>CENL01121964.1_pt1 | contig 10789 bp, 12 predicted proteins | sample 530221 | NCBI WGS metagenome assembly CENL01 (sample SAMEA2619791, study PRJEB7988) | marine metagenome | isolation source: saline water (ENVO:00002010), including
ACTGATTACAAATCACTGTCACCACTATAACAGGCCATTTTAATCAGTAACGTCAGTGGCATTTTTTGTCTTATTTTCCATGTCTCTTGCCTGTTTTTGGCTTACAGTGCATAACATCGGGTAACAGTCCAATACGGGCAAAAGCGTTACCCCAGTGTTACCCCGGAGACCTACTGATATGGCAAAAGCGTTCACAACTAAGTCAATCGAAGCCATGAAGCCCGACCCTGAAAAGCGGCTAGAGGTTCCAGACCCCGCCCTGTCAGGCTTGTATCTGGTGATCCAGCCTAAGGGCGCAAAGTCGTGGGCGTTGCGGTATCGTTATGGCGGCAAGCCCCGCAAGCTAACCCTTGGTAAGGTGCCTGCGCTCTCACTCGCAGATGCAAGGAAAGAGGCAACAAAGGCGTTAAGTGCTATCGAGAGAGGGCGCGATCCGGGCATAGACAAGAAGCTGGAAAACGCTTCGCAACGGGCGGGTGACAGTAAAGTGCGAACGCTTATAGGTGAGTTTGATAAGCGTTACCTGTCCAAGCTGAAAACAGGGAAAGCGGTCCGGCAATCGCTGGATCACAACGTGACGCCTATCATTGGTGATATGGACGTAAAGGACGTGACACGGCAAGACGTGGTGCGGCTGCTGGAGCGTATTGCAGATGCTGGCAAAGGCACCACGGCAAACAGGGTCAAGGCTTATCTGTCAAAGTTTCTTGGCTGGTGTCAGGATCGTGGTGTGATCGACCAGTCGCCCATGATTGGCCTAAAGCCGGTATCAGATGAAAACCGCCGCGAACGCCCCTTATCGCTGGATGAAGTCGCTCTAATATGGAAGGCTTGCGAGTTAGAGCCTATGCCATATGGGGCCTTGTTTAAGATGCTGCTACTTACAGGCCAGCGTCGCGGCGAAGTCGCCACAATGAAATGGGCCGACGTTGACGATAACGGCGTCTGGAGACTGTCCAGCACCAAGAACGCGCAACGCCATGACGTGCCCCTTCCAGAGGCCGCACAACGCCTGCTGGACGCCCTGCCCCGCATTGGGGACTACGTGTTCACGACCAACGGCAAGACGCCCTCTACATCGCTATCCAAGCCCCATGCACGGATTGCCGCAAAGATGGTGGAACTGGCTGGGCACGACATTCCCCACTGGACGCCGCATGACATCCGACACACCGTAAAAACGCAGCTGGCGGCATTGGGTGTCCCGCTCGACATAAGGTCGCGCTTAACGAACCACGTCTCCGATATTCCCGTGATGGACCGTCGATACAATCACGCGACTTATGAACAAGAGAAACGCGACGCCCTGAACGCATGGGCGAATCACTTAGTCACTTAGTAGTGAAATAGACTATTCTGCTTTGTCTAGCACTTCGTGATAATTGTTTCAAAAAAAGTTAGACATGAAAACAGTAGCTTAAACAAAAAATTGCCAAAAAAATATCTTGACATTCAATTAAAAATGCGGGTGACTTGCGTTGCGGCCTGTTTTGAACTATATTCCATAACAAGGCGTAAAGTGCGCGCGGGTGGTATGTGTGATTGCCCGATAAGACAAAGCCCCGCAGAGTGCTGGTAACACTCAATGCAGGGCCGGTAAGAAGACTTTCTCCTTGTCTCTTACCTCTTAGATAGCACGATCTAAGTAGGATTGCAAGATGCAAAGCCAAACTAAAGAGTATATGAGTGCAAAGGAACTGTGCACTAAACTAGATATTACGACCCAAACGCTCTGGCGCTGGAATGGCGACCCTGAGGTGAATATGCCGAAGGCACTCAAGATCAAAGGCAAGCGGTTCTACCCTATCGCCGAGGTTCAAACTTGGCTTGAACAGGCGCGGGGTTAATCAACATGACAATCGGGGAAGGAAAGACCGCCCACGAGGGCGGCAATGAGGACGTGCGCGATACGGTCGAAAAATGGAACGAACGGGTGAAGGATTATCGAGACAAAGCGGGTGCGGATGCTGCACTGCCAGCCGGTGCGCTTATAAACCATCCTGCATGTGAAGGGCTGGCGTATGTGTATCGGCAAGCGTTCTACGTTGCCAGTGTCGAGGATTCCGAGACTTGGGCTTGCGACCTGTTGGCCAAGGTTTCCCATGACGAGGATGGCAATATTCTGATCGACGGGAAGGGACGGGCATACGCCAACCAACTTATCGAGTGGTCAGAAATCACTGCGGACCGTGCCGCCGCTCAGGGTTGCATTGCTGAATGCGGGTATGCGACCAGAATGGCGGATCTTTGGTCTAGGCTGAAGATCGTGATTTGGGAGTCCGACCCCGCTGAAGATACGATTACCTTTGCTCTGCGGGGTGCATCTGTATGACCAAAATGGATGCAATCGAACGCTTTTTTGCAGGCGATGATGACGCGCTCGCCGAGATCAAACCATTCAAGCCAAAGCCTGCCCCCATTAAGGGGGCGGGTCTTGCAGCTATGGCCGCTGGACAAGAGCACAAACCCCTGACCTTTAGCGTTGCGGACTTAGAAGGCATTGAACCCGCTGAGCGTAAATGGATTGTCCACGGATTTATCCCTGACCGCCAAGTGACGCTTCTGTATGGCGACGGTGGAACGGGCAAATCCCTTATTGCGCTTCAATTGACGGTTTCGGTCGCATTGCGTTCCAAGCGGGCCTTGCAATCGTGGCTTGGTCGTCCCGTGATCGAAGGCAGCGCACTTTACATCGGGGCCGAGGATGAACAGGACGAAATGCACCGGCGGCTTGCTGATATGGTGGCGCATGAACAATGCACTTGGGCTGACCTTGAGCGGCTGCGCATATGCTCACTAGCGGGCGAGGATGCTCTTCTAGCGGACTTGGGCCATGGCGGGAAAAAGCTGCAAGAGACTGCGCTCTACAAGCGGCTTGATGCTGAAATTGGGCGTTATTCAGATACCAAGGTTGTGGTGCTTGATACCTTGGCGGATATGTTCGGCGGTGAAGAGATAGACAGAAAACAGGTGCGGGCTTTCGTCAATATGCTGAAACGGCTTGCCATTAAGCACGATTGCGCCGTGGTAATGCTGGCCCACCCTTCCAAGTCTGGCATGACGTCCGGGCGCGGGGATAGCGGCTCGACTGCATGGAACGGGTCTGTCCGAGCGCGGCTATATTTTGAATTTGATGCTGACAATAACGGCAACATAGACGATCCCGACGCGCGAAAACTAACCGCCATGAAAATGAATTATGGCCGGACGGGTGAAAAGATTGCCGTGCGATATGATAGTGGCGTGTTTAAGCCGGAAGCGGCGGCAAGCGGGCTGGATAAGACGGCGGCAGACGCAAAGGCCGAACGGGTATTCCTAACGTTGCTGGATGACTTCACGAAACAAGGCCGCAATGTGAAATCATCAAAAGCCAGTGGATATGCGCCCAAGGTTTTTACAGATTCAGGGCAAGCTGAGGGCCTCAAGAAGATCGAGCTTCACGCGGCGATGGAACGGCTATTTGCCAAAGGTCAGATTGTCGAACGGCTGGGGGGCAGCGGGCCACCGTCCAAGCAAACTATGCGCATTGTTCGCGCTTGCTGAACCTAAGCACGGGCCTGCGATACCTATGCAAAACCCCCTGCGAAACCTAGGTGCAGACCCCGTGCGAAACCTATGCGAAACCCACGCGAAACCTATGTGCTGCCAGACCCCCTATAACCCCCTATGGTTGCGCGGGCGCTATACGCGCCCCGCGCAACCTAAGACCTAACCCACTTTGCCCCATGCCATGCCTAGGCGGTATATTCTGGGCATGGCATATCCCCACGCGCGACAACCTGACAACCTTGGCGACTTTGGCCAGCTTGCCCCGCTAACGCGGCTGCAACGGTCTAGGCGTAATCAGTGGAACCGCGATCAAAACGAATGGGAGCGGATGCAGGCGCGGCGTATAGCGCAGGACTTAGCTGCATTCGGAGATCAACGTTATCGCGGTGTTCGGGTGCAGGTCTTCGCCGAAGCCTTCCTTACTTTGGGGGCATTGTGTGCCGCTAAGGCGGGGTTTAGTCGCGCCGATATTCAAGAGTTTGTCGAGGCCGAGCAAGCCAAGGCCACGGGTCCCAATAGCTTGGGCGTGGGGAGGGCTGGCAACGCGGGTGGGGGTTCTTCTTTCCCATTTCCCAAAAAGTCGGAAAAAAACGATGGCTAGACCAACAAAACAAGGCGCTGCGGCAATTGAGTTTCTGGAAAACCTGATAATTCCAGAGGGAAAACAGGCCGGAAACCGCGTTAAACTCGCAAAATATCAAAAGGCATTCATTAACGGCGCTTTGAAAAAGGACGTCATGGTGGCGTGTTTGTCAATCGGGCGCGGCAATGGCAAGACTGCATTGTCTGCCGGTTTGGCCTTGGCCGATGTTATGGGCGTTTTGTCTGAGCAACCGAAACGCGAGGTTATCCTTGCCGCTCGAAACCGTGACCAAGCCCGCATTGCCTTTCAATTCATTGTCGGCTTTGTCGAGCGTCTGCCGGATGATCTGCAAGAGCAATTCACAATCCGGCGCGGCTCAAAACTGGAAGTCGAATTTAGCGGAAAAGGGGGTGGCATTGCCCGATGTATTGCCGCCGATGGCAAGTCGATCTTGGGCGGTGCGCCCACAATGTGCATATTGGACGAACGGGCCGCTTGGGAAAAGGACAAGGGCGACAATCTGGAAAACGCCATTCTGTCAGGGCTTGGCAAGCGCGACGGTCGGGCGCTGATTATCTCGACAAGCGCACCGGACGATAGCAACACCTTTTCACGCTGGTTAGATGAACCGCCCCCCGGCACCTACGTTCAAGAACACCGCCCCGACTTTGGCTTGCCTGCCGATGATCTGGAAAGCCTCTTGGTGGCAAACCCCGGCGCGAAAGAGGGGATCGGCTCGACACCTGAATGGCTGGTCGCCCAAGCCAAGCGGGCCATATCGCGCGGCGGCTCTGCGCTTTCGTCATTCCGAAACCTGAACCGAAACGAGCGTGTCAGCACCGAGGACAGGTGCGTTCTGGTGACGGTCGATGAATGGCTTGCCGCCGAGGTCGCCCCTGATGAACTGCCGGAACGGTCTGGGCCTTGCATTCTGGGCGTCGATCTTGGCGGGTCGCGGTCTATGTCGGCAGCGGCGCTATACTGGCCAGAAACGGGCCGTCTAGAGGCTGTCGGGACATTCCCCTGCAATCCGTCCCTTGCGGATCGTGGGGCCTCTGATGGCGTCTCTGGGCGCTATGTCGAGATGCAGGAAAGGGGCGAACTAACGAGCATGGGCGACACCACGGTTCCGGTCGGGCGTTGGCTTGCTGACGTTGTGAACATGACGGACGGCCAAGGCGTTGCCGCTGTCGTGGGCGACCGGTTCCGCCATGCCGAATTTGTCGAGGCCATGCGGGCGGCGGGCTTGGACCGTGTGCCGTTTATCTGGCGCGGTTTTGGCTGGAGGGATGGTGCGGAAGACATAGAAAGGTTCCGGCGGGCGTTGTTTGAAGGTCAGGTCAAGACGGTGCCGTCCTTGCTGCTGCGCTCTGCCTTTGCGGATGCGATCACGCTTGTGGACCCTGCGGGCAATCACAAGCTGGCCAAGGCACGGTCCCTAGGCCGGATCGACGCGGCGGCGGCATCTGTTATCGCGGTGGCCGAGGGGCAACGCATGGCGGCACGTCCAGCGGCAAAAGCACGGGTTGCGCAATGGGTCTAAGGTGGCAACGCCACGGCACGGCGATCTATCGGACACCACAATGGAAGGCCGTGCGAACCGAAGCCAAGCGGCGGGATGGCTGGAAGTGTATTAAATGCGGTTCACGAACGCGGCTAGAGGTCGATCATATCAAAGGGCTGCGCGATGGCGGCGATCCTTTCAATCTGGAAAACCTGCAAACGCTTTGCGGATCGTGCCACGCCAAGAAAACCCGAATTGAAATCGGCTTGGGCGAATTGGACCCCGAAAAGCAAAAGTGGGCGACTTTGCTGCGCATGGGTCTGACAAGGTAAAATTCCCTTATTCAATTGCAATTGAGGGAAACTAAATGCTTGAATCTGTAAAGCTGCAAAAGCGGCAAAGTGAAATCCGACAAACGCTTGCCGAACTGGCAGCGAAAGAAAGCCCCAATGAAACCGAAATCCGGTCGATGGGTGATCTGGATAAAGAATACCAAACAAACGAAACCCGCTACCGTGCCGCGCTTATTGCCGAAGACGATGAGCGGCGCGACGCCAAGAATGATCTTGAAACCCGCTCGGATCGGGAATGGTCCGACATGGTGGCAAAGTTTGAATTGCGCCAAGTTGCTTTGAACTTGGACGAAGGCCGCGCCCTTGACGGTGAGACCGCCGAAATCGTGCAAGAGATGCGCAGCACCGGCGGCTATCGCGGTGTGCCGGTTCCTTTCGAGGCGCTCGAACAACGCGCGGGTGAAACCGTATCGACGGGAACGCCTGACCCGATGAACACGCGCCCGATTATTGAGCGACTGTTTCCGGCCTCTGTGGCGGCGCGTCTGGGCGTTCAATCCATTAACGTGACCCAAGGGTCCGAAGCGTGGCCGGTGGCAACCTCTGGCGCTGTCGCGGGCTGGGCTGCAACTGAGGGCGGCAGTATTGGCGATGCGTCGGCCTTTGCGACTGCCGAGGCGACCCTTTCGCCGGATCAAACCCTTGGCGCTCATATGCGGATCACACGCAAGGCCATGAAGCAATCGGGCGCGGGTCTTGAAGCCGCAATCCGGCGCGACATGGCGGCAGCTATCGGGGCCGAACTGGACCGCGCGGTCCTGAATGGCAGTGGGGCCTCTGGGCAACCTCTGGGCATTGTCACGGGCGCGGCAACCTATGGGATCACGTCCACCGATATGTCGGCGGCGGCGGCTGAATGGTCGGCTATTCGTGGCGAGATCGTCGCATTCATGGAGGCGAACGCGATCAATTCGGCGGGCGCTGTTCGCTTGGGTCTGCCCCCGGCGCTCTGGTCTACAATGGACGACGCTATCCTGTCCGGCACGGATTCGACACAATGGGACCGGCTAGTGCGTCACGTTCCTGAAAGCAATATTGCGATCACCAACACGCTGGGCGCTGGCACGGCTATTCTGACGGCCAATGTCGGCGGCATGGCTCCGGCCTTTGTGGGCCTATGGGGCGGTGTGGACGTTATCCGCGATCCTTACAGTGACGCGCAATCGGGCGGGCTGCGCCTGACAGGGCTTGTCACGGCGGACGTGACCGTGGCGCGTGGCCTGCAAACCCGTATCCTGACCAACTTCGGCTAATCGGGTGACGGTGTTTCACGCATATGAAACCGGCGGGCTAGAGGTGCGGAAACGCGCCTCTGGTGCGCTCGAACTGGCGGGGCGGTTTCCATATAACCGGCCTGCCACCTTGTCCGATGGTGGGCGCACTGGTCGCCCCCGCAAGGAAGTCATTGCCTCAAGGGCATTTAATTACAGGGTGAACCGTGAAGACGAAGACATTCATTTACTTGTGGGCCATTCATATGACCGCCCTTTGGCATCGCGTGGGGCTGGGACTTTAAGCCTTGCCGATAGCGATGAGGCGCTAACCTTTGTGGCGCAGATCACGCCGGAAATCGCGGCCACGACCCATGGCAAAGACGCCTTGGCCATGATCGGCGCGGGCTTGGCGGTTGGCATTAGTCCGGGCTTTCGCATTCCGCCGGAACGGGCGGTCAAGAAAGCCGAGGAAGTGACAGAAGAAGACCCCGCCGAGGGCATGGCGCTGATCCGCACAATCTTTGCCGCCTTGCTTTACGAATTGTCGATTGTGACCCGCCCCGCATATCCCGAAGCGCAGATCGAGGCGCGATCTTGGGAAGTGACGGGCGGCGGGGTTCACGTTCCAGCCAAAAGGAACCCTTACGCATGGCGATAACACTGAAACAGGATGAGGCCATTCCTTCGGCTTATCCGACTGCCGAACAAGATGCGATCTGGCAACGGATCGAACACTATACCGCCTGCCGCTGGACCCCGCGCCAAGTCGTTTGGACGGTCGAGGGCGCGGGCGACTGGAAGCCGCTTTTAAGCCCTGCCGAGGTCACTCTGGTCGAGGAATGGCAGGGCGACGCATGGCAGGCCGTGGACGCGCCTGTGGGGCCGTATGGGCTGCGCTTTGACCGCGATAGCACTTGGCGCGTGACGGCAACCGTAGGGGCAAACACAAGCGCACCTGTGGCCGTTCTGGAAGCCGTGGAACGCCTTGCCGGATATTCTGCCGAAATTGGCAAGGCGGATGAATCCCACGGGCAATTGGTTAGCAATTCCATGAACCTAGGCGGCGAACTTCAACTCACGCACCGCTATGAACGGAACTGGACTGGCCGCGCTTTGCAGCTATCCGGTGCCGCTGATCTGCTGCGCCCATATCGGGGGATAAACAATGTGGCCTTTTAAGCAAAAACAAACACCTGTCGAGCAACGCTCAAGTGGTGGTGGATATACCCACGATCTAATGATGCACCGCGCGGCCTATGTCGCGGGGCGCACTGGCACGGGCGATCTGACCGCAACCGTGCAAACCTGTGTCGCGCTATGGGAAAGCGGCCTGTCGATGGCCGATGTAGACGGCACGTCAATTCTTGATCCGGTTTCGCTTGCCATGATCGGCAGGGCGTTGGCGTTGCGGGGTGAGGCGGTTTTCCTGATCCAAGAGGACGGGCTTGTCCCTGTTTCCGACTGGTCCCTGACAACGCGCAACGGCAAGCCCCGTGCCTATCAAGTCACCATTGCCGAGGCGGGCGGCGGTCGCACTGTCACGGCCTTGGCTGCTGAGGTGCTGCATATCAGGATCGGCAGCGATGCGGCGTCACCTTGGACCGGCACGTCCCCCTTGCGGCGGGCGTCCCTGACCGCTGGAATGCTGCATTCTGTGGAAACCGCTTTGGCCGAAGTCTATGAGAACGCGCCTATCGGGTCGCAGATTGTGCCATTCCCTGAAACCGCTGGAACCGACCTGAACGAATTGGGCGCGGGGTTCCGTGGCAAGCGGGGCCGCGTGTTGATGCGTGAAAGCGTCCAAGTCACGGCGGCAGGTGGTCCGGCACCGGCGCAAGACTGGAAACCCCATAGCACCACGCCTGACCTGAGCGGGGTTGCCCCTGCAACGTCCTTAGACGGGGCTAGGGCGGCGATCTGTGGCGTCTATGGCGTGTTGCCTGCGCTGCTGGACAACGCCACCACGGGGCCGCTTGTGCGAGAGGCACAACGCCACCTTGCGCAATGGGCCTTGCAACCTGTCGCGGTGCTGATCGGGCAAGAGGCTTCGGCCAAGCTGGGCCAGTCTGTCACGCTGGACGTGATGCGACCGCTGCAAGCCTTTGACGCGGGCGGACGTGCTAGGGCCATGGCGGGAGTTGTCGAGGCGCTGGCAATGGCGAAAGAAGCGGGCGTCGATCCGTCCGAGGCGGCAAGGCTGGTGAACTGGAATGGCTAATATCTATGACCGTTTCCAAGGCACCGCCAAGCGCCTCTTGGCTCAATATGCCACGGGCGACGTGGCGCGGCTGGTTATCACGCCTGTGCCTGCCGCCAATGAATGGGAACTGCCGACTGTCACCACGGAATCAATCGAGGTGGACGCCTTTGTCACCGGCGTTTCGGAAAAATATGCCGATGGTGAAAGGGTGATCTTGTCGGACCGCATGGCAATCGTTGCGGGTGACGTGCCGATAAGCGCGGCGGATAACGTCACGATTGACGGGCAAGGCGTCGAGGTGGTGCAGATCATTGCCGTGCCTGCCGCTGGCACCGCTGCAATCAAGAAACTGATTGTCAGGGGGTGACTTTGCGGTGGCGTTGCCGCTTGGGGTATAGTGTAAGGGCAAACGGCAGGGATTGTGTCATGTCCTAGCCTTTCGGTTGCTTCTTTCTTGGTTAGAAAGTCCGGACCCCGGCGCGGCTTCCTTCCCCGCGTCGGGTTTTTTTCATTCGATGCTCAAGATAGTGGCGCGGCAGGTTTTGCTATCTACCAATCCAGTAGCAACACCAACATTCATTCCACCAAAACCGTTTTCGGCCCGATACTTCATCAAAAGAGTATGCTGGCCTTTTTCGTTTACTGGCGTGATGCGGGTTTCCATATGTTCAAAGCTAGATTGGTTGCGCATTGAATCGCGGACAGAGCGCTTAAATACCTGATGCGAACCATCCCAGGCACTAAGGCAGTGAAACCCCTTTCGACGCTCTTCCTGTTCTTCACGGGCTTCGGCTTCGCGGCGTTCCTGTTCTTCACGGGCTTCGGCTTCGCGGCGTTCCTGTTCTTTTTGCTGAGCTTCTAGCTCACGCTTAGCCTGATGCTCCACCCAAACTTCCGCGTCAAAAATTCCTTCTGCTTCGGCGGCCTTCATTTCGGCCAAACTTTCGAAGCCAAGCTCCGCCGCTCTTTTTCCTTCTTTGCTGTTTTCCTGTATTAATCCAACCGAAAGCAAACCGATAAAGAGGACAAAGACCGAACTAAGCACCACTTTGACGCCACGCTTTCGGCGTCCTTTCTTGAAAAGCGCTAGAAAGAGACCATAAAAAAAAGAGGCGGTAACTCCGAGCACAAAGATAGTTATAAAAACGTCCATAAGGCATCCTTGAATGTCTTTAACTGAATCCCAAAACGGTTGAACTATGTCAACCGGAACCTAAGCGATTCTGGCGCGTGACGCACGGTCAAAGCGGTGGCTAGCTATGGATTCGCCGCCTGTTACCCGAAACGTTACCCCAAGAGGTCCTTAGGGTCTGCCTATTTCAGCTAAGTTATTGATTTTAATGGTGCCCCCACACGGACTCGAACCGCGGACCTACTGATTACAAA
>CENL01009245.1_pt1 | contig 10788 bp, 5 predicted proteins | sample 530221 | NCBI WGS metagenome assembly CENL01 (sample SAMEA2619791, study PRJEB7988) | marine metagenome | isolation source: saline water (ENVO:00002010), including
ATCAGCACAATCTAAAAAAGCTATACGAGAGTTAGTACTTACTACTAAAGAAGGAAAATCTAGTGTAGATACAGGTACTACACAGTTATTCTTAGAAAGTCAGATAAGACGAATGGCTGGAGGTAGTAAAGAGTTAGCTGAGTATATTAGAGAAATAGCAGCAGATGTAGCTGAAGAAATGACTAAGAACCCTTTAAATACTATGAATTTTAAAGATGTTCAAAGATCATTAGAAGTACAGATTGCAGAAATATATAAAGCTTTAGAAGATGGAGGCGAAAGTTATGCTAAAAATTTACGGAGTATTTTTGATAAAGATGTAGGAGATGCTACTAATGCTATCTTCTGGATACATGACGGGGAAATAGTTAGAACAGGTAATGCTGCAACTAAAGTGGCCCTTGAAATTATTATTAAATCTTTAGCTAAACGAGTACAAATGCTTGCTCAAGGTGCTATGGAATTACCTGCTGGTACAACTTTAGTACGTCAAACAGATCAAATTTTTGATACTATGAAAGTTGCTATGACTGAAGTTAAAAAAATCAGTTATATGACAGGTAATGAATTAGTACAACAAAATTTTGAGTTAGCAGTAATGCCTCAATCAGTTAAAAATACTATTAATCGAGAACTAGAGGTCATTGCTAAACGACAAACTGAGTTTTATGATGAGTTAAAACGTCTTGGTAAAGAAGGTACTACTAAACAACGAACCGATTTATTAGAACTATACTTTCTTTCAGGTGGTAAGGTACGGGTACTAGATCAAGTACAAGAGTATCTTAATGGTGTGATGAAAGGCGGTAGAATGGATGGTATAGATATTAAAGGTAGAGTTAGGTTAGAACTGAGAAGTGCTTACTATAATTCTATGTTAAGTAGTCTTAAAACACCACTCAAAGCTATTGTTGGTACCAACTTTATTGCTAGTCTAAGAAGTGTACAAGCTTTCCTTGGAGCACAACTTCCAGGAGTTAAAAATCAAAGAGTCGCTCTTCAAGCTACTTCCCAACTTAATGCCTTAGCTGAAGCTTATTCAGAAGGTATGAGGATGTTTAAACATAACTGGGACTTAGGTGTTAACAAAAAAGAAGTACAACTTTCTGATTCCTTAGGGTTTGGTCAAAAAGGTTCTACTGCTAAGGTACCTCAAGACCAGACATATGCTACTCGCTTTAGTTTTTCTAAAGACATAAAAGCTTGGAAGGAGCATGAGAGGTTTGTAGAAAGGTATGGTACAGAAGCTCAGAAAGCTAGTTATGCTGCTTTAAATGCTGTTGTTGATTTTAATACATCACCTTGGGTTCAGTATAGCCAAGTCCTTATGGGTGCTGGAGATGCTATGGCTAGAACAATCATTGGTCGTTTAGATCAAAGATTAGAAGCTACCAATGCTATTTTAAAGTTAGTAGATGAAGGTAAATTAGATATTAATGATTTAGACGGGGTTGTAAAAAATATTGAAGGTGAGTTTGAAAATGCTATTTTTAGAAAAGATAGACATGGTGTTAATGTTGTAAGTGATCTTGCATCTAAAATGGCAGGTGATGAAGCTGCATTAACTAAAAGATTGACAGGTAGTTTAGCTTTTCTTGAAAATATTGGACAAGGTACAGGGATGAGAGCGTTCTTCCCCTTTGTTCGTACAGGTATTAATGCTTTAGAATTATCCTTTAGTCATACTGAACTAGGTAGATTACAAACAAAATGGCAAGATCTTGTTAAAGGTGATCCTGATGTACTACTAAAACAGTATGGTATTAAACCTGAAAATATTGAATACGAAAGGGCTATCCTAAGAGGCCGTAGAGCTATGGGTAATTCTTTAATTACACTTGCCTTTATAGCATCTCTCACTGGTAACATGACTGGAGATAACCCTCCTGATAAAGAAACCAGAGACTTATGGAAGCTTAATGGTATTCAACCTAATTCATTTAAAATAGGTAATGGTTATGTCTCATACAGAGATATAGAACCTTTTAATACAATACTAGCAGCTACAGCTAACTTAGCAGCTTACCAGCATATACTAGGAGAAGATCTTAGAGATGAATGGTTTGCAAAGCTTACATGGATGGGTACTTCTGTTATTGTAGATAAATCTATGTTAGCAGGGGTAGCAGATATTGGTGAAGTTTTAAACCCAACTCAAGGTACTACTAAAAATATTGAAAGAATTATGGCTAAGTTTTTAGTACCTCAAGTGTTACCTTGGAGTGGTTTGATGAACCAAATGAATAATATACTGGATGCTAATGAGAAAGAAGCTAGTGGTTTGTTTGAATATATTGGACGTAGATTACCTATAGCTAAATCTGCTATGGCACCTAAATACGATATACTCAGTAAAGATAGATCTGGTAAGAAGTTCTATCCACCCCCAGGAAATCCTTTGATGACTTGGTTTAATGCTCTTAGCCCTGTAGCTATTACATGGAGTGAAGGTGATCCTGTACGTGAAGGTTTACGTGAAATGAGTTTTGATCTACCAAACATCTTGAATACATATAAAGGTGTTCGTCTTAATTCTTTTGAAAAATCAGAAATACAAAGATATATGTCTATGGGTAGTTTAAGATCCCGTCTTAATGCTTTAATGACACCAAACGGTAGATGGCGTAGAGATTTGAATCGGTATAAAGAATTAAATTTAAGAAACAAAGATGACAAAATCTTTGAACAACGTTTCTACCAAGATGTACATCGTATTTTTGTACAAGAGAAAAAAGTTGCTATGCAGAAACTCTTAAGGGAGAATCCTAAACTAGCTGCTAAGATCACTGAAAAAGTAAGAAGAAAATCTTATGGTGGATCAGGTAGGTATGATTATATTGAACAATTAATGAACATGCCTAAGTAACCCATGTCCCTATTACAATAAACAATGGCAACAACACGACTCGAATATACGGGGGATGGTAATCAAGTAACCTTCAACCTCGGAACAATAGATCTAATAAATAGATCAGACTTAAAGGTTTATATTTTTGAACCTAGCCGTGATTCCAATACAGCCGTACTACAATCAGAAGCTACTAATGCTGGTACAGCTGGAACAAGCCACCCACAATATGATGCATCTAATACTAGCGGTTCTAATGCTGGTAGTATTGCAGCTACCACTCCAGTAAATAACTATCAGTTTAATTCTGGAAATACCCAGATCACTTTAAATACAGATAATGGTGTAGCAAAGCCAACAGCTAACGCTATTATTACTTTAGAGCGTATTACATCTGAACTTCAAAGTGATTTTAGTTCTCAAGGTACTATTCGTGCTAGTGAATTAAACTCAGAACTAAGAAGAATTCAGCATATTGCTGAAGAAGGTGTTAATGAAGCTAAACTATCTATTAAAGAATCTAGGTTTAGTGCTAACGCTGTTGATGTAGCACACCCAACTGAAGGTACAGATCGTAGAATTGAGCACGTAGCTGATGCTGATTCAGATGATGATGCTGTAAACCGTGAGCAATTAAGAAAAGTTATCTTTGATGACCTTATAGAAGGTGAAGGTATTAACTTAACTGATGCTACAGGTGGTACAAACTCTAACGGTCAGACAACAATATCAGGTGAGGATAGCTCTAAAACTAATAAAGGTATTGTTAAGATAAATGAAGGTGAGGCAATAGATGTTAATTATACAAGTGGTAATGCTGTAATTAGTTCAGAAAATAGTACTAAAAGTAATAAAGGTGCTATTACTGTCAACTCAGGTCACGGTATTAAGGTTGGTCCTTCAGATGAAAGTGATGCTGGATATGACGGGAATGCTGTCGTTTCAGCTGATCGTAGTACTCCTACTGCACAAGGTATTATTAAGGTAAACCAAGTTAGTGGAGATGCTATAAATGTATCTCATGCTGTTGGTGGTACTGTTGGTGATGTAACTATTGGTGTAGATCGTAGTACAACTTCACAGCAAGGTGTAGTTAAGATACAATCTAGTGTACCAATAACTACAACATACACAGCTGATGGAGAAGTTTCATTAGCTATAAACGATAACACTATAGATTTAGCTAAAATAAGGAATGATGATGTAATCACTTCCTCAGAATTAGATGCTTCTACTACTACTTCTAACTACCCTACTCCTGATTGGGATAGCGATGACAGTATTGCTACAGGTAAAGCTTTAGCAAAACGTTTTGATGCTATATACTATAGCCATACAACTAATAAAGGTACTGCTCCTACAGAAACTAACTGGACTGAAGGTAAATTATGGTATGATCATTTAAACGATCAAACATTATCTATATGGGATAAATCTGGTGCTAATACTGGTGTTTGGCGGCCTATAACTTCAGGTGGTACATTTACTTCACAACCTAAAGTAGTATATGTAGACTCTGTTAATGGTAATGATCTTAACGATGGTCATAGAATTATCAAAGCTAAGAAGACTATTAGAGGGGCTTTACTAGATGTAAACGAGAATATCACTTCAACTACCACTACTAACGTTACTGCTTCTACTTATAATCATGAAACTGGTTTATTAACAGTAACAACAGATGCTAACCATAATTTAAGGGTTGGTATGAAGGTCACTATGGCTGGATTAGTTTGGAGTTGTAACTATGGAGGTGGTACTAACAACCATACATTCCCTGAAGCTGATGATCCTTTACGTTTTGTATCTAATATTGTAAGTAATACACAGTTTGAATGTCAGTTAGAAACAACAGTAACAGCAGGTTTAGCTCATACATATGTAAGTGGTGGTACAGTTACTAACCAAGCAGGCCGTGTAGGTCAAGGTTGGATGATTTCTGTAGCTGCTGGTACTTATCAAGAAATATTACCTCTTCGTGTTGAAGCTGATAACGTTTCTATTGTTGGTACTACAATGCGTAGCTGCTTTATACACCCAAGTAATACTCAAAGATACGATACAAGTAAAGATTTCAATGCTTCAGATGCTGTTACATCTGGAACATCTGAATATAATACCATGTTTGAAATGAACAGTGGTACTTATATATGGGGATTTGCATTCTCTGGTATGAAAGCTGGTGGTTGGACTACTTCAGGTGGTTCTACAGCTAGTGCAAGGGGTGCTGCTACAGGATATGTTCCTGAAGCTAATAGAAATGAGCAAAGAACTAACGTAGACCCTGATGCTACTTATGGTTTACCTCCTGTACAAGGATGGATAGCTGCATTTAGACCTAACTGTTCACTTAAAAAGTCACCATATATACAAAACTGTACATCAATATCTGATACAGATATCAATAATGCTGCTTATGATCCAGTAACACAGACTGGTGGATTAGGTGGAGATAGAGATTCTGGTATGACATCTGGTGGTATCCTTGTAGACGGTAGTGTGCCTTCTGCAACAAGTCCTTTAAGGTCATTTGTTGTTGATGCATTCACTCAAATTAACATGGATGGTCCAGGAATCCTATGTACTAACAATGGGTACGCTCAATTAGTATCATTCTTTGGAACATTCTGTCATTACCACGCTAAGAGTCTTAACGGTGGTATGCTTAACCTTGCTAACTGTACTACTGACTACGGTAGATACGGATTAATAGCAGATGGTAAGTCAGCTACAACAACATTTACTTCTACAGTAGATGGAGCTAAAGCTGCTGGACAAACATCCTTTAATATTGATGCAACAACTATAACATCTGGTTATTTTGGTACTGGATTTAACAATACTACAACTAACTTAAGACCAGGAGATAACTATTTAGTCTCTATTGGTTCTGATACTTATGAAATAGTGTCAGCTACCCCCGTAGGTGGTTCATGGACAGCTACAAATGGCTGGACTATAACCATAATGAAAACTAATGCTACCAATCCAGCAATTAACGATGGTTTAACCAACGCTATTACGGATGGTGCTACTGTTAACTTCTATCAACGGTCATATATTAGTACTGGTGGTCATACATTTGAGTATACTGGTGCTGGTACCGATTATCGTGCTGCTCCTGAAAATGGAGGAGTACCTATTGAGGCTAATGAAGTTGTCAATAGAAACATGGGTAAGGTATGGCAATCAAGTACTAACCATGTTGGTAAATTTAAAGTTGGTGATACGTTTGTTATTGATCAAAGATCTGGTAAGGTAGAATCTAAGGGTATTACTTTAACTGGTCCTGTTACAACTAATGGTAATGACAATATAACTATTGATCCAGCTGGTTCTGGTGTAGTAAATATTGGTAATCTTACTATTGCTGATGGTTCTATTACAGATAGTACTGGAGCAATTAGTTTTGGTAATGAAAATCTAAGCACTACAGGTACATTAAGTGCTGGTGATACTACTGTTAATACTGGTAATATTACTACAGCAAGTAATGCAGATATTACGTTAGATCCTAATGGATCAGGTGTTGTAAAAATAGGTTCTAATCTTGATGTCAATGGAAATTCTATTGTTTCAGCTAGTAATGGTAATATACCTATTGCTCCTAATGGATCTGGTAAGGTTGTACTTGATGGTTTAAGTTGGCCTACAGTTGATGGTACAGCAGGTTATGTTTTAAAAACTGATGGATCAGGAAATTTAAGTTGGACTCAAGTTTTACCTGCAAACAACCCAACTGTATCTGGTAATATTGTTATTACTGATAATTTACAGTTAACAGATGATGATGATTCACATTCAATTAGTATAACTGCCCCAGCTACAGTAGCAAGTAATGTTGTTTTGACATTACCCGCAGGTGCTCCTAGTGCTAATCAATATTTAAAAGCTGGTTCTTCAACTCCTACAAATTTAGAGTGGGAAAACCAAATTGCTATAACAACTGTACAAACAGCTGCTAATGAATCAGCTATGTTAGGTTTGACTACGCAAGAAGGTGATGTAGTTATACGATCAGATCAAAGTAAATCATATATAAAAAATGCTGGAACTGCTGGTAGTATGGCAGATTTCACTGAACTTGTGAGTCCTACAGGTGGTGTGACTAGCTGGGCTGGTGCTTCAGGTGTTATAACTACTCAAGCAGCTAAAGATGCTATAATTGGTACAGGTGATACTTTTGTAAAATTAAAAAATGGTGCTACTGCTAGTAACACAGGCTCCAATACAATGGCTGGGTCAGGAGCTGGTGGTGCTTTAACTAGTACTGGTATTAATAATGTAGGAGTAGGTTATCAAGCAGCAAACATTACAACTTCAGGGGAAAATATAGTAGCTGTTGGGTATAAAGCTTTAGGTCAACATACAGCACCTAGTTCATACAAAAGTGATCATACAGCTATCGGTTCCCACGCTGGTTATGGATGCACAACAGGATTCCGAAATACAAATATCGGAGCATACGCAGGTTATACAGCCAGTACTGGTTCACTTAATACTAATATTGGATTTGAAGCTGGTTATTTTAATGATACTCAAAATTCAAATGTAAATATTGGTCATTGGTCTGGTAGAAGTATAACAGGCGGTACTAATATTTCTATTGGAGCTTATACAAATAATGCGGCTCAAAGTGGTTCTAATAATGTTATTATTGGATATAACGTTAACCCATCGTCTTCAACTGTTAGTAATGAAATAACTTTAGGTAACACAACTTCAACTAATTTTAGAGTTCCAGGAGTTGATTTTGAAGTTACACCAACGGGTATACAACATAATTGCAGTGGTAATAATTCTCATCCAAAGATAGAAAGTAGTGGATCTAATGCTTATATAACGCTAGACACATCAGGTAGTAACGCTAATACGATAGTAAAAGCAAGTGGTACTAATGCACGTGTTAAGTTACAAGCAAGCGGAGATAATGGCAGTGTTCAGATGACTGCCGTTTCTGATATTAAATTCTATGCAGGTGATAACTATCAAACACAAACGTTTGAAGCTAAATCGGGTGGAGTTGATGTCTATGGTAATTGTTTAATAAGAAGTGGAGGTGAATTAAGACTTGGTGATTCTGATAATAGTCATCGAGTTGGTTTTAAAGCACCTTCAAATGTAACTGCTAATAAAATTTGGACTTTACCTGCTGCGGATGGTGCCGCAAACGCTACTTTAGTTACTGACGGTTCAGGTAATTTAAGTTTTAGTGCTTCTTCTGGTGGTGGAGCAGATATAACCACTATTCTTAAACTCACAACTTTATAAAAAATGACAGATACATTAAAAGAATTTAGTGCACATTCAAATAAGAATTACACTAATATGATAACAGGGGTATCTCTGGCAAGTACATCAGGTTCACAACAAGCAGTTATTAAAACTGTTAGTTTTGAAAACCCAAACGGTAGAAATATAACTGTACGTGAAGGTAGTAGTACTGGACCTTTAGTATGCTCTAGTTCTGAAAAAACAGGATCATTTACAGGTAATGAGATATTAGATAATTCTCAAAGTTTAGTAGCTATGACTACTGATACTGTTTCAGTAACAGGTATGATATGTACGGGCTGGTTTGAATCTAGATATAACCACAGTGCTTTAGATGGCGATTTAACTGGCGTAAGAGCTTACAATACACCAGCTGTATCCTTTGGAGCATATGATGGATCAGATATTGCTACAGGTAGTTCAAGTAATTATTCTGACACACCTTTTAGTGATTCGGTTGGTACTACTAAATTTACTAGGTATCTAAGAGGTGTTTCTTGGAGTTGTACGGGTAAAGATGGTCGTTTTTATTGGACACACCATACTGATAATGATCATCAAATGGGTAGTCATGGAAACCTAAGTAGGCATTCGCTATATCGGGTTAATGGTAATAGCACTACATCTTTTACACAAATAGCTGGTAGTAATCAGTGTTATTATGCTGCTTATGATGACGAACGTTATATTTATTTTGGGTCAGGAGGTAGTACAATAACAAAATATGATACTGACCCTGGTAGTACTAATGGGAATACTACAACTATACAATTAAAAGCAGAAAATTCTACAACCACAAATATGGGGAATTTTAGTATTGACCAATATGCTGTTGGTAGTTATTTTCGAGATAATTATTGGTTAATAAACCCTAAATCTGATACCAGTTCAGAAGCAGGTTGTCCACGTATTGTAGATGTAACTACTGGTTATACTAAAAGACTACCTTATTTGAGTAAGGGTTATTCATCAGTTAGTAGTGGTAATTTGAGACGTAGTTTAGCTATAGGTAAAGATAGTAATGGGAATTATTGGGCAGTTATAGGTCATTACTATGAGGATTCAGATCATGAAAATAATTGTTTTCAATGTACTAATTTAGGTACTGATCCACGTACTACTTTTATACCATCTGGTCAAACATATCAAGCTAATAGAGTTATTGGTATTGGGGCTACCCGAAGTGCCCGTAGACATGCTGCGGTTGATGGCAGACGTTTTGGAAATCCTGGTGGTACTATGATACATTCTCCTGGATTAGATCGTTATTTATTTACCATTGGTAATAGGTATCAATATTCTTCAACTGCCAGCGGCAACGAACATTTAACAAGGTATGATTTAGATAATATGAGTGCTGGTTTTGCAACAACTATTGCAGGCACATTCCCTGCTGGTTGTTTTCGTTTAACCAAAGACCCTACATTAGCCGATGGGGCTTTTGGAAACATCAATTTAAGAACAACAGGAATTTTAGTAACTTAACATTATGGGATTAAATGCACAAGCTTCAGCGGGATCTCCGTTTGAAGTACCAGTCGCTAGCGTAGCTGCTAGCTCAACTTCTACTTCAGCAATATATACAGTGCCTAGTGGAAGATATTTTAGAGGTTGGATTGGCGGTAGTTCAGGTCAATACGGTATAAAAGTAAATGGTGCTACAATTATGGAAAACCTTGGTAACAACAATTTACCTCAACCTCAAGGTATAAATGTTACACTCTATGCTGGGACAACAATAAAAGCTAATGGTGGTAGTAGTAAAGCATGGATTGTAGGGGTTGAGTACGCTAATCCATGAATATTCCTAAGCTTCCAAAAGCTTTAGATATGCCTAGCATACCTTTAAAGCAACCAAGTGCGGAAATGCCAGTTTTTCCAACAATTGTCATACCCCCACAAAATTTGGAAGCACCTAAAGGAGTAAAAATGGAAGAAGTACCTGAAGAAACGGAAGAGACGGAAACTCAAACTATGGAGCAACCAAGTTTAAGAATACCTGTTATAAAGATAGATTTACCTCTTCCGACTGCTGAGGTAGTAGCTACTGCTACCTATGCAGCTGTAGCAGCTGTAGCCACTACAACCCTTGCTACTCCTTTTTTTAACAAGATTAAAAAACAAGTGCAAAAATTCTTACAGAAAAAAGTAGATAAATGGAAGGAAAACCAGAAGAAAAAAAAGAAAGCCCGAAACCAAACCTCCTAAATAAACTCAAAGATGCAGCAGAGGACCAAGAACAACAAATACAGATTCTTGGGACTTTTGTGCGTCTTGGGGTAGTGGTTTGGTCGGGCTTTATCTGATCATAACAATGAATTATGTCGAATTACCTATGGTTAAAAAATCAGGTAATTCAGATATCACGTTCGTTGCCAGTGTGTTCACGGGAGCACTTGCCACATTTGGTTTGACCACTGGGAATAATAACAAAAACAAAGGCCCCGTAAACTGTCCAATGGTTAAAGATAAACCAAAAACATGAACAAGTTATGGCTTTTACCGCTATTTCTACTAACACCAACTATTGTACGAGCAGAGCTAGTTCAACCCAACTTTACGCAGGGTTCTATGAACAGTACTACAACTACAACTCAAGAAATAACAGAAGAAATCACTACTACAACCTATGGAGCAGCGTTAAACAAATGGTCTGGGGACAACAT
>CENL01013151.1_pt1 | contig 10788 bp, 7 predicted proteins | sample 530221 | NCBI WGS metagenome assembly CENL01 (sample SAMEA2619791, study PRJEB7988) | marine metagenome | isolation source: saline water (ENVO:00002010), including
TCCTCCATCGCCATTTCGATGGCGGCATAGCCGATATCCACCGTCAGACGGGCTTTAATCCAGAGCTCAGGTTTCGGGATGTTTGGCAGGAGGGTGCTTAGATGTTCGACCCATTCGTCGGTCACCTGATGGTGGGAGGCGAGCCGCACCTGCTGGAGCGTCGGGACGGCTCGAAGGGCGCGCATGATGGAAAGGCCACCGGGATGTTGTTCGGTTACCCGGAGTGTCTCCATCAGGTTTTCGTAAGTCCCCTCGATCTGAGCTTCAATGCTGCCGCCAGCGTCGGTCAAAAACCTTTCGAAAATCTCGTTTTGCTCCTGCATCAACCGATCGCCGAGGGCGCGCAGGACAGCATACTTATTGGGAAAGTAGCGATAGAGGGTCGGCGGCGTGACATCGGCCTTTTCGGCGATCAGGTTGGTGGAGATGCGCTCCACACCTTCTTCCTCCAGCAGACGTGCGGCGACGTCCAGAACCCGCTCATAGGTTTCTATGGCGCGTTTCTGCCGCGGCTTGTTCTTTGGTTCCAGATCAATCGATGGATCGGTCATGCGGCAGGCTTTGGTTTGGTTGCCACCATCATATAGTTGACGCCCATGTCGGTTGAAAGCGACCAACGGTCAGACAGGGGATTGTACGTGACGCCTGTTTCCTGTGTGACTTCGAGGCCTGTGCGCTCAATGCTTTTGAAAAGCTCGGCGGGGGTGATGAACTTGTTCCAATCATGGGTGCCGCGCGGGAGCCAGCGCAGAATGTATTCAGCACCGACGATTGCCAGGCCGAAAGCCTTCAGAGACCGATTGAGGGTTGCGCAAAACAGAATGCCGCCGGGTTTCAGCATTTGTGAGCAGGAGACGAGGAACCCATCCCGGTCGGCCACATGTTCGATCACTTCCATATTCAAAATGACGTCAAATTGGGCACCGCTTGCTGCCAGGTCTTCGGCAGTGGTTACGCGATAATCAATATCGAGATCTTGTTCGGCGGCATGGACGCTGGCGGTCTTGATGTTTGCTTCGCCTGCATCTGCGCCAATCACGCTGGCACCGAGGCGGGTCATGGGTTCGCTCAACAGACCGCCGCCGCAGCCAATGTCCAGCAAGGAGAGCCCCTCGAATGGTGCGGTTTTTGCAGAATCCAGCCCAAAGTGATTGACGACCCGGTCTCTTACAAAGGCAAGGCGTGTTGGATTGAATTTGTGCAGCGGGGCGAATTTGCCCGCTGGGTCCCACCATTCGGCTGCCATGGCGGAAAAACGGGCGATTTCGTCCTCATCGACGCTTGATGTCTGGCTTTGAGCACCGTCGATCACTTGAACGCTCCTTCTGCGGGCTGCGCGTGCAGCCAATGTTGCGGATGGGGGGGCATCCGAGTATGTATGGCCCCGCAAAAGCGGATGGGTTGATGAGGGCCTTGCCTCAGAAGCACGCCGCTTTTGTTTATGTATATGTGCATGGCCTTGTCGCGCGGTCCAGTTTGCCGCGCCAGCTTAGCGTTTATGGGCCACTTGCGTGAAGGTTAGAGATGATGGCCCGACTGGTCATGAAATTTGGTGGTACCTCTGTTGCTGATCTAGACCGGATCCGCAATGTGGCGACCCATGTGAAGCGCGAAGTAGAGGCAGGCCATCAAGTTGCCGTCGTTGTGTCCGCCATGGCGGGGACCACCAACCAGCTGGTGACTTGGACGAAAGAAGCCGCCGCTCTCCATGATGCGCGGGAATATGACGCAGTCGTTTCTGCAGGCGAGCAGATCTCGGTTGGACTTCTGGCTATCGCCCTGCAGGAGATGGGGGTATCAGCCCGCTCCTGGCTTGGCTGGCAGATCCCGATCCTGACAGATGATGCCCATGGCGCGGCGCGGATTGCTGATATTGATGCAGCGAAGCTTGGCGAGCGGATCGACCAGGGCCAGGTTGCCGTCATTGCCGGGTTCCAGGGCATTAGCCCCGACGGACGTATTGCAACGCTTGGGCGGGGCGGGTCGGACACGAGTGCGGTGGCTGTGGCTGCGGCGCTTAATGCTGAGCGGTGCGATATCTATACGGATGTGGATGGGGTCTACACAACGGACCCTCGTATTGTGTCGAAAGCGAAGAAACTCGACAAAATCAGTTATGAAGAGATGCTCGAAATGGCATCGCTGGGCGCCAAGGTTCTCCAGACGCGTTCTGTTGAACTGGCAATGGTGCACAATGTGCGCCTTCAGGTTCGTTCTAGTTTTGATGCACCTGATTCACCTCAAGGAACCGGAAGCGGATCGTCTTATGTTGGTCCGGGGACACTTGTCTGTGGCGAGGAAGAAATCGTGGAACAAGAAGTCGTAAGTGGCATTGCCTATACAAAAGACGAAGCCAAGATCACTTTGATCAAGGTTGCTGACCAACCTGGTGTTGCGGCGCGTATCTTTGGGCCACTGGCGGACGCTGCCATCAATGTTGATATGATCGTGCAGAATGTCTCAGAAGATGGTGAACGAACAGATTTGACGTTCACCGTGCCTGTTGCAGATCTGGAGCGGGCGGTCTCTGTTATCGAGGCGGCGTGCGATACGATCGGTTATGAGCAGATTCTAAGCGACACGGATGTTGTGAAAGTATCGGTCATCGGTATAGGTATGCGGTCGCATGCCGGTGTTGCTCAAAAAATGTTTCAGACGCTTGCGGACAAGGGCATCAATCTCCAGGTGATTTCCACGTCGGAAATCAAGGTGAGCGTTCTGATTTCAGCGGAATATACGGAGCTTGCCGTACGGGCTCTCCATTCGGCCTATGGTCTTGACGACGAAGCTGCTGCATAAAACGACACGTTTAAATAAGAAAGACAAGATGTCGGTTACGAAGGCGCATAACAATGCAGCCCGTTTTACGGGTGTGCGGCTGCTCTCCTGGGAGGTGAGCTGATGCCTGGGACGCAAGGCCCACGCGTTCTCCTGCGCCGTTTGCGTGAAGCAATGGCGGAGGTGAGCGAGTCACAGGCGCGCCTTGATCAGGTGGCACATCTGATCGCTCAGAACATGGTCGCGGAAGTGTGTTCGATCTACTTGATGCAGTCAGGCAGCGAGCTTGAGCTTTATGCGACAGAAGGTCTGAAACCCTCTGCGGTTCATAAGACCCGTCTGAAAGTCGGCACTGGCCTTGTCGGCGACATTGCGGCCCATGCACGGCCTCTTAATCTCTCAGATGCACAAGCGCATCCAAATTTTGCCTATCGGCCGGAAACAGGCGAAGAAATCTACAAATCCCTTATGGGTGTGCCTATCCTTCGCTCCGGACGGGTTGCCGGTGTGCTTGTGGTTCAGAACCGGACCATGCGTCATTATTCGGAAGAGGAAGTCGAAGCGCTAGAAACCATCGCGATGGTTTTGGCGGAGCTTGCGGCAGCTTCTGATCTGATTGCCTTTGATGATGATGGGCAGGATGCAGCGTCGCAACAACCTCACTATCTTGAAGGTACGGCTCTCTCTGGCGGTCTGGCTCTTGGTCATGCGGTGCTTCACGAGCCGCGGGTCCATGTGACGCGATTGATCGCAGAGAATGTTGACGTCGAATCCGAGCGGCTTGAAAAAGCCGTCTATGAATTGCGGTCCTCCATCGACAAGATGCTGACCACATCAGATCTCAGTCATGCAGGCGAGCACCGTGAGGTGCTCCAGGCCTATCGCATGTTTGCCAATGACCGGGGTTGGCTGAAACGCATGCTGGAGGCGGTGAAGACCGGCCTCACCGCAGAAGCGGCAGTTGAGCGCGTCCAAAATGATACGCGGGCGCGGATGATGCGTCAGACCGATCCCTATTTGCGAGACCGGCTGCACGATCTGGATGATCTTGCAAACCGTCTTCTGCGTCACCTGACGGGCGTGGCCCTTTCGTCCGCCAGCGGTGATCTACCTGAAGATGCGATCATCATTGCGCGCAATATGGGTCCGGCTGAACTGCTTGATTATGACAAGGATCGTCTGCGCGGCCTGGTTCTCGAGGAAGGCTCGGCGAATGCGCACGTTGCTATTGTGGCGCGGGCACTTGGCATTGCGGCCATCGGGCGTGCGCAAGGCATTCCTGACCGGGTTGAGGATGGCGATGCCGTCATTGTTGATGGGGATACAGGCGAACTCTATGTCCGACCGAGCCAGGATATTGTTGATGCCTATTCGGAGAAAGCGCGTTTCCGCGCGCGGCGCCAGGCGCAATATAAGGCTATTCGCCATGAACCGTCAGTCACGCTGGATGGTGTGAAGGTCGCCCTCAACGTGAATGCGGGGCTCATGGTCGACCTTCCGCATCTCGAAGAGAGTGGGGCAGACGGGATCGGGCTCTTCCGCACCGAGCTTCAGTTCATGATCGCCTCAAAGCTTCCCAGCCAACGGGAGCAGGTGGAGCTCTATAGTGATGTGATGGAAAGCGCTGGCGATCTTCCGGTCGTCTTTCGGACGCTGGATATTGGTGGCGACAAGATGCTTCCCTACATGCAGCAGGCGGAGGAGGAAAATCCGGCGCTCGGATGGCGTGCCATCCGTATCGCGCTCGACCGCCCGGCGCTTTTGCGACACCAGGTCAGGGCCTTGCTGTCGGCGGCTGTCGGACGCGACTTGCGGATCATGTTCCCCATGGTCGCCGACGTTTCTGAATATGAGCGTGCCCGCGCGCTGGTGGACAAAGAGCTGGCACGTCTCGATCAGCATGGTCGCGAAAAGCCCCGCGCTGTTGCTGTCGGAACCATGCTCGAAGTTCCTGCTCTGTTCTGGCAGATGGAGGCTTTGCTTCCTAAAGTGGATTTCGTGTCCATCGGCAGCAATGACCTGATCCAATTTCTGTTTGCCAGTGATCGCGGCAATCCGCGGGTTGCGAACCGCTATGACCTTCTAAGCCCTGGCGCCCTGAATTTTCTGCGTCAAGTGGTGCTGATCTGCGCCCGCCATGATGTTCCACTGTCGCTTTGTGGTGAAATGGCTGGAAATCCGCTCGAGGCGATGGCACTGCTGGGTCTCGGGCTTCGAACCATCTCCATGTCTCCGGCGGCCATTGGCCCGGTTAAGATGATGGTTCGCTCTCTCAATGTGGCGGATCTGGAGGGTTTCATGGAAGGTCTCTACAGCCTTCCCAATGCAAGTGTCAGAGATGCCCTTCGCGACTATGCTGATGCCCGAGGAATTGCAATTTAAAAAGAATTTGCCGTATGCAGAGCAACTCTTTATTTGCAGGACCCCACATCTTTTGATTTATTTAACCATCAGATAGGCACAATTGGGGAGTAGTATTGTGCTGCGTCACACTTCTGACGAGATGTTGACGCATATGATAACTCCGGGTGAGGGGAATTCAGGTTCAGATAGCCTAAGGGTGGCTGTTTTCCTGGGTTTTTCTATTGACCCTGCTTCTCGATAAGAGCGCGGGTTGCATCCAGATCAGGAAGCTAACGGATTGAGCGGTACGAACCGCTTAGAAGAGACCAGAAACTCGCACCAGGCTGCGAGACCGGGAAGGCCGATGAGTTCGGAAACTGAAACGACGAATGTGACGAAATTTTCCGCTGCCGCTGAAGGTGGCGAGGAGGGTCGACGTATTCACCTGCGTGACATCACAGCGGACACGCCACTTGATGGTGAAGAGGCTGGGACCGTGCTGCGGAAAGCGCGGCTAAAGACAGGCGAAGACCTCAAATCGGTTTCTGACAAGCTCCGTATCCGCCGGCCATATCTGGAAGCTCTCGAAGAGGGCCGCCATGATGATCTGCCCGGTCGGGCCTATGCCATCGGTTTTGTGCGCACCTATGCGGTGTATCTCGGGCTGGATGCAGCTGAGCTGGTAACTCTCTACAAATCTGAGACAGCGACGGAGACTGAGGAAACAAACCTTGGTCACCATGCCTATCAGGAGGTCCGCCAGGACGCGCGACTTCCTAGAGGCTCTCTGTTTATTCTGGCCATTTTACTTGGCGCGGGCGTTTATGGCGCCTGGCTCTTGTCTGTTTCTGCAGACCGGATGGTGACGGAGCGGGTTCCGCCCGTACCAGAGCGTCTGGGTCTTGCCTCAACCACCGTTGCTCAGCCGCCAGCGGCTGAACCGGATGTCGCACGGACAGAACCGGTAACCAGTCTTGCAGGCGACAGCGCCTCTGCGGCTGGCAGCACGCGTGATGTTCCAATAATCAGGCAGCCGGTTGGCGAAGCTCCTCTTGTTGAGCCTGCTGCCGTAGCGCCGAGTGCTGAGGAAGTTCCAGCCGCCGCTGGTGCAACGCCCTCGAACGAGGTTGATGTTGCGGCATTGACGCCGACCACACCACCTGGCGAAGAGCCTTCGGTTGTGATTGCTGACGATCTGGCGCTCGCTGTCGGTGGGGCCCGGGTTTATGGTCTTGAAAATGAAGGCGCGCGGGTGACCGTTCGCGCTTTGAAGCAGGCTTGGCTCCGCATTGAAGCCGGTGATGGTTCGGTTCTCCTCAATGAGACATTGGCTGAGGGCGAAATGTACCGGGCGCCGGTCGATGCAGGCGCAATTCTGGTGGCGCGGGATGCGGGTGCTTTTGAGGTCTTTGTTGATGGCGCTCTTTTGGGTGCTGCTGGCCCGTCAGGTCTGGTTCTGACTGGAAAGTCGCTCAATCCAGACGATTTGCTTCGCCGATAGTTTCTACATTTGTGAATTGATGTCGCAGGTGCCACGCGACAGCGCTTCTGTGCTGGGGTTCGAGGTTTTTTTTCGCCGCGTTTTCGGACGGAAAGCCGCTCACACTTTTCCTGAAAACTGCTCTGGGATTTGCTATAGAAACGCAGTCCCTCTTTTCAGGTGAAATGGCAGACTGACATGAGTATTCGTCCTTGGCGTGATATTGAACGGCGGAAATGCCGTCAGATCCATGTCGGCTCTGTTCCGATCGGTGGTGATGCGCCGATTGCCGTTCAATCGATGACGAATACACCCACATCTGATGCGGGCGCTACGATTGACCAGATCCGCCAGCTCGAAGATGCAGGCGCTGATATTGTTCGCGTCTCCTGTCCAGATGAGCCCTCCACTGCGGCGCTCAAAGAGATTGTCCGCGCGTCCACTGTGCCGATCGTGGCGGATATCCATTTTCACTACAAACGGGCATTGGAAGCTGCTGAAGCAGGAGCTGCTTGTCTTCGGATCAATCCTGGCAATATTGGCTCGGCAGAGCGGGTGCGGGAAGTGGTTCAGGCCGCGAAAGACCATGGTTGCTCCATTCGCATCGGCGTGAATGCGGGTTCCCTTGAGCGCCATCTGCTCGAAAAATATGGCGAACCCTGTCCTGATGCGATGGTTGAAAGCGCGTTGGAACATGTTCGGCTGCTCGAAGAAAATGATTTCCATGAGTACAAAATCAGCGTCAAAGCTTCTGATGTCTTTATGACTGTCGCTGCCTATCAAGGATTAGCAGACGCTGTTGATTGTCCGCTCCATCTCGGGATTACCGAAGCTGGTGGTCTGACGAGCGGCACCGTGAAGTCTGCCATTGGCATGGGGTCGCTCTTATGGGCAGGGATTGGCGATACGATCCGTGTGTCTCTGTCTGCAGATCCTGTCGAAGAAATCAAAGCCGGTTTCGAGATCCTCAAGTCGCTTAATCTACGGCACCGTGGCGTGACCATCATTTCCTGTCCGTCTTGTGCCCGTCAGGGCTTCAATGTGATTGAGACCGTCTCAATTCTTGAAGAGCGGCTGGCGCATATTTCGACGTCCATGTCGTTGTCGGTTATCGGCTGTGTCGTGAATGGTCCGGGTGAGGCCTCTCAAACAGATATTGGGTTTACCGGTGGCGGCGCTGGATCCGGCATGGTTTATCTGCGTGGGCTTCCGGACCACAAGATGGCCAATGACAAGATGATTGATCATCTTGTTGAGCTTGTTGAAGATAAAGCAGCAGAAATTGAAGAAGCGCGTGCGGCCGAAGATGCGCCAGCTGTGTTGGCCGGGGATTAGCTGGGACCAGCTCGTCCTTTGATTTCCTCATCTTCTTGCATCGGCTGCCTCTTCCATGATTCCTCACGAAAAACTCGCAAAAGTACTCCAACGTTTTGATGCTGTTCAGGCAGAGATGAACGCAGACGTTTCACCCGATCGTTTTGTTGCGCTTTCGAAAGAGTTTGCAGAGTTGCAGCCTGTTGCTGAAGCTGCGCGTGGCCTTGACGAAGCGCGTCGGGCTGAGGCGGAGGCAAAGGAGATGCTTGCCGATCCGGAGATGGCAGAGATGGCGCGGGAGGAGCTGGACGCTCTTTCGGAGACGTTGCCCAAGCTTGAACAGGAAATGCAAATCCTGTTGCTCCCGAAAGATGCCGCAGATGACCTCAATGTCATTCTTGAAGTGCGTGCGGGAACCGGCGGCGATGAAGCTGCGCTGTTTGCGGGAAATCTCTACCGCATGTATGAGCGCTATGCCCAATTGCAGGGCTGGAAGGTGGAGCCGGTTTCTGTTTCTGCCGGGGATGTTGGGGGCTTTAAGGAAATCACGGCGTCTATCAGTGGCAAGGGTGTTTTTGCGAAGCTCAAGTTTGAATCCGGCGTCCACCGGGTACAGCGGGTGCCGACAACAGAGTCGGGTGGGCGTATTCACACGTCAGCGGCAACGGTGGCGGTGCTTCCCGAGCCTGAAGAGGTCGATATCGAGATTGAAGATAAAGACATTCGCATTGATGTATTCCGCGCAAGTGGGGCCGGCGGTCAGCACGTGAATACGACAGACAGTGCTGTGCGCATTACGCACCTTCCCACGGGTCTTGTGGTGCAGCAGCAGGATGAAAAATCGCAGCATAAAAACAAAGCGAAGGCGCTGAAGATTTTACGGGCTCGGCTTTATGACGCGGAACGGGAACGAGCGGCGAAAGAACGCGCCGATGACCGGAAGGGTCAGGTGGGTTCCGGTGATCGCTCTGAGCGCATTCGGACCTACAATTTCCCGCAAGGTCGGGTGACGGACCATCGGATTAATCTGACATTGCATAAGCTTGATAAAATCATCGAAGGCGATGGCGTTGCTGAGTTGATTGATACGCTTATCGCAGAAGACCAGGCAGCGCGCCTCGCCGTGCTTGGAGAAGAGAGCGCCGCGTGAGCGCTTCCGCGCATCCTGGGGCTACGACGCGGGGTGTTGTCTACCGTGATCTCCTTGAGCAGTTTCGGTCTGCGGACATTCCATCTGCCGAACTCGATGCCCGACTGCTCATGGCTGCGGCGGCGCAGGTTGACGACGTCGCGCTGATTGCCGATCCAGACCAGCTGGTAGAGGCTCAACATCTTGATGTCTTGAGGGGGTATGTTCGTCGTCGTCTCTCGGGCGAACCTGTTTCGCGTATTCTGGGGCACCGAGAGTTTTGGGGTCTGCCCTTTTCGCTGAACAGGGCGACGCTCGACCCGCGTCCGGACAGCGAGACATTGGTCGAAGCCGTGCTTGCTCATGTGACAGGTCGTAACGCGTCTCTTCAGATCCTTGATTTGGGAACCGGGACCGGGTGTCTATTGTTGGCTTTGCTCTCCGAGTTGCCAAATGCGCATGGGCGCGGCATCGATTGCTCGGCGGATGCGGTCGAGGCAGCGGCGGACAATGCGTTGCGGCTTGGTCTGGCTGACCGAGCGACGTTCAGTGTTGGCAATTGGGGCGAGGGGCTTGAGGGGCCATTTGATCTGCTTGTTTCAAACCCGCCCTACATCCCATCTGCGGATATTGCTGGCTTGTCGAAAGAAGTGCGGGCACATGATCCCATGGCGGCGCTCGATGGGGGAGATGATGGCCTGACCGCGTATCGACACATTGCTCGGGACACCCAGCGCCTTTTGGGGCCCGATGGGGCGGCGTTTTGGGAACTCGGTGTCGGGCAGTCGGAGGATGTATCGGGCATTGCATCAGACGCCGGCCTTGAGGTTTGTGGACTTCATGCAGACCTTGGCGGTGTGCCGAGGGTTCTTGGGGTAAAACGCCGAATCTGAAACCCAAAAAAACATTTGGACATGGGGCGCTCAGAGGGTAGGTTCCTTGAAGAGATTCAAGCCTCTAGACACATTTCGCCGCTGGTAGGGACCAGATTGGCTGGAGATGATGGGGCTGGGGCGAGACATGGTGGTAAGCCCCATTGGACGTCATCTAGCTGTGAAAATTGTAGCTTGATCGTCTGGAACATTCTTTCATGACCGCTGTCCTGTTGATAGATGGGGCGTGTTGAGCATGGGTTGGGTCAGTGTGTAGGCCTTAAGAACGGGCACACATAGAAGGGCAATCGCTTAGTCCTGGCGAGTTTTAGTCTCGTGGTTTTGTCTGCAGATTCGCAGAAACAAGCCGCTGGGTCGCCGCGGACGGTGTATTTTTCAACTGGTAGACAGAGCCGGAGTGATATGAGGCAGGGCCAAAACCAGAAGCGCTCTCGAGGGCGCGGACGTAAACCACAAAATCCCCTTAGCCGGAGTATGGAAAGCAACGGCCCGGATGTAAAAATCCGTGGCACGGCGAGCCATATTTTCGAAAAGTATCAGGCGCTTGCGCGTGATGCGCAGACGTCGGGCGACCGGATCGCGTCAGAGAGCTATTACCAATATGCGGAGCACTATCACCGCTTGATCGTGGCTGCACAGGCGCAGCAGGAACAGACTCGTCAGGAAAACCCGAATCGTCAGGATAACCAGGGACGCGATGGTCAGGGCCGGGGCGGTAATGACCGGGCAAATGGCGAAGACGGCAGTGCAGAAGACCAACCGGCCGCAGAAGCAGCTGAGAAAGCTGCGTCCGGGGAAGCTGGCGCTGAAAGTGAGGCGGCAGAGGGTGATGGGGAAGAAAAGCCCGCGCC
>CENL01051766.1_pt1 | contig 10783 bp, 8 predicted proteins | sample 530221 | NCBI WGS metagenome assembly CENL01 (sample SAMEA2619791, study PRJEB7988) | marine metagenome | isolation source: saline water (ENVO:00002010), including
TCCTGCTTGGGCAGCAGGGGCTATGCGAACTGCTTTAGCCGCTATGAATGCAAGAGGGCTAGGTGCATCATCAATGGCAGGTCAGGCTATTGTACAAGCGGCAATGGAGTCAGCGTTACCTATTGCTAGTGCAGATGCTCAGACTATTGCTAAGTTTGAAATGCAAAATTTAAATAATAGGCAACAGGCAGTAGTGTTAGCAGCAGAACAAAGGGCAAAATTTTTAGGCCAAGAATTTGATATGGAGTTTCAAGCTAGAGTTAAGAATGCAACTACTATATCGGAAATAGCCAAACAGAACTATGACGCTGATGTGCAGATTGCATTAGAGAATGCTAGACTAGCACAAACTGTAGACATAGCTAATTTGGATGCTAAGAATGCTAAAATATTATCTGATGCTGCAGCTTTAACTAAACTTGATATGCAAAATTTAACAAATAAACAACAAGCTGAAGTTGCAAATGCTCAAGCATTTTTAGCAATGGATTTAAAGAATGTAGACAATGAACAAGAGACTTCTATATTTAAATCTGAAGCTAAACTACAGGCACTTTTTAAAGATGCTGCCGCTGATAATGCCGCTAAACAATTTAATGCTGAACAAGAGAATCAGGTAAATATGTTTATTGAAGGTTTAATTGGGCAACAACAAAGATTTAATACTGAACAAGCCAATGCAATGAAAACAGTGCAATTCCAAGAAGATGCAGCTTTATCTAAATTCTTTGCGTCATTAAAAGAACAACGATCACAATTCAATGCTAATCAATCACTTGCTGTATCGCAAGCAAATGCTAAATGGTATCAAGATGTGACTACATCTAATAATGCGGCCGCTAATCAGGCCAATATGAATGATGCAAATAATGCTACAGCAATGACTAAGATGCAACTTGAACAAGAATTTCAAGCAGATAGAGATCTAATGAATTGGGCATTTACAGCGGATGACAATGACAAACAGAGGGCGGCATCTGTAATGATTGCTAAGATGGATGCTGACGCTGAAGCAGCTAGTGCTAGAGGTGGTGTTATGCAATCTCTTATTAGTGGCTTTGTAAAAGCGATTAACCCACTTAACACTTAGGAAATACAATGAGAAAAATTAAAAAATTAAATGACACAATACAATATGCAGAATTATATAGACAGTTGAGTAATTACCACCAAGAAAGACGAGCATTTAATTTAGGTGGATTAGCTACAACAAAAGGAATAGGTGATGATATGGATATGCCACCAGATTACGATAGTTTTGCACAAAAGTTTTACAACAATGAAGCTGCTCTTCAGTCTATGGTAAAGTCTTCAGAGTTTTTAAATCAAACGCTAGAACAAACACGAGCAAAATTAAAAGCTAGATTATACGCTGACAATTCTAATGCAATGGCAATGGATGGTTTAGCTGAAGCCTTTGGTGTTTTTAAAGATAATGCAGAAAAACCAATTGAAGAGATGTATAAAGATGCTCCTAGCATATCTTTAAGTGATGTACCTGGGGCAATACAGTTTCCTGGTTCGGATGGATCAGGAGGTACATATACAGTAGATGGCTCTAAAACAGATACACCTATTGCAATGGTAGCTATGAAAGCAGAAGGTATGGGTAGTTACAGTACCTTATTTAACAATCAAAATAATATAAAGAAAAGTCCTTATTATGGTATGGATGTTACTAAAATGACATTAGGACAAGTAGCAACGTTTTCTAAAAAGGGTGGCGAGTACAATAAACATAATAATAAACAGTATGGTGCTAATACTACAGCTACAGGATACTATCAAATGTTAGGTGGTACAATTGAAGACATACTTAAAAGAGGTGGCAAGGCATTAGGTATAACTAGAGACTCTCTGTACAATAAAGAAATTCAAGATAAAATGTACGTTTGGTACATGAGTGATACAATTAGTAGACTAAAAACTTTATCAGGAATGGAACAGCGTGTTATGGCACGATGGGAGGCTTTTAGAGACAATGACAAAACAGTAGTCAAAAAGAACTCTAAAGGAGAAAAGTACAATATATATACGCCCAAAAATAAGGAGCTATTACGAAAAGTTATATATGAACATTTAAATGTGTACCATCCAAATCATCCACTTGTAAATAAGTCGGGTCTTGGAAGCAAGAAAGGAACTAACTAATGGCAGATTTTTATGACAGACCCATGCCAGGGGAATCACTTTTAAGTGAGCCAAAAAGTAGACCATATGAAAGGCCAGCGAGATTGCCTAAGTTAGAAAAAGTTATAGAATTTTATATGGATAGAATAACTAACGATGAATTTATAGATAATATATGTAGGATGTTAGAATTGGGAACTCCTGTAGAGTTGATTGTTGAGTCTATAACAATATTCTTTGTAATGAAGGGTGAACATAGCATGGATAACAGGGTACTGGTTAGTCCACTTTTGCATGAATTTATTAGAATGATTGGTAAGCAAGCAGGAATAGATGTTGTAGATGGATTGAACGCCACACCTAATTCAATGGAAGCAGCGGGTATTGTCAAAGTAGAAAAATTAAGAGAAGAAATAGATAGATTGAGAGACAGTGATGAAGATGATGGTGGTGTAGATTTAATGGAACAAACGGCAGATTTAATGGATGAACAAGAGCAAGGTACTGATGACCTCATGGAAACAGATGCACCTATGACAGAACCTATGCCAATGGGGGAAATGCCACAAGAGCAAATTCCATTAGAGGAAGAACCACCTCAAGAAATGCCTACTCCAGCAATGTTGCCTGACATGGAGCAAGGTCAAGGATTAATGGCGAGGAGACAATAATGGCTATTGAAGAAGATGAAAATAATAGAGCAATGGATTTTAGCCTTGCAAGTAGAAAGAAAAAAGAGTCTGGGTTTTTTGATAAATTTAAAGCCCTAGGCAGAGGAATGAACTTTGCAGATGGAATTTTTGTAGCATTGACAGCAGCAAATTTAGCTGCAAATCCTAGGGGTGCAAGAGGTATACACGATGTTATCAAAGCAAATCAAAAACAAACTAATGAACTAGCCACATCTAGAGCTTCTGCTGCATTAAGGCGTGTTCATGGCACTACAGTTCCAAAGATTAATGAAAATGAAGCATGGATTAACAATACAACTCAATATATAACAAATGAATTGCAAGGTGTTGATATGTCGTTTATTTCAGCTTTAATAAAGGCAGACAAATTAGAAGAGTTTAGAGAAATGGTCTCAAATATAAATACAAAGAGAGCAGGTAAAGGCCATCCAAAATTAACTGCGTCTGAATTAGAGGAAATGATACCAGCACTTAAAAACTTTGATTCTGCTTTTTCAAGCATAGAAGGGCTTGATGAGAATACACCAGAAAAAGTTAGTAAAGCACTTAGAAAGTTTTATGGTGGATATCAAAAACTACTTGAGACTGCAAATACACCTAATGAATTGAGAGCTGGCGTGTTTGCATCATCCTATGGTGGATTGGGAGCAAGTATGGATTTAGCTAATAGGTATTTAAGAAGTGCGGGACAAGCACAAATAGGTGAAGATAGTTATTCATATGATCGTTTATCTGAACTTCCATTAGGGTCTATAGGTTTTGATCAAGAGCAATTAGTACCAGTACCAGGTGGAATAGATTATAGTCGAGGTGTACCTAGTGAATTAGATGCAAAAATTGAAGAAAAACTTAACTCAGAACTAAATCAACTTTCAATGATTGGACAAGAGGCAAGTGTTTCAGCAACTCTAGCCGGACTAGAAGGTTCAAGATCTGTAAGTAAGTTTTCACAGATGTATGATCCTGATGTGGGGGATTTTGGTTTAATATGGTCAGGTGACATAGAAGAATTAAGAAACTCTAAAAATGCGTTAGCACAGGAATTAAGAGAGTATAGACAAAAATTAAGTGAGGAGAAAGGTGGTACGAACAGAGATGAAGATCTTATAAATCAGTTATCTACTAAAGTAAGAGAATTAGAATTAATGCTTGGACACCATCAAACTATGGAACAAGTTGCACAAGGTGGTAATGGTATATATGCACTATTACACAGAGAAGCTTATATGCAAATGGTAGAAGAGAATAGAAAAGGAATAATACCTCCAGATCAACGAATAGATTATGTTAGTGCATTAGGTGAAAATATGAGTAGCATGATTAAAGAAGCTAAAAATACCACAAGACAGTTTCAACAAGATCATCTTCTTATGGGCTATATGGCAGAGTATGGTATTGATCAAAATTATGTATTTGCTGATAGGCATTCTTTAAATTTATTTATAAAAGTAATGGGTGGAACAGATGGTGGTTTAATATTCCCCGGAACTAAATTGTCCTACAGAAATTCTGCTGGGCAAGAAGAAAGCATATTAGTAGAAAATGTACTTAATGAAAATAATAATTTTATGAGAGATGCTCAATGGAGGTATGACTAAGTATGAGAAATTTTTTTTCCAATAATAATAATAATAATAACAATGAAATGATTTCTATTCCTACAGGAACTCCTATATCTACTGGTGGGGTAGATAAAAGATTTTATTTAGGTCAACCTGAAGATGGATCATTGTTTGCAACACAACCTATAGATAGTGATTACATTGATAGGCAAGAGGAAATAAATCAAGATACTATGGAATCAGATCAGCAAATAAATTCTCAACTACGATCTTATTTAAAATTAGTTGGGTATGGTGCAGTAGCTGATACTTGGAATAATATAGAGGTAGTTGATAAATATATGACACAGATGAGAAATATAGATTCGTCTGATGCAGGGATATTTGGTGAGGCTCTAGCTGTAAGAAGAGAAAAAGAAGAAAATTTACATCACTATAAAACAGCATATGATATTTGGGATAAGTACCCTTCAATTTATAATCGTTGGAGAGAACAAGGTTATAAATCAAAATATGACGCTATGTTAGCTGTTGCAGAACATGTAGGTAATGTTTTAAATCCCGCTGAATCTCCAACAACGTATGCTCCAGGTATGATTGTAGGAAAAATTTTAGGTAGATTTGGTGGTAAAGCTATAAGTAAAACTGTTGGAGGTAGTGTAGTAGAAAAAGGAACACAAAAATATGTTGGTCAAAGCCTACTGAAAAGAGCAGGATATACTGCAATGGGAGATGCAGTACTTGCGTTGGGATTAAATGGTGTTTACCAAGATTATCAACAAAAAGTTGGAAGACAAGATAACTATAACTACATAGAAGGTATGACATCTTTATTTGGTGGATTAATTGGTGGTGGAGTAGAAATTGCCACAACAGTTGTTCCACAGAAATTAAGAAAATTAAATTTTACAATTGGAGGTAAAAAATTTGATGGCTTTCTAACTAAGAAAGTTAAAACAGATAAACAAAAAGCTGCCATACTAAAAAAGATAAGTTTAAAAAATGGAGAGCTTATAGACTTTTGGGCAACAAAAACAAAACAAGGTAGGAAGTTGCTTTCAGAGGATAATCAATTTGCTGATACCGATTTTATAAAATTATACATGTTTGGAAATAAAGAGCTAGGCATGAAAGGCATGGTACAAACTATGACAGAAGATTTAGATCTAGTATACTTTGCTGATTTAAAGAAGGCTAGTAAAGATGGGCAGTTCATGGCAGCTTTTATAAAGCTCATGGATGAATCTACATCACCACAAATTAAGGCAGCTTTTACTAAAAAAATGCGTAATGTGCGATTCAAAGGAGAAAGTCCTTTTGCAAGTAAATTATCCCAACCTACATCATGGAATGGTTTTATGAAAGCATTAGCTTTTTCAATGAGTGATGCTGGTAAAACTTTAAATTTAGGAAGTCAAGCACAAAGCATGGTATTAGGTGATGCCAAAAGTGTAAAGTATTTAGTTGATGGAGAAAAGGAATTAGCTCGACTTAAAAAAATACATCCTCGACCTTGGCATTATATGCAAGCCGCATGGAAACGTGGTGTTGTGTCTACATGGGCAACTTCAGCTTTAAACTTTAGTGGGTGGGTAGCTGCTTCAGCAACAAACACGGCAGCTGATACTGGACTTCTTATGACACATATAGCATTAGCACCTTTAAAATTAGTAGGTGGAACTTTAAAGTATACTTTAGACAAAGTAAAAACAGGCGAAAGTAAAATTAATCCACTAGCATACTCTGTTAAAGAAGCAAAAGATATTTTTACTAATCAGGTGTTTAGGCTTTCAAACTTACTAGACCCTAGTGCAAATAAAGAAGCGTTTTTAAAAATGCTAGAGATAGACACTGAAGCTTCTAAAGCACTTCGACATGCCATTATTGGTGGTGTTGATGTAAGAAGTGTGGAAGATTTAGCTAAACAGTTTGGCTATGTAAAAGAAGTTGATGGAAAGATCGTTGGTGCGCCGCCTACATGGATGAGAATAAATGAAGATTATTATTTAAAATACGCACAAAAAATAATGTTAGTTAATGCTGTTGACACTTTTACAAAATCTCAAGCTTATATAGGACACATGGATAGATATCTAAGAAACAAATATGATATGGGATTCATGGAATTTACTAAACAATCAGATGCAGAAGTTACAAAAATGATTAGCTCTCAGGAATTTTTTGAAATGACACAAGAAGTTACTGACAGAACTCTTGAGGACATATTCACTAAAAGTTATCAAAACGCTGGACTGCCTGTTGGTTTGCAAGAAATAGCTACAGCAGTTGAGAAAGTAGGTGACATTCCAGTATTAGGTACACAACTACCCTTTGGTAAATTTATGAATAACACAGTAGCTTTTTTATATGATGGGCTAGGTGGAGGAAGTATGCGTTGGATGGCAAAGGTGGCTAAATACGGAGTAGATTCAACAGTGCGACCCTCTAAAGCTATAAAAATGACTTTACAAGATGAAAGAAGAGCCATGAAAGGGGTTGTTGTGGGTGGTCTTCCTGTTATAGCTGCATTAAATTCCGATATGGAAAACGATAGTTGGTGGGAATCTACTGTTAGGGGTACAATGCGACTGTCAGCAGTAGGTCAATGTGTTGAAAATGACAAAAAGAAAATTGCACAAGGATTACGTTGGGATCAGGAATTTGTAAATGGAGAACTTGTTTCTGTCAAATATATGTTCCCCTACTCTAACTGTGCTATTTTAGGACGAGCTTACAATATTAAAAAGGGCTATAATGTAAATGCTACTACAGGTGAGAGATCAACAAGTACTAACTTCACTCCTGAGTTTTTGTCGGATTTAGCTGATCAACATTTTATAGGACAAATAACTAGAAATTCTAAGTCTATTATGAATATGAGAACAGTAATTGAAGATGCTCTTGATTGGAATAATACATCTTGGGAAGAATTAGTTACAAAAGCAATGTCTGTTCCTGGTAATTTAGGCACAGGATATACTAGACCTTATGGTGATGCATTTCAAAAACTATCTACGTATTATTTAGGTGAAGATGATGTAAAGTTAAAAGTTCCCACTAAGGGATCTTATCAAGCTATGATATTTCAATTAAGTAGGTACACAAGCAATTTGGTTAGGACGCTCACAGGAGAAAAAGATATTAAATCTTTAAATGCTGTTGAAGATAGAAGCATGTTCAGAGCAGATAAAACATATACTTCAGGAGGATGGCTTGATTTGTTAGGTATGAAAAGTCAAGGTAGGATGACTTATATGGAACAACTTTTAAACAAGACAAATCTACAGGCTTGGAAACAAGGTGGTAAATTTAAAAGTAAACATAGAGAGGCAGATAATTATATTAATAGAATTGTTGCACCTATATTGGAACAATCAGCATATCAAATGTTACATGATAAGCAATGGAATAAATTATCACCTGACGATAAAGCTAAACAAGTTCAGACTATGGTTAGTGGAACAATGTCTATGGTAATGAAACAAGCTATTGAGGGATCAATAATAACTAATCAAGACTTTTCATTTGAAAAAGAAGGGTTGGGTACAGAAGAATTTGCCCAAAGATTAAGGCTTGTACAAGAATTAGGCAAATTAAATACCAGAGATTTTACAGAAACAATTCAAAACTACAATCACTATTTTAATGCTGATATTTCTAAAGATCTTAAATTACGAGAGCTAGAAGATATGGACACGCTTATGTTAAAACAACTATTAAATATGTCAAAGGATATAAAAAATATGCGTAAGTAACAAAAAAAGGGGCAGTAAATTAATACCACCCCCTGAGTTGACCACACAGCTACAGGTCTATAAAGCGACCAACCTAATACTGACTATATAATAGTTTTTCTAATCTGTCAAGTACTTTTTTTAGTTCTTTAGCAATTAATAATAATTCATCTTCTTTTTTATCGGTTCGATTGTCTAAGAACTCCTTTGCCTCTTCTTCTATTTTCATATTTTTTAACTCTCTCTAACTGCTCAAAGTAGGCTTTGTTAAATCCACGTTCCCACTCTTTATTTCTGTATGTGTCAACATTATATGGATTACTTAAGTTGCCTTTCCAAAAAGACTTATATCCTTTTTCAATTATGTTCATCATTAAATTCTTTTCTATGTGTTAAAATATAGGGTATCTTGTCACGTGACAATGTTAACTGTATTTAAGCACCGATGTCAACAATTTCACATGAATCGCCACTACAAGCAAATGTTTGACTAGAAGAAGTAGTATCTTCTTTCTCAAAGTCTTTTAATAAGCTCCAGTTAATTCGACTAGGGGCTTTTTTTATTGCTTCTTCATATTCTTCTTTTGTGCATTCGCTGTAAGGTGGCTGTTGATATATAACATCATCTACAGGAAAGAAAGACACTCCTGACATTTCATCAAAGTGTTTATATACAAATGCACCTACTTCTATCCATTCGTGATCACGTACATAAACAGAACAGCTAGGCTTATGTTCACACCAATGCCTTTGATATGTTAGCCACAACTTTAGTTGATCTATAGCAGTCATAGTATTAACAGTAGTAGACGTTTTAGGGGATTGAAATGGAAAGCTAAATACTACTGTATCACTAGGCTTATACACACAAGGCTCACTAGGCACTCCCTGATCTTTCATAAATTGAGTTAGTGGATCATTAGTATCTCCACGCACAGTACGTATGTAATAGTTGGAGTATCTAGGATGTATACCACTAGCTGTGTCACACAATTGTGATACTGTACCACTAGGCTTAACGCAAGTAATTGCTGTGCTTTGTGGTATCCCAAACTTTTCAGCATAAACTTTATTAGTGTCGATGGCTACCTGTTTTAGATCATTTAAAATAGATGGCAGATCATGTGCTTTACTTGTCACACCATTGTCCATGATACCTGTAAGACTAACACCTAGCAACCTCTCTTCTTCTGTATTATTCTGCCACACTTTTCTTAGATAAGGGAACTTAGTTAATGTTGCTTGTGCTGTGCCTAGAATCGTTGCTAGTCGCACCTTTCTTGCTAAGTCATCAGTAGTGTCCTTATCTCTAATCACTACCTCAGTGAGGTTACAGAACTGGTACGGACGAAGTATGATCTCACTGCAAGGATTGCAACCAAACTCTATATCAGATGTACGTCTTCCATTCTTCTCAGCTTGTTTTTGAGCGGCCTGTCTATTGAAAATACCTCGCTCACCTGTTTGTGATTCTATAAGTGCTTGCCACTCTTGTAAAAAGGTAGCACTGTCAGGCTTCTCTGTATAAGCAACGGAATTATTTGCTAGTCTCATATGTGGTGCAGTTTTCCAAAACTCACCTTTCTTGGCTCTCCTCATGCGATCATCATCTAAATCACTTAGGGATATCATTGCTGACCTGCGTACTCCACCTACTACTACAATTTCACCAATCTTACACATGATACTATGGCATTCGTAGGAAGTTAGCCTTCTACTTTTGGCATTCTCAAACATGTTAATAGTAAATTCAAATAACTCGACTAGTGGGCCGGGTCCAGATGCCCTACCACCAAATGTCTTTAGTCTTGCACCCGCAGGACGTATGGCTGACACATCGTATGTAGGTATTTCACCTGCATAAAGCAATGAAATTAGAACTCTAAATGCTTTTGCCCATCCCTCTTTACTATCTTTTACTTTAATACATGTATCAGACTTATATAGTTGGTGGGGTATTTCAGGTAACTTCTCTACGTATTGTCTTTCAACACTAAACCCTACACCTGTACCACATAGTAATACATACATAGTTTCATCAAATGATTTAGGATCGTCAACTGGCAAGTATGCACAATTATAACCTGCAGTATTGTCTCTTTCTAGTGCGACACCTGCAGTCATTAATGCTCTCATGGATGGCATTACTTGTAAAGTGTGGATGGCTTCCCATAAGTATTCTTTTGTTGCAGTATCAATAACAACTTTACTAGTTAAAAAATCTACATAACGTGTTACTGTTTCTGTCCATGTCTCTCTTCTATTCTCTTCATCTAGCCATCGTGCATAGCGAGACACTGCTATAAAGTTTTGGTAATCAGTTGGTAGTGCGTTTGTCATGTGTAACCCTTATACTTTTAATTTTAATTCCATCAACATCAAAGATCAAATCTTCAATGACTTCCTGAACAGAGTCTTCTATGCTTTCATCAACAGGAAGTATATTCTCTTCCTCATCAATGTCAAGCATTAAAAAAACTTTAACCTTCATTTAATTGTTCTAAGTACTTATTTAGATACCAAGATGCTTTTTGTAGGTCTTCATCTTTACCTTTGTATCTTTCTCTCCACGTATACTTTATTATGCTACCTTTAATATAACCTCTAAATTCATCTTTGTCAAGTGCAGCATGGATAGCGTCAAAACATTCAATGCCATGTTTAT
>CENL01121963.1_pt1 | contig 10763 bp, 7 predicted proteins | sample 530221 | NCBI WGS metagenome assembly CENL01 (sample SAMEA2619791, study PRJEB7988) | marine metagenome | isolation source: saline water (ENVO:00002010), including
CCTGCCGCCCCAGCCACTCAGCTTAAAAACAAGATATGCCATCGGGTCAATCGACTGTGACCCCGTATAGCCGCGCCCAGCGGTCAAGGATGAACACGCGGAAAACTGCATTTAGAGCGGCCCAAGACCAGGGTCCTCGGGTGTCGAGAAGGGACGCCACACCCGATGGATCTATAAGCGAAGCGAGCCTGAAATCAGAAGAAGCAAAAGCATCTGCGAATTCTGATCGCAACTCGTTCTGCATCCACACATGCATAGGTGTAACAAAGCCCATCTTATCGCGCCGTTGCAGGATTTCGTTTGCGACCTGCCCGTTTAGAGCCCCACGCATAAGTGTTTTTGTTTGTCCTCCGCGCACTTTCAGACTGGTCGGAAGCTCCAGCAGGAATTCAATCAATCGATAGTCGAGAAATGGAACTCTACTCTCCACACTCCACGCCATAGAGTTTCTGTCTTCGTATCGCAGCAGCGCTGGTACGCTAAAATTGAGAAGGTCATCAATCTGGCGTTCGCTTGAACGGTATGTTGTGAGAGTGCTTCCTGGCCGACTTGCGTCCCATGCGCTCGCAAGGCCTGGCCGAACGAAATTGCGCAGAGGCTCGGCATCGCCGCGGCGCAAAAATTTGGGAAGATATCTAACTCCTTGGGACAATTGAAGGAGGCCTTTATCACCTCCCCAAATCCACCCGGTGAGATCGCCTAAGAGATCAAGCCATCGTTTCTCCTGGAAGCTCTCCAGGAATGAGTATGCGACATACTTACGATATCCGCACAAGGCTTCATCCGCGCCTTGCCCATCGAGCAAAACCGGAATCTGTTCCTTCCGCGCCTTTTTCATGAGCAGAAACTGGGCATAGATGCTTGCAGATGGGAAGGGTTCTTCTTGGGCAAGGATTAGATGGTCAAGATCATCCAAGAACTCTGAAGGTTCGGGGAATACTGTGTGGGGTGTGGTGTGACAGGCTTGATTTACTAGATCTGACCATTTGCGCTCATCGAATTCTGAGATTGAAGACGCGGATGTGAATGTTGAGACATCAGGCCCGTCAGGCCGGCTGTGCACCGCTTCGTAGACGATGGCTGAGCTATCCAATCCGCCGGACAAGCAGGCGCCAACTGGAACATCAGCGCGGAGCCTTAGAGCAACAGACGAGCTAAAAAGAGATCTAAATTGAGCCTCAGCCTCACTCAAGGAGAGGTCGCTGTTAGCTAGCCTGTCAGCTTTGGGTGCCCAGAACTTTTGCGGTGACACGGCAGTTGGTTTCTGAGGGTCAATGACACAAAAACACCCTGCCGGAAATGTTGAGATGTCGCGAAAAAAAGTACCATTGGTATGACTGACGATGCCCCAGCGGAGAAAATCGGCTGCGATGTCCTTATTTAGTTTTGGTTGGTATTCTTTCAGACAAAGCAGAGATTTTAACTCTGATGAAAAATAGAGAGTACTACCTATGCTTAGGTAATTCAGAGGCTTTATTCCAAATCTATCCCGACTCAGGATCAGCTGTTTGCGACGCTCATCCCAAATTGCCATCGCCCACATGCCGTTGAAGCGGGCAAAACAGTCTGTTCCCCAATATCTGTAAGCCTCCAGCACAACCTCCGTATCTGATTGTGTCAGGAAGCGAACACCGGCCTGCTCTAGCTCAGCTCTAAGCTCAAGGTAATTATAGACCTCCCCATTGTAGCTGATGACGGTGTCGTTGAACTGGCTGGCCATAGGCTGATGCCCAGCATCGCTGGTATCGATAATCGATAGGCGCCGATGTCCCAGCGCCAGCACGCCTGATGGGTTTTCTGGCAGATCAGAGCTTTTGTAATGTCGGCAGCCGCCTTCATGCCCTCGAACAGCGAAGCCTTCACCGTCCGGTCCTCGGTGCTCAAGCGCTTCGGTAAGGGGCTGAATGTCCGATAAGCATTTGATTTCTTTGGAAAAAATACCAGCAATACCGCACATAATAGCCCTGTGTTTTGGTCCGCGCCGCGATGGAAGCCCCACGCATTGGGTTCAGAATTCTGGCCCCTGAGTTGAGGTTGCGTGCAAGATATTCATTCCTTCTCTGAATATGCAACTTTCGTGCACTGTGTTTCGGCTGCGGCAGCCCAGCAGAGGATACGAGGGCCTGTATGGTGGATGAGATTTTGAGGACGGGTGGGCGCGGGAACCGGGAGACAAGCCTTGCAGCAGATGAAGGAACGTGTAAAACCAGAAATTCGTCATGAGTGGCGGAGTAGATCGACTGTAATCCAACGAAACTAAAAAAAAGTCGTGCGTCGGCGTGTTTTGACTGGGTATATGGTGCTGAACCTAGCCCGCGAGAATCGGGGGATTTTTGCAGAGCAGGGCTAACGTCTGGGGACCCAAAGCGTAATGCATGTTTGGATAGTAAACCATTTCGCGCTGACTCCTGATCAACCAGGTGGCACAAGGCATTTCGAGCTAGCAAAAGAACTCGGCAATCGTGACATTGACGTAACGATTATTGGTGCTAGTCGTCAGCATATCTCCAACCAAGACCACATCCCCAGCGGCGCGAAATGGGCACGTGAAAAGATTAAGGGTGTTCGGTTTCACTGGATTAAGACACCTTCATCGAGTCCCGGCTATTTCGCGCGCGTCTGGAACAATGTCGTGTTTGCTGCTTCTGTTGTTCGACGCAGAGGCTTGGCCGACATGCAATCGCCAGATGTCGTCGTGGGGACTTCACCGGATCTTATCTCCGCTCTATCAGCCTACATAGTATCTCGTTTTCTTGGGGTACCATTCATTCTCGAAATAAGAGATGTTTGGCCGCTCTCGATAGTGCAAATTGGATTGCTGTCTGAGTACCACCCGGTCGTTTTCCTATTGGCGCTCGTTGAACGGTTTCTCTACCGAAGGGCAAATTGGATTGTGACGCTTCTGCCGGGAGCGCATAAACACATTGTTCAGCTGGGCGGCGACAAAGAGAAAATCACGTGGATTCCCAACGGTATCACGATTGGCGAGCAAGATGCAGCATATGCATCTGATGCAGGTCCAGATGGTGATTTTGTCCTGATGTATGCAGGCTCACATGGCAATGCAAACAATCTGGATTCCCTTTTGGAAGCGGCCGTTTTGCTGAAGCAGCAGGGCAAGCACCAGGGGTTGAAGATCCGCATGGTTGGGGATGGGCCACAGAAACAGTCGTTGATGCGGTCTGCACGCAAACTTGGATTGGATTTTGTGGTGTTCGAGCCCGCTGTACCAAAAAGCGAAATTGGTGGGGTGTTAGCAGAAGCTGATGCTTTCTGCTTAGTCTTCTATTCTCGATCCATCTATGATCTCGGTATGAGCGCCAACAAACTGTTCGATTATTTTGCTGCCGGCCGTCCGATTATAATGGCATTTGATGCAAACTATAATCCGGTCAAGGAGGCGGATGCAGGTGTCACCGTTCCTGCAGAGGATGCTGCATCGCTTGCCCAGGCGATCTGCGATCTGCGTGAAACAAGTGCGGATCGGCGCCGAGAAATGGGGCAAAATGCACAGGCTTACGTAAATGAAAATCACAGTATGAAGATGCTAGGCGGAGAGTTCGCCGAACTTGTGAAGCTGGTGGTCTCTCGGTCTAAGGGTGTTTCCTAACAATGGTCTTAAAAATTGTTTCCGTCGTTGGAGCGCGTCCACAATTTGTCAAATCCGCAGTCGTAAGTCGTGTTCTCGGCGAAGATGATGCCTTTTCCGAAGTGATGATCCACACCGGTCAGCATTATGACGATGATATGTCGGAAATCTTCTTTAGGGAGCTAAGTATCCCGGCACCGGCGTACAATCTGTCAATTGGCTCGAGCTCCCATGGTGCTCAAACCGGCCGGATGTTGCAGGCAATTGAAGAGGTTTTGTTGAAAGAGGAGCCAGACTGGGTTCTCATTTATGGCGACACGAACTCAACTCTTGCGGGCGCGCTGGCTGCGTCGAAAATCCATATTCCTGTCGCACACGTTGAAGCCGGATTGCGGTCGTTTAACAGGCGTATGCCCGAAGAACAAAACAGGATTGTCGCAGATCACCTATCGACGCTGTTGCTCACGCCCACCCAATCAGCAACCGAAAATTTGTTCCGCGAAGGAGTGTCGCAACAACAAGTTGAACAAATCGGTGATGTGATGTTTGACGCTACCTTGTTTGCCCAACAACGCGAAAGGTCGGGGCCAAACGCGGTGGAACGCCATGATCTGGAGGCGGGGCGATATGTGCTCTCCACCATTCATCGCGCGGAAAATACAGATAATCTGCCTCGATTACGGGCAATTCTCCATGGTCTGGCGTCTGTGGCGCAGCAGCTCCCCGTCGTTTTGCCTTTGCACCCTAGGACGCGAAAACTCATTCAGGAACAACCTGAATTGGAGAAACTCTCTCAGTGTTTGAAACTACTTGAACCGGTCGGATATTTTGACATGGTGGACCTAGAAGCAGGCGCCGCCGTAATTGCAACCGACTCCGGGGGTGTCCAGAAGGAGGCCTATTTCAACTCGAAGCCCTGTGTGACGCTTCGCGATGAGACAGAATGGGTGGAACTCGTTGATCTTGGGTGGAACACCCTACAACCACCGACAAGCGCCGAAGCAGTCGAAGCCGCCATTCTGGGCGCGGTCGGTTCTGAGGGTACGAAGACGGGGGCGCCTTATGGGCATGGGGAGAGTGGCGCATTAGTCGCTGCAGCGATTAAGGAACACATGGGATCGCCGACGAAATAGAAAAATGTGTCGATCAGTTTATGAAAAACGGCAGGTTTTTGGCGGTTTTTGATCAGTGCGCCGCAGGCGAAATTGATCTTGAAACACCTGTGGTGTTATTAGTAGCCGTGAGCTGACAGAGGCGATAAAGATAGCTTGGACAAATCAAGCACGGCAAATGGGGACTTAAGAGTAATGGCTGTAAGTGAGAGCTATTCTGTGGAAAGTGCAAAAAGCAGTTTAGCGCAGGACCTATTAAAAAAAATCAAGCAGAGCTCTGCGAATGTAGGGGTCATTGGTCTTGGGTATGTTGGGCTTCCGCTGGTGGAGCTTTTCTGTCGCCAAGAGTTTAGCGTCGTCGGCTTTGATATCGATGATGCCAAAGTTGATCGTCTGAACGCAGGCGAGAGCTATATTGGTCATATTCCTTCAGAAACTGTCGCCGGATTGGTGAGCGATCACCAGTTTGAAGCAACCAACAATTTCGACCGTCTTAAGGAAGTTGATATCATTGTTTGTTGTGTGCCAACGCCCCTAACGCGACATCGTGAGCCAGACTTGACTGCAATCATTGCGACTGCGGAAGCCATTCTTCCAAGATTGCAGCCTGGGCAATTGGTAATCCTTGAATCGAGCACCTTTCCAGGAACAACTGATGAGATTGTAAGGCCAATTCTTGAGCAGAACGGCCTGGAAGCCGGCAGAGATTTCTTCCTGGCATACTCGCCCGAGAGAGAGGATCCGGGAAACAAGACGCATACCGCCAAAACTACCCCGAAGGTTGTTGGCGCGGACGGCGATGATGCGTTGGCGGTTGCAAGCGCGATTTATGACCGGATCATTGACGCAACGGTCATGGTGTCTGACAGCAGAACAGCAGAGGCCGTAAAACTCACAGAGAACATTTTTCGCTCGGTCAACATCGCTCTCGTCAATGAACTGAAAATTATCTATGACCGTATGGGTATTGATGTTTGGGAGGTTATTGACGCCGCCGCGAGTAAGCCTTTTGGCTTCATGCCCTTCTACCCAGGTCCAGGTCTCGGCGGTCACTGCATTCCTATCGACCCGTTTTATCTGACCTGGAAGGCTCGGGAGTTTGACGTACCAACCCGATTCATTGAGTTGGCCGGCGAAATCAATACCCACATGCCGAACTATGTGTTGAAAAAACTGGCTGAAGCACTGAACGACAATTTTTCCAGATCAGTGAAAGGCTCGCGCATTCTCATCCTGGGCATTGCCTATAAGAAGGATGTGGATGATATGCGCGAAAGCCCATCATTGGTCCTCATTGAGCGGCTTGAGGAAGCGGGTGCCCTTGTTGATTTCCATGATCCCTTTATCCCGTTAGTGCCTCACACAAGAGAGCACGACGCTCTCTCTGGGCGGGCGTCGGTAGACCTGTCACCTGAAATGCTTGAGTCATATGACGCAGTTCTTTTGTCCACTGATCACACGCCGGTGGACTACAAGATGATCTCTATGAATGCTCCTTTGATAATTGACACTCGGAACAAAGCCTACCGAGGACCGGATGCCAAAGCAGTGATTGTTAAGGCTTGATTGAGTAAAACCTAAATGACGATTGAAAAAGCGAGAGTGGTGGTTTGCGGTTGCGGTCACTGGGGAAAGAACCTTGTGCGCAACTTCGCAGCGCTTGATGTTTTGGCAGGCGTGAGCGATCCAAACGCTGCGACGGCACAAAAGTTTTCAGAAGAATTTTCAGTTCCTGCCTTCACATGGAACGAAGTGCTGGAGTCAAAGGACGTTACTGCTGTAGCGATAGCAGCACCCGCCGAGCTTCATACCGTTCTTGGTGTTGGAGCGATGCAGGCTGGAAAACATGCCTATATCGAAAAACCGCTGGCCCTGACCCGTGAGGATGGGGAAAAACTGATCCGAGCGTCTCAGGAAACAGGGCGGCAGCTGATGGTGGGACATCTGTTGCAATATCATCCTGCTTTTCTCGAACTTAAAAGGCGTGTTGGAGCAGGTGAGCTCGGGCGGCTACAATATATCTATTCCAACCGTCTGAGCCTGGGGAAGATCAGGCGGGAAGAAAACGTCCTGTGGAGTTTTGCCCCGCATGACATTTCAATGATCCTGGGCCTGGTTGGAGAGGAACCTAGCGAGGTTCGCAGTACTTTCTCCCCGATCCTGCACGACGAAATTGCAGACACGGTTCAAGTACAGCTGGGTTTCCCTAGCGGTGTTCGCGGACATGTTTTTGCTTCCTGGCTGCACCCCTTCAAAGAACAAAAACTTGTCGTTGTCGGCGATCAGGGGATGGCTGTTTTGGACGACAGGGCATCATGGGCAGAGAAGCTGACGCTATATCGACATCAGATCGAGTGGCGCGATGGGATGCCAACGCCCAATGCTGCAGACGCAGAGCCTATTCCTTTGCCCGAATCGGAACCCCTCAAGTTGGAGTGCCAGCACTTCGTCGATTGTTTAGAAAACGGGACGCAACCCAGGACAGACGGCAAGGAAGCGTTGAGAGTTCTCAACGTGTTGCTCGCAGCTGACCCTGGTGCGGGTAAGTCTGACGACAATGACCGGTTTCCAGGTGTTCAGATTCATGAGAGCGCCTATGTTGATGAACCTGTTTCAATCGGTGCGGGCACAAAAATTTGGCACTTCAGCCACTTACTCGGCAATGTGGAGATTGGTGAATCTTGTTCATTAGGTCAAAATGTTGTCGTAGGGCCAAATGTGAAGGTCGGAGACAATTGCAAGATTCAGAACAATGTCAGTCTCTACGAGGGCGTTGAACTGGAAGACGGTGTGTTCTGCGGCCCATCCTGTGTGTTCACAAATGTGAACAATCCTCGTTCTGAAATTGCACGCAAAGATGAGTTTCGTAAAACGCTTGTGAAACGCGGTGCGAGCATTGGTGCGAATGCAACCATTGTTTGTGGGAATTCCCTCGGTGAGTTTTCGTTTGTTGCTGCTGGCGCGACCGTTACGAAAGATGTACCAGCTTACGCGTTGATGGCCGGCGTGCCTGCAAAACGTATCGGATGGATGAGCAAAGCAGGAAATCGCCTGGGAGAAGACCTGGTCTGTCCTCTAGATGGCACGAAATATCGCGAAGTGGGGCCTAATCAGCTTCAAGAAATAGTGGAGTAGCCTCAACCATGAGCAACCAACCAATACAGTTCATCGACCTCGCGGCTCAGCAAGCGAAGATACGAGACAAGGTCGATGCGGGTATCGCACGTGTCCTCGATCACGGGCAATACATTATGGGGCCCGAGGTAAAGGAGTTTGAACAACAGCTTTCAGACTTTACCGGTGCCACTCATGCCTTCGGCTGCGCCAATGGAACGGATGCCTTGGCAGTTGTTCTGATGGCATGGGAGGTTGGACCAGGCGACGCGGTGTTTGTCCCCTCGTTCACCTATGTGGCGAGCGCAGAGGTGGTTGCAATGTTGGGCGCAACGCCCTTTTTTGTCGATGTAGATGAAGCGACCTTCAACATTGATGCAGATAGTTTTGCGAAGGCCATCGGTGATGCAACCGAGCAGGGGCTCGCTCCATCGGTTGTGGTCCCTGTGGATCTGTTCGGCCAGCCTGCTAACGTGCCGGAAATTCAGCGTATAGCGGAAAAACATGGCATTAAGATACTTGTCGACGCTGCGCAGAGTTTTGGCGCAACGCTCCACAATAAGAGGGTGGGAACCTGGGGGCATGCGAGTACCACCAGCTTCTTCCCAGCCAAACCGCTAGGATGTTACGGCGATGGCGGTGCAATCTTTACCGATGATGATGACCTGGCTGCGGTTATTAACTCAATTCGCCTCCATGGTAAAGGCAGCCAGAAGTACGACAATGTTCGCATTGGGATGAATTCGCGCCTGGACACGATCCAAGCTGCGATCTTGAAAGAAAAGCTCGCCATATTCCCAGGCGAAGTGGAGGCACGTGATCGTGTCGCAGCTCGGTACGCCGAGGGACTAAAGGGTGTCGCTCGAACACCGAAGTTAATGGATGGAGCTACATCCGTTTGGGCGCAGTACACCTTGATTGTAGAAAACCGAGATAATATTCAAGCTCACTGCAAAGAAGCCGGCGTGCCAACGGTCGTGTACTACCCAATGGCTCTGTCGCAGCAGACTGGGTACAAGCACTTTCCATCGGTATCCGGGGGTACCCCGGTATCGGACGCTTTGTCCGGCAAGGTGCTGAGCCTCCCAATGCACCCCTACCTCGGTGAAGCTGAACAAGACAGAGTGATCGATGCGGTAGCAGGTGCCTTGAAAGGCTGAAAGCGGTAGCTGCTATAGGCGGGACATGAAGTAATCGTGCTGAGCGATACACCGCTGAATAACTGTCTCGTTGGCACGTGTCCATTCCACAGTTTTTGAGATCCCATCACGAAGGTTGACCTGGGCTTGGAACCCGATTTTGTCTTTTGACTTTTCGGTTGACCCAAAACGTTTGCCAGATCGATCCCAGTCCCGTGCCGGCTTGAGATCGGCAGGCGTTGGATTTCCGGTGAGCTCGTTGATGATTTCAGCAAGTTCGAGGATGGTCGTTTCTACACCCGATGCAAGGTTGTAGATTTCGCCCGGCCCTCCATTTGCTGCGCAGGCCATGAGACCTTTCGCCATGTCCTCAACAAAGATGAAGTCTCGACTTGCATTTCCGCCATTATCGAGCGGAAGAGCTTCGTGGTTGAGTGACTTCCATATGAACGTGGGAGTGACATTTCTCCAAACAGTGTGATGCGTCCCGCGCCATTGGCCAGCACCGAGAATTTCTCGTGGGCCATACACATTCTGAAAACGTGCTTTGACGATCGGCAGATCATGGGTACGCCAATAGTAGTTTCCGTACAGCTCGCCAATCAATTTTGAAATTGAATAGGGGCTATCGTGATAAAGGGAGACTGGCGCGTCCTCGGTTGTTGCAACCGGATCATCAAACGTTTTCTCCGCGACAGCACATCCCGCGGCGGCGTACACCACTTTCTTGAGGCCTTTGATATCTTTAAGTCGGTCAAAGAGCTTTAGTGATGTCAGCGTGTTGTTTTCATGATCAGCCATCGGGTCATGAATGGATGACTGGTTTCCATGATAACAAGACAAATGCCATGCATAGTCCAGATTGTCCGGGAGGGCTTTGAGTATCGCATCATCCGTTATGCTGCCGAACACGAAACGAACTGCAGGATGATCTGGAACATTGCTAATGTCTGATGAAAGCAGGTTGTCGACTATGGTGAGGCTCTGCGGCTCTGCTTTCAGAAGCAGTGCGGCCAGATTGCTGCCCACAAATCCAGCGCCGCCCACGATGAGAAGGTTCTTGTTTTTAAACGTAGGTAGGTCGGTCATAAGGCCTCGTTGAACTAGCTGGCGATTACTTGGTGGAAGGTGTGGAAAGGTGACTATAAACAGCATCGATCCCGTGCTCATCATACCATGTGAGCATGCGATGCATCATCGTCTTGAAGTCTATCTGAGCGCTCCAATCAAATGCGCTTTCGGCAAGTGACGGGTCCAACACAACGACGGGGACGTCATCGGCTTCTGGCGCAACAATCGGTACCGGTTCAGAAAGACTGATACCAAGATGGTCAACGACACAGTCGAAAATTTCCTTGATGGAATGACCTGTACCAGTTGAGACGTTGAACACCCCGACCGGTGCGTTGTCGTCCAAAGCTTTCTCCGCAATATCTAGGAAATCCTCGGCATCAATGAAGTCGCGGATCGTGTCGCTGCAGAAGCAGGATTTTCCGTCCTTAAGCCTTTGATAGAAGGTAGGGATGGGCCCGATGGAAAGGCGGGGCCCTGTAACATTCGCTAGCCGGAGAGATATGGTGTCAATCGTTGATTGAAGAATGTACTGTTCACCGGCTGTCTTGCTCACGCCATACGAGGTGAATGGTGCAACTGGCGCTGTTACCGGGATTGGTGTCTGCGCGGCACGCCCATAACAAAGGGCAGTCTGAAAATTAAGCAGCCTTTTTACGCCTGCTTTTTCCGCTGTCTTTATCAGCCGAACGGTTCCGACGACATTCGTTTCGCTGTCCTCAAGCCAATCGCTCGGGT
>CENL01000463.1_pt1 | contig 10730 bp, 12 predicted proteins | sample 530221 | NCBI WGS metagenome assembly CENL01 (sample SAMEA2619791, study PRJEB7988) | marine metagenome | isolation source: saline water (ENVO:00002010), including
GCATGGCGATGTTCAATCCGTTGTCCGACTTCTTGAAATGCTGCAACCATTGATGGGCATTAGTCCAGATATTATTGATTACATAGACAATGATGGATTAGCAAAACATGTTCTTAATATTCTGGGTGTGCCAGCAACGGTTGTTCGGGGCAGTGAAGAAATTGAAGACCTACGTGATGAGCGTCAAGTTCAGCAAATGGAGCAAGCGCAACAACAAAACCAAATGATGGAAGCTGAAGCAGCTGGTAAGGCTGCACCAGCACTGGCTGTTGCAAATGATGCAGCGCAACAAGAGATGGCTGAAATACCGGAAGACGCAGAACTTGAAGCGCAGATTGAGGAAGCAATATGACAACAGCTGATGATATTCGAGCATCATATAAAGCCATATTTGAATCCAATGACGGTAAAGTTGTTATGGATGATTTGGCAAAACGATTTCATGTGGCGTCACCAGTATTTTCTGAAGACCCTTATGAAACGGCATTCCGTGACGGGCAGAGGACTGTCGTATTATTCCTGAACCAACAATGTCAGGATCGTAAAGCCCAGGAGAAACAAACAGTAGGAGAATAATTTGGCAGAAGAACAGGTAGCGGAAGCGTCTGAAGAACAGGTAACGCAGCCGTCTGGTGAGACTGACCAGCAAGATTGGAGGGCATCACTGCCCGAAGATATTCGAGATAATCAAAGTTTAAGCACCATTCCCGATGTGGGAGCATTAGCAAAGAGTTACGTTAATGCACAATCAATGATTGGGGCAGACAAAATTGCTATACCAGGCAAGTGGGCAACTGACGAAGATTGGTCAGCTGTCTACGATAAGCTAGGCAGACCGGAAGCAGCTGATCAATATAATCTAAATGTTGGCGAAGATTCGGATGCTGATCTAGTTGGCTGGTATCAAAACACAGCACATGAAATTGGGCTAACACCTAATCAAGCGCAAAAACTATTTGATGCTTACAGTGAAATGTCTGGTGGACAGGTTGAAGTAAATGAAGCTGACCTGACAGCCAAGGCAATGGAAGCAGAAAAAGAGTTACGCCAGGAATATGGTCAAGCTTTTGACAGCAGAATAACAGCTGCAAATAATATGCTGGAGCAATTTGGCGGTAAAGGCATAACAGAAATAAAACTAGATGACGGCACATTGCTTGGAGACAATGCCCAAGTCGTTAAAACATTAGTTGATGTTGCAAATTACATTCAAACTAATATTGGAGAAGATACGCTTGTTGGTGACAAAACATCTAATGTAATGACACCGGATGAAGCGCAAACACAGATTAATGATTTGATGCGCCAAGATGGGCCATACTGGGATAACAAACATCCGCAGCATGATCATTTTGTAAAAGAAGTATCGCGTCTTATGGAATACACGGTTCTCGAAGATGGATGATCGTGACTTTAGATTTAACGTATTAAAGCTAACTTTAGAGACAGCTGCCATAAACGGCATCAAAGAACCTTTAGAGTTAGCACAACGCAATTTAGAATGGTGCATGAAACCGATTGATAAGCCAAAAGCCCAATCGATAAAGCGTCAGACTAAATCAAAACAGGACAAGCGAGAGCCCCTGGAAAACTAAAACTGGGTCTACAATTCTGTAGGTAGCCTATTCATCTTTTTTTTAATCGCAACAAAGGAGGGTTCTCTTATGAGTACTCAAATTACTACTGCTTTTAGTCAGCAGTTTGCGACGAATATCCAGATGCTCTCACAGCAAAAGGGTTCGTTGCTTCGAAGTGCGGTTAGAGAGGAAAGTGTTACTGGTGAGAAAGCCTTTTTCGATCAAGTCGGTTCGGCTACAGCGACGAAAAAGGTATCGCGCCACTCTGAGCAAAATTGGAGCGTTAAGCTGCGAAGTTTAACTGAGAATCTGGTGAATTGTCTGGGAACCCCTAACGTAAAGTCGAGGGCAATCAGCAGCCAAGCCGTGTAAACGGAAGGTTCAACGACTATCCCGTGAGGGAGTAGGATCAAGCGATCCGAAGTGCCAGAAATCCCTAGTGGATTATGATATAGTCTCGACCGGCAAGAAACTGTCGGCAGCTGTTTTGTTATACAGCGGATAAAAGTTAGCGACTTTTATTGAAGAAATTTTGGATACTCCAATCTCTGACACACCCCATTCACGTAGAATGGTTACTATGGATCATTATGAATATGCTGATCTTATCGACGATGCCGATAAGGTTAGAATGCTTGTTGATCCAACATCGAGTTATGCTAATGCAGCTGCTTATGCAATAGGCCGTGCAATGGATGACGCGATAATAAGTGCAGCTCTAGGTACAGCCCTAACCGGTAAATCTGGAAGCACTTCAGTATCTGTCGCATCAGCACAACAAGTTGGCGTAGGTTCGCCAGCTGCTGGTTTAACAGTTGCTAAATTAGTTGAAGCCAAGAAAGCACTTGATGCAGCTGACGTTGATCCATCGATCAAGCGTTACATTGCAGTAAGTCCAGAGCAGATTGAAGATTTGTTAAATACGACTACGGTCACTAGCGCAGATTTCAATACTGTCCGTGCCTTAGTGTCTGGATCGGTTTCAAGCTTCATGGGGTTCGAATTTATTGTATCGAACCGATTAGAAGCATCTGCTGACCCATATCGCAAAGTATTTGCGTGGGCCGAAGATGGTATTTGCTTGGCTGTCGGTAAAGACCTTGTAACCCGTATTGAAGAACGTGCGGATAAATCTTTTTCAACTCAAGTTTTTGTTTCTGCTCAGTTTGGCGCAACAAGAATGGAAGAAGAAAAAGTTATCCAAATTCTTTGCAACGAATAGGAGGTATGAATTATGGCTAATGTAAATCAAACCCTCGCTTCTAACCATGTAGCAAGTCCACGAGTACACTCTCCAACCTACCAATTAGGCGGTCGGATGCGTGTTGCTTGTGGTACAATTGCACTCGTTGCCGGTGATCTATCGGCTGGCGATACAATTATGCTTGCTCCAGTTCCATCTAATGCGTCTGTTGTATCAATTAAGATTTTTAATGATGATCTTGATTCTGGTTCAACAGTTACGATGCATGTTGGATTGTACACAGCTGACGGTAATTCGACTGTTGTCGATATTGATGCCTATGCTAGTGCAACAACAGACTTACGTGCTGCTGTTCTTACCGGAACAGAAGTTGCGTTCGAAGCTCGTAATGTGAATAAGATGGGACAGCGAGTTTGGGAAGATGCTGGGGCAAGTTCTGACCCTGGTGGACACTACTTTGTAGGTTTGGAAACAGATGCAGCTGGTGATACAGCTGGTGATCTGTCTTTTCTTATTACCTATATTGTAGACTAACATTCGAAAAGTAATACCTGGTGTACTAACAGCCGTTGAAGCACAAGAATTATGCGCTCATAAAGGGCGTGTATCGTTTCAATTGCCGTTAGTTGCCAGGGTTACTAATTTACTTATTGCACAAACATTAAACGCTGTTGTTAGTGATCACAGTTATGCGATCATTGAAACTAAATCAGATGGTCATCACTGGCATTATGATACTGGTGACGGAAACCATATGCCTTGGTGTAAATATTCTTGCAGCGTACTTTTAACAAATGATTTTTCTGGTGGTTTATTTCAATTTGAAAGACCATTTGAAGAGCATTTGCATTATCTATCAGCATTAATTTATTCATCAGATCAGTTGCACCGTGTGACACCTCATATTGGTAAACGATCTGTATTACTTATTTTCTTAGGCGGTAAAGATGACAAGCATAGTTGATATTTGTAATTCAGCATTGAACATGATTGGTGCAACAAACATTATTGCGCTTACAGAAGACAGTAAATCAGCCAGGGTATGCAATCAGCGATTTGCAAACGTAAGGGACGCTGTAATGAGAGCCCACCCATGGAACTGTTTAATCACAAGAACGTCTCTAGCATCAGATTCTGAATCACCGCCATTTAGCTTTGCGTATCAATACACACTTCCGACAGATCCATATTGCCTACGAGTTCTTCATCTTGATTACCATGACATTGATTTTAAAGTTGAGGGACGTAAGATAATGACTGATGAAGGCACACTTAATCTTGTTTATTTAGCGAGAGTTGAAGATCCAAATGAATATGACATGTTGCTGGTTGAAGCGATTGCAGCCAGACTAGCAGCTGACATATCTTACAACTTAGCTAACAGTTCATCTCTCACGCCAACAATGTGGCAACTGTATTCAGAGAAGCTATCAGAAGCACGATTTGTTGATGCGTCTGAAGGTACTCCAGCTGTGTTAAATGACGGTGTGGCAGCGTCTGGAGCTCTGCAAAGCGATGTTCTTATTAATAGTCGGTACTAAAAATGGCTAAAGCCACCTACGCATTTTCAAACTGGACATCCGGTGTTCTTAGCCCAAGATTGGGGGGCAGAACCGATATTGCGAAGTATTATAATGGATGCTCAACATTAGAGAATTTTTTAGTTCACCCTCATGGTGGTGCAACACGCAGACCAGGCACACGCTTTATTGCGGAAGTAAAATCAAGTGCAGCGCAATGCCGGTTAATACCGTTTCAGTTTAATGTCGAACAAGCTTACGTGCTAGAGTTTGGTAATAATTACTTTCGAGTTTATAAAGATGGTGGGCAAGTTGTAAGTGGCAGCCCGTCAGCTGCTGTTGAAGTTACGACGACTTATACAACATCACAATTATCCCAACTTAAATTCGCTCAATCAGCTGATGTTATGTATGTTGTTCATCCGTCACATCCAGTTCGCAAAATTAGCAGAACAAGTCATACAGCCTGGACAATAGCAGATGTTGATTTCAAACGTGGCCCGTTTTTAGATGAAAACACAACTGACGTAACATTATTAGCAAATGGTCGCACTGGCACCGGGGTGACAATTACAGCGTCAAATGTATCAGCTGTTAATGGGGGAGATGGCTTTACAGCAAATGATATTGGCAGATTAATTAAATTACATGATGGTTATGTAAAAATAACTTCTATAAATTCAACAACTGTTGCTGTTGCAACGGTGCAAGAAAACGATAACTTTGTTGCTGAACTAACACCTAGTTATGCATCTAACACCATCAGTTTTAAAGAAGGCGATCCGTCATCAACTAACCTTGAACATAATGACAGAATTGTTGACAGTGATAAAAAGTTTTTAGAGCAAGGTTTTAAAACAGGCAGTAAGATAACGGTTACTGGTGCTGGTACATCAGGCAATAATGCGACATATCTGTTAGTAAAGGTAACGGAAGACACATTGTTATTAAGTCCATCAGATGATGTTGCGGATGAAGGCGCAAGTAATACAATAACAATTTCTGGAACACTTGAAGCTCATACAAACTGGTCACTTGGTGCATTCTCAATCGTCACGGGCTTTCCAGCTGCTGTTGCATTTTATGAGCAACGCTTGGTATTTGCTGGAACATCGACGCAACCGCAAACATTGTTCTTTTCTGTTGGCGGTGATTTTGAAAACTTTAATGCTGGCACAGATCCTGACTCAGCGTTGACATATACAATTGGTTCAAACTTTGTAAATGTCATACGATACCTGGCAAGCTCCAGAACTTTGATTGTTGGAACAAGTGGCGGTGAACATGCTGTAAGGGCTGGTGTGGCTGATGAAGCACTAACACCTACTAATGCTCAAATAAAGCAGCAATCAGTATTTGGCTCTGCTGATGTGCAGCCGGTGCAAGTTGGTAATACAAGTTTATTTTTACATAGAGCCCTTAGAAAAATACGTGAACTTGTTTATAGCTATGATACTGACAGTTATGTCGCGCCTGATTTAACAATACTTGCAGAACATGTGACCGAATCTGGTCTGACTGAAATGGCTTACCAGCAAGAGCCAGATTCTGTTATCTGGTGTGTTCGTGAAGACGGGCGTTTAGCGTGTTTAACCTATAGAAGAGAAGAACAAGTTGTGGCCTGGCACACACATGCGATTGGCGGTATTAGTGGTAATTGCACAGTTACAGTAACTGATTTCGCAAATATTGCTGTAGGAACTAAGTTAGAATTTACAAAGTCAGACGGAACAACAGTCACATTTACATCTGAAGAATCTGGTGGATCAGACCCAGCTGATACTTCTTTAGGCTTTAGGCCAAACGAAAGTAATGACACAACTGCTGACAATATTTTTACGAGGATAAACGCACACGCTGATTTTACTGTAGCTAATCCAGCTGCAAATGTTGTGACTATTTACGAGACTACACGAGCTGGCGTTGGTTTTCTTTCAGTTAAATCAACTGATAAAATACGACTTACAACAACAGACCAGGCTGTTGCAAAAGTTGAAAGCGTTGCAGTTATGCCAGCTGCCAATGAAGATGAAGTTTGGGTTATTGTTAATAGAACTATTGGCGGTGCAACAAAAAGATATGTTGAGCAATTGAAGAATTTCGATTTTGGTGAAGACATAGAAGATGCATTTTACGTTGATAGTGGTTTATCTTATGACGGAGCAGCTGCTACCAGTTTGAGTTCTATTAGTCATTTGGAAGGTGAGCACGTATCTATCCTGGCTAATGGCGCAACACATGGATCTAAAACAGTGTCATCCGCTGCTGTATCATTAGATCGATCCGCAACAAAAGCACACGTTGGATTACCATATCATTCAACTTTGCAGACAATGAGATTAGAGGCTGGCTCAACCGATGGCACAGCGCAAGGTAAGGTCAAAAGGATTGATGAAGTTACCGTTCGATTATTTAGAACAGTTAATGCCCTTGTGGGTGGTGATACGACAACGCTTGATCGTATTTCATTTAGATCAGGGGCTGATGCTATGGATGTTGCTATTCCGTTATTTACGGGAGACAAAGAAATAGAAATGCCATCTGGTTTTGACCAAGACGCATTTGTGGTTGTTCAGCAAGATTTACCGCTGCCAATGACATTGCTGGCAATTTTTGCAAGAGTTACGACATTTGATTAATGAAATTAATTGATTTCATTCCAGATCATGCAGTTGAATTACAAACTCATTTAACTGATGGGGATGTACGAAAAGATTCCGCATATATTGAAGAAATAGCAAATCATAAGAGTAATTGGTCACTTACAGATAATGGTCATTTAATATTTTCATCTGGCGTTTACCCATTATGGGATGGTGTTGGCGAAGCATGGTTTCTACCGGCTTTAACTCTTACAAAGAATAAATTGTCTGCAATAAAGATTATACGAAAAAAGCTTGAAGAGTTATCTAATGAGTTTGGTTTTAGACGCATACAAGCAACATGTGATGCAGAGATAGAACGAGATATTAGGTTTGCTAAGTTTTTTGGATTCCAATCAGAAGGCCGTCTTAGGCGGTATGGTTTAGAAGGTCAGGATTATATAATGATGGCGAGGTTATTTTAATGGGTTTTTTAATGTCAGGCGCAGCTGGCGCAGCAGAACAAGCAGCGTATGAATATAACGCGAAAATAAGAGAGAGAAATGCAAAGGCATTGGAACAAGAAGCTGAAGCGCAGCTGTTTGGTGCAGAGTGGGAAATTTCAGATTTCCGTGAAGATTTTCAAAAATTAAATAAAGCAACATCCCAGGCTTTTAGATCAAATGGATGGGTAGCTGAAGGTGGTACGCCATATCTAGTTGCAATTGAAAATGCAGCAGAAGCAGATGAAGAAGTGCAGCTAAAAAGATGGCAAGCTCTTACAGGCGCACAAGCTACGAGAGAGCGTGGCGTCAATGAAAGATTAAGTGCTGACCTAGATCGTATGTATGGCGGTATTGCAAGACAACGAGCAAAACAGCAACAGATGCAAGGAATGTTAGGCTTAGCAAAAACTGCTGGCTCAATTTATTTAATGGCGTAACAAATGGCAAAAGTTCCAACATATAAAAGACAAACCGCACCTGTTAAATCAGCTGGTCAAACTATGCTAAATGCGTTTGCAAATCCACAAAATGTTAGCAGTGGTATTCGCGCAGCGCAAAATACACTTAACCAGGTGACGGATATTGGCATGAAGTTTTTTGAGTATGAGCTCAAACAAAGTCGTGCAACGGCACAAGCTGAAAAAGATGCAGAATTTGAAAAGTGGATTTTACAAACTCAAGATAATATTGTTTCAGGTAAATTATCAACAACAACAAAACGTACTATTGTTCAAGACCCAGAGTTAAGAATAAGCCGTCCAAAAACTATTGTTACTCAAGATAATCCTTTAACGGCACTAAAAAAGATTCAGAAATCATCGAAGGCTGAAATTAGGCGTCTTGCTAGTTCAATATCTGATCCCGTAGCGAGAAGGCGTTTTATTACATCTGCAAATAAAAGACTTACAGATGTATCCCCTGGCATCAATAAAGCACTTAGAGTGCGATATAATGATCATGCAATATCTGTTGCAGACATCACATTAAGTAATCTTATTAAAAGAAGTGTAGCTGAAACAGAGCCACAACGTGTAAAAACAAAAATAGAAATTACAAATCATAATTTAGCCCTTGCTGAACAAGGTTCTATTACTCAAGTCCAGGCGGTTTCACGCACATTAAAATCTTTAAGTGACGTAGACAGCGGAGCTGTTGAGCAAAAAACATTTGAAGCATTAAATTCAAAAGAGCCAGAAATTGCATTGGCTAACTTAATTAAAGAGGTTGCTGACAAAAATAATTATACTGATTTGTTACCACGAGCACGAGCAAGATTAAGCACAAGTTTGGTTCAAAAAAGAGACAGTTATGAAAGAGCAGCAGAAGGTCAAATAAGACGAAATTTAGCAGATACTAAAAAAGCAGAAAAAGAAAAAGCAAAAAAAATAAAGTCTAAAGTCTACGGGCAAATAACTGATTATTGGAAAAGCATTGGTAAAGGCCAAGAAATTGAAAGACCTTACACGTCAGATCAATTGCGCGATATGGAGACTGAGGGAAAGTTACCGTATGGTGCAGCAAAAACATTGATTGAATTTTCAGAAAATGAGGGTAAAGAGCAAAATATTGCAAAAGTAAGTGATTATAAACGACAAATTGCTGATGCAATTACAGACCAAGAGCTTGAAAATATAAGGACAGAAATAGAGCAATCAGAAGAAGACAATGAAATTTCCCCACGATCTTTAAATAAATTAGATTCATTAATTACACGAATGCAAAACCAAGACAAAACACCAGAAGGACAAAATGATAAGAAATATTTATCACGAATAAAAAGTGTTCTTTCGGGTAGAGATCGTACCATTGTTCGAAGCCCAGGTAGTGATATTTTAATGAGCGATGCTGACGGACAAGAAATGTACAATGATTTGAGAGAGAGTGGTATGCGCCCTTACGAAGCGTATGTTGAAACAATCACCGAAGGTTTGGTAAAAGACGAAAAGTTTATGCAAAAAGTTTTAGGTAGTGTTCCATCAGAATTTCGTCAAAAGTTTATGCGAACATCTGGAAGAATGCTTGGGGCTAAAAGATGGAAAGAATCTATGGTATCTGACATGGAAACCAAATGGGAAAACTCACTTAAAAACCGTGATCGAACAGGTTTAAAGCTGGGGCTGGATCAGGTTTCTGGAATGACTAGAAAAGATCGTCTTTCCGTTAGGTCGTTGTATCGCACAGAGGTCGCAATAAGAGCAATTAGAGAATACATCGAAAATAGACCGAAAAAAACACCGGAGAAAGAAAAGTGAGAGATCCATTATTTTTCGAGCCTATTGAACAGCCAGAAAACCGAAGCATTACTGACAGTTTATTACAAAATATTACAGACGCATCGTTGGATAAAGAAGCGTTTATGAATAGCGAAACTGCACAAATGCTTGGACAGCCAGACGCTGAAGGCAACATACACGATGTTGAGTATCTGTATGACAATGATTTACCACCTAGCTTGGTGTATGCTGATGCATCAGACGGCAAAGTAATGACGGATGCTGGCGGTGTGCCAGAGGGTAAAAAGCCAGAAGTTAAAGCACCAGAAGTCAAAGCACCAAATCCAGCTGACACTGATCAAGTAATGCCAAGAAGTGATGCACAAAATGTTTTGGCAACGGGCGATCTTTTTTCATGGCCTAAAAAAGAAGATGTTGAACCTGTAGACAACAGTACTTTACCTTGGCACAAAAAATCCACGAGTGAGCATACGCTTGTGTATGGTGATGAAAACGGACGGGCTAAAGATACACCAGCTGAAGCACATCTAGCTTTTAGTCGTATTTTATATGAGTATGCTAATCGCGTAAATATGACGCCTGGAGAATTAGATGGCGGTGATATTAGTAAAATACGGGCTCAGAGATTAGACTTTGAAAAACAAAGATTAGCGGAAGCAAAAAATGAATCTGATGATAAGGTCGCATTGTGGGGTCATCGATATGCTGGACAGCTAGAGCATGGTTTTACGTCATCAATTTTAAATGTAAGTAAGTTTGCGGATATGCCAACAGATGTTCAAATGGCAACAATAAATCTGTTAAATCTCAGAAAGAATAAAAATGATGATGTTGATTGGGATGGTGTTCTTAGAGCTACGGTGTTTGATCCATTAAACTTAGTTGGTTTAACGTCTTTAAAAATATTCTCTGCACCCTTTAGTGGAGTTAAATCATATACCGGAAAAAAAATTTTGGACGGAATGATTAACACTGCACGTCGAGGAAAGCTACTAATAGCAATGGGAACGGAAGGCAATATATACGCAGCATCTTCTGAAATGATGGAGCAGTATCGCCTTATAGAATCTGGAGCACAAAAAGAATATGACTGGGGAAAGATTGCAC
>CENL01014036.1_pt1 | contig 10718 bp, 8 predicted proteins | sample 530221 | NCBI WGS metagenome assembly CENL01 (sample SAMEA2619791, study PRJEB7988) | marine metagenome | isolation source: saline water (ENVO:00002010), including
ACCACTAGACGAAGGGGACGCAGACGCATCGGCCGAAATGCCGAGGCGCGTATTGTAATCAAGCCACGCCGGGGAACGCAACGCGGTTGCACTGACATGGCACCAATAGCGCACAGCCCCCGCGTCGCGCCAGGCGCAGCCTGCGGGGATCAGTACTTGAAGGACGTATCGAAGATGACCCGGTCATAATCGATCGGGTCATCGAAGCGACTGCTCAGGGTTTCGTTGTCGATGAACAGCGTCAGGCCAACGTGCCACTGCTTGTCCACTGCAAACACGGCACCGAGCTTGTGACCACGCACATCCGTGCCGCCGCCGCCAATGTTGGAGTCACTGAGCAGCGCCAGCACAGAATCCGCCTCGATCGACGCGAACTCGTAAGCAACCTGCCAACTGCCCGCCCCGCTGGCCTTGCCCAGACGCGCGCCCGCCGACCAGGCGGTATCCTCGTCGTCTGCATCCAGGTTCTGCGCGTAGTGGCCGTACACGGCGGCAGGCATACCCAGGCCATCAATATCCAGCGTCGCAAAGAGTTCAAGCTCTTCGTAGTTGTTGTCATAGGTACAGAAGGTGAGCAGGATCGAGTCGCAGCTGAAACTGTTGCCAAAGAACACGTCAGAGCTACCGTAGTAGGTGTTCTTGCCCTTGACCGGCATATCGATATAGCCAGCGCCCGCCGTCAGGCCGAGGGAGTCGCCGAGTGCCAGTGTGAAGCCGGACTGCACGCCGTAGTAGAACGCGCTGTTGGCGCGCGCGCTGTCACTGTCGAGTGCGTGTGCAACGGCATTCACGAACACCGCGTCATTCGCCCAGCCCAGGGCGATACCCTCTGGCGTGTAATCCGAGTCCCAGAGCAGGCCCGAGCCCTCAGGGCGATACATGGGGTTTTTCATTTTACCCACGGTCGCGTAAGCGCCCGTGAAAGGCCGCCAGGTCGCCCAGGCCTGATCCAGGTACAGGTCCTTGCTCTGGCCGCCACCACCCAGGGTGGCGTTGCCGGACACCGGCGAATCATTCCCCGCCGCCAGTTTCAGCCCAACCTGCACACCCTGTGGTAGCTGTGCAACAAACCCGGCCCGCGCTCGCACACGGTGACGCGTGCGCACAACGCGCTGGCCGATATCGATTTCTTCGTAGCGGTAACGGAAGTCACCAGAAAACTGCAGGGTATCCTCGGCGCCCGGGGGCGCTGCGCGCAGCGGCACCGCAGCCACCTGCTCACGGGTGAGGCGAATCTCGGACACGGCATTAGCGGTATTCTCGCGCAGCTCCGCGTTCTCTTCTTCCAGGGCCGCCACGCGGGCCATCAGGCCCGCCATCTGCGCCTGCAGCCGGGCAAAGTCGGCCTCGCTGACCGCCGCGATAGCAGTTCCGGGTGAAACCACAGAAGCGAGAGATGCGGCGGCGACTGCCAACCCCAGGGAGAGTCTGTTCATGAGTGTTCCTCGTCTGTCTGTGCATGCGCCGCCGCGCATGACACTTAAATGTCAATATTATGCGATTTTTATGACATTTTCATGACAGCGACGAAGTCTTGCGCACGGAGGGCGCCGGCTACTGGCGCTCTTCAACCTGTGCTACAAGGTCATCCGGCTCTACATGACGCACATCGAGGCCGCGGACCAGATAGATGACATGTTCTGCGATGTTGCTTGCGTGGTCACCCACCCGCTCGAGGCTGCGCAGAGACCACATCTGGCCCAATACCGGACCAATGGTCCGCGGATCTTCCATCATGAAGGTCACGAGGCTGCGCATGGCACTCGCGTACTCGGAATCGACCTCCCTGTCCGCGATGACCGTCTGCACCGCCATATCGACATCCAGGCGGGCGAACGCATCAAGTGCGCGTCGCAACATATCGCTCACGTGATTGCCGATGTGGCGAATCTCGACGAAGCTGCTGGTGTTTGCAGAGCCCTCTTCCGTTGCTTTCACCGCCTGGCGCGCGATCTTGCTCGCCTCGTCACCGATGCGCTCAAGGTCTGTTGTGACTTTGGATATCGCCAACACCAGACGCAGGTCGCTGGCGGCCGGCTGGCGCCTGGCGAGAATGCGTGAGCACTCTTCATCGATATTGATTTCCAATTCATTGACCTGTTCGTCACCGGCGATGACCTCTTCCGCAAGGCCACTGTCGCGATTCAACAGGGATTCAACCGCCTTGCCAATCTGCTGCTCTACCAGCCCGCCCATTTCCAGCAGGTGGTTTTTGACTGACTCCAATTCGGCGTTGAACTGGGCGGAGATATGTTGCTTGTAACTGTCCTGATGGAGCATGGCGTTGTCCTCAACCGTAACGGCCGGTGATGTAATCCTCGGTCTGCTTCTGTTCCGGGTTGGTAAACAGAGTATCGGTATCGTCGTACTCAATCAATTTGCCCATGTACATGAACGCGGTCATATCCGACACGCGAGCAGCCTGTTGCATATTGTGGGTGACGATCACGATGGTGTAGCGCGACTTCAGCTCATAGATCAGTTCTTCGATCTTGAGCGTGGAGATGGGGTCCAGTGCCGACGCCGGCTCGTCCAGCAGGAGCACTTCCGGCTCCACGGCGATGGTGCGGGCAATCACCAGGCGCTGCTGCTGACCGCCGGACATGCCCAGCGCGCTGTCGTGCAGACGGTCCTTGACTTCATCCCACAGGGCCGCTGCGCGCAGGGATTTTTCAACCACCTCATCCAGCACGCGCTTCTTGTTGATGCCCTGAATACGCAAGCCGTAAGCCACGTTTTCGTAAATGCTCTTCGGGAACGGATTGGGTTTCTGGAACACCATGCCGACACGACGGCGTAACGCCGCCACGTCAACGCGGCGATCGTAGACATCCTCGTTGTCCAGCAGCAGGCGGCCCTGCACCCGGCAGCCATCCACCAGATCATTCATGCGGTTGATACAGCGCAGCAGGCTGGACTTGCCACAGCCACTGGGGCCAATAAACGCCGTTACCCGCTGACGGGGTATCTCCAGGTTGATATCAAACAGCGCCTGCGAGTTCTGGTTATAGAACAGATTGAGATTTTCCATGCGCAGGCTGGTTTCCGCCGGCCCTGCCGGGCCCGCAGACGGCGCCTGATCACGTTTCAGTGCCTGGATATCCAAAGCGTGGGTTTGCATGACAGGTTCCTGTTTAGTGTTCGAGTGACTTGTAGCGTTCGCGCAACCTGTTGCGCAAACTGACCGCGGCCAGATTGAGCAGGGCGATAATCAGCACCAGCAACAAGGCTGTTGCATACACCAGCGGACGCGCTGCCTCCACGTTCGGACTCTGAAAGCCGACGTCGTAGATGTGGAAACCCAGGTGCATGAACTTCTGGTCGAGATGCAGGTAAGGGTAATTGCCGTCCAGCGGCAGCGTGGGCGCGAGCTTCACCACACCTACCAGCATTAGAGGCGCAACCTCCCCTGCCGCCCGGGCAACAGCGAGAATAAGACCGGTCATCATGGCCGGGCTGGCCATGGGCAACACCACCCGCCACAGCGTTTCCGCACGCGTGGCGCCCAGCGCGAGAGACCCCTCGCGCACGGTGGAGGGAATACGAGCCAGCCCCTCTTCAGTCGCCACGATAACTACCGGCAGCGTGAGCAACGCCAGGGTCAACGATGCCCACATGAGACCCGGCGTGCCAAAGGTTGGGCGCGGCAGCGAGGCGGGAAAAAACAGCTGGTCCAGCTCGCCACCCACAAAATAGACAAAAAAGCCCAGGCCAAAAACACCGTAAACAATCGAGGGCACCCCGGCCAGGTTGTTCACTGCCACGCGTATGGTACGAGTGACAAAACCCTGACTGGCGTACTCGCGCAGATACACCGCCGCCACAACGCCGAACGGCGTGACGATGATGGACATCAGAATCACCATCAGCACCGTGCCGAACATGGCCGGGAACACCCCGCCCTCGGTGTTGGCTTCGCGCGGCGGCTCGGAGAGAAATTCCCAGAGGTGCTCGGCATACATCGCCATCTTGGCGAACACGTTCATGGCATTGGGTTGGTAGGCGCGCACCACCTTGGCGATGGGCAAGGTGACCACGCGACCATCAGCCAGCTCGGCGCTATAGCTGTGGTCTTTTATACTGTCGTACAGCGTGTAGAGTTGCTCCTGCAAAGCGCGGAAACTGGCTTCCTGTTCTGCGCGCTTGCTCGCCAGGTCGGCCTGGGCCGCCGCATCCAGTCGACCCTCCAGCTCGAGCTCGCGCTCGCGCAGGCGCAGGCGCTCCAACTCGTAGTTGATGGCACCAATCTCGCCCTGCTCGATCTCGTGGATTTCCTCGCGCACCGCAACGGTGTCGACAATCAAGGCCTGCAGTGCCTCCAGGGTCGCCGCCTCGCCGTGCTCAGCGACGGTCACCGGGTCTTCACCGTACCGGCTGACGGCACGCAGGTAGCCGTAGAAGTTGCCCCACTCAAGGCGCTCCACGACCATCACGTCGAGAGGATAGCGCCGGGGGCCGAACTGCTCATCGATAAGCCAGGTGAAGTCCGTGCCGAGAAAATCGCGGTTGCCCTGCTTCATCAGGGTACGCTGATAAAATGGCCCCGGACCCTGCAGCTCAAAGCCGGCCTCGCGCAACTGTGCACCCGGGACTTCAACCTGTTCGACGACCTCGCCCAACAGCTCACGAGTCTGCCCCTGGTAGCTGACGGAGACCGCCAGCACATCCGCCGGCCAGAAGTGGCTGAGTCCGCGCACAGCCAGCAGTAGCAGAAGCCCCACTACCGCAATCACACTCACACTCACCGCGGCGCCGTTGAGCCATATCAGCGGATCGCCGCCACGCAACCACTTGCCCACACCGGGGGCACGGTCGCTGTGAAGTTCCTGCTCGTTGATCATCCTGTTCATCAAAGTGACCCGTACTTGATGCGCAACCGCTGCCGAACCAGCTCGGCCACGGTGTTAACCATGAAGGTGAACATGAAGAGCACAAAGGCAGCCAGGAACAGCACACGGTAGTGCGTGCTATCCACTTCGGCTTCCGGTACTTCCACCGCAATATTCGCCGACAGCGTACGCATGCCTTCAAAAATATTGGCATCCATGATCGGCGTGTTACCCGTCGCCATCAGCACGATCATCGTCTCACCTACTGCGCGGCCCAGGCCGATCATCAGGCCGGAGAAAATACCCGGGCTGGCCGTGGGAATCACCACGCCCACCAGGGTCTGCCAGGGGGTCGCCCCCAGCGCCAGGCTGCCATAGCTCAAATGCTTGGGCACCGAGAAAATGGCATCCTCCGCAATCGAGAAAATCGTGGGGATAACGGCCATCCCCATGGCGATACCGACGACCAGCGCGTTACGCTGATCAAAGGAGATGCCCAACTCCGTGGTAATCCAGCCGCGCATGTCACCGGCAAAGAACCACAGCTCCAGCACGTCGTTACTGGCGAAACTGGCGTAACCGATGAATAGAACCACCGGCACCAGCACCGCGGCATGCCAGCCGTCGGGCAAACGGGCGCGAATCGCCAGTGGCAGGCGTGACCAGAGAAAAGCGAACAGAATCACGCCGACAGGCAGCGCCAGCATCAGGGTGACCACGGCTGTCAGCTTGTCTTCTATCAGCGGTGCCAGCCAGAGGCCGGCGAGGAAACCGAGAATCACGGTGGGCAGCGCTTCCATAAGCTCGATCACCGGCTTGACCTTGCGCCGCAGGGCCGGCGCCATGAAATAGGCCGTGTAGATGGCACCGCAAATCGCCAGCGGCGCGGCAATCATCATGGTATAGAACGCGGCTTTCAGGGTACCGAAGGCGAGCGGCGCAAAACTGTACTTGGGCTCGAAGTCATTGTCCGACGCGGAGGACTGCCACACGTGAGCCGGCTCATCGTAGCTTTCGTACCACACCTCGCTCCACAGCGCCGACCAGGAGACATCCGGGTGTTCATTGTCGATGTGCCAGCTGCGCAAGCTGCCATCGGCGTCCACCAGCAGCAGCGCGTCAGCACGCGGGGAGATAGCGGCTGCACCCGCGCCCAGAGGCAGTGCGCTTTCACTCAACAGGCGCCGATGCGACGTGGTGTGATAGATCTGCACCTCGCCCTGCCGGCCCAGCGCCACAAACCCCTTGCGGCGATGTTCAGGCAACAGCGTGGCGATGCTGACACCATGCGTATCAAATTCGCGAACGCGCTGCAGGCGGTGTCCACCCTCCCCGTCGCGGACCATGAAATACTGCACCAGCTCAGCGCGGTCAGAGGCGGCAAGCAGGGAAATGCCGCCCAGCAACATGGCGCTCTCGCTCAACTGGCCGCCGCCGGAAAACAGTTCACCGCGGCTCGCCACCTCAAGCTTGCCCGTCCCGTCACGCTGCCGCAGGTTAATAACGGCGAAGCCACCCTTACTGTCGATGTGGTAGAGCCAGTGCAGGTTTTCGTCGATATGAAAATCCGCCGTCTCGCCTGCGAGTGTTGGCAAAGGCAGTATTTCCAAGTCAAAATTCACCTCGCCGGTCAGGAAGTTCTCCGAACGGTTATAGCGCTGAGCATGCAGGACACCTGCGGCGTCCTGGGCTACAACCAGCAGCGCCTCGTCGTTGTCACCCAGCGCCAGCTTCTGCACCGGGCCCTCGCCGATACGAATGGCAAGCTCCGGATAGCGACGCTCAACTCGCGGTGTTATCAAGCGCTCGCCACCCGGGTAACTGAGGCGATATTCATGCGCGTGCACAGACACCGCGCCCGAGGTGTGGGCGACTGCCAGCAACCGCTTGCCTGCGCTCTCCTCTGCTACCGCGGATACCGGACCCAGGTCAGTGGCCAGGTCCGCTTCGAGCACCACGCGCCCGCTGTCCAACTGGAAAAAGCTGCCGCGCGCATCGGCAAAGACCGCAAAGCCCATTTCCGTCTGCTCTTCCACGGCCAGATACAACGGCGCGGATGCAAAGGGTGAGGCCACCTCGGCACGCGTCTCTATCGAGGCATTGCCGAACAAGGGCACCACTTCATAGAGCAGGTAGAAGAAAATCAGCAGGATGGCGACCAGTACGCCAGCGCCGCCCGCCGTGACGGACACGGTGGCGGCGCGATCCTTGAAATGCCTCCACCGGGGTGAAAAGGGAGACACGTGTTCGCTCAATTTAGTCAAGACAGAATCACTCGATCGGCGATTGTCGGCACCAGCCAGGCTGCACGCAGCCCGGCCTGGCGATTTACATGCCTTACAGGCCCAATTGCTGACTGTAACGGTCCACGACTGCCGCGGGCAGAGGAATGTAACCGTCTTTCAACACAACATCCTGCCCCTGGCGCGAGAACACCAGCTTGAAGAACTCGCGCTCCAGTGGCGACAGCGGCTTGTTCGGATCCTTGTTCACATACACATAAAGGAACCGCGCCAGTGGGTAGCTTCCATTGATGGAGTTTTCCGCATCCGCCTCGACGTAGGCACCGCCGTCGTCCTTGCTGATGGGAACCGTGCGCACGCTGGAGGTGCGGTAGCCGATGCCTGAATAACCGATGCCATTGATGGAGGTGGACACCGATTGCACCACTGACGCCGATCCGGGCTGCTCATTGACACTGTTCTTGAAGTCGCCTTTGCACAGCCCAACGGTCTTGAAATAGCCGTAGGTACCGGAAACAGAATTGCGACCAAACAATTGCATATCACGATCTTCCCAGGCGCCACCGAGGCCGAGCTGCCCCCACTGGCCAATATCCTGCGCCGCGCCGCATTTGCGTGTAGAGGAAAATACGGCGTCCACCTCGGCAATCGACATGCCTTCAATCGGGTTGTCCTTGTGCACGTATACCGCGAGGGCATCGATAGCGACCGGGACTGCAGTCGGCTTGTAGCCATACCGGGTTTCGAAGGCCTCGATCTCCTTGTCGCGCATGTCACGGCTCATCGGGCCGATATTGGCTGTGCCCTCAGTCAGCGCCGGCGGCGCCGTGGAAGAGCCTGCGGCCTGAATCTGGATGTTGACGTTGGGGTAGGCGCGTTTGAAGTCCTCAGCCCACAGTGTCATCAAATTGGCGAGCGTATCGGAGCCGATGCTGGAGAGGTTGCCCGACACGCCACTGGCAATTTCGTAGTCCTTGAGACCGGGATCCAGCTCCGCCAATGCACCCGGCGCCATGCCCACAACGAAAGCGCTGGCTCCCGCCACTGCTACCGACTTTCTCAGCCACTGTTTGATCGACATAAAGCACTCCTGTGTATAGCGGAATTGAACGGGGCACACAGTACCGCCAAGATATGACACTATTATGACAATGGCATGTCGGGGCGAACGTCAGCGCCGAAATGCCAGGGTAAAGGTGCTTCCTTTGCCCAGTATACTGGTAATGCGCAGCTCCGCACGGTGCCCCGCCGCGATGTGTTTGACGATCGCCAGGCCCAGCCCCGTACCCCCGGTAGCCGACGAGCGGCTGTCGTCAACGCGGTAGAAACGCTCTGTGAGTCGCGGGATGTGCAGAGCATCAATGCCAATGCCCTCGTCCTCTACCGCCAGTAGCAGCTCATCGTCACCCTGCCGCCACGAAACTGTCACCGAACTGTCATTTTTACTGTACTTGAAGGCGTTGAGGATCAGGTTGGAGACCGCGCTGTGCAGCTCTCGGTAATCACCGGGAATCTTTTCCCGGGTGTCCAGCTGCAGTGACAGCGTGCGCTCGGGGTACAGGGTTCTCAGCTCATCCACGAGTTCCTGCAGCAGGCCCGCGATATCGACCTGCTCGCGCCGGGGCTGCGTACGCACGCTCTCCAGCCGCGACAACCAGAGCAGATCCTTGAGCAAATTCTCCATGCGCTCGGTCTGCTGTGACATCTGTTCCAGCGGGCGCCGAAAGCGTGCCTCAAGTTGCTGCGCGTTCGCCAGGATCATCTCGAGGTAACCCTTGATTACCGTGAGCGGCGTGCGCAGCTCGTGCGATACGTTGCCCACGAAATCGCGCCGCATCTGCTCCAGGTGCGCCTCTTTGGTCACATCACGCACGAAAACGAGGCGGTCACCGTTGCCGAAAAGCGTGATGGAAAACTGCAGCGTCTGCTCGCGCTCTCCCTGCATGCGCAGTTGCAGCGGGTCATCAAAGGCACCCGCAATATAGTAGCGGTGAAAGGCGGGCAAGCGCACCAGGTTCAGCAGCGCCTGGCCGCGGTCTGCCGGGTAGCGCAGCCCCAACAGGCGCTGCGCGGCCTGATTGCTCCACTCGATCGAGCCGGCGGCTGTGATCATGATGGCGCCATCATGCATTGATGACAGTGAATCCTGCAGGTAATCCAGGCGTGAACGCAGATCACTCTCACGCTCCCTTGCCTTGCGCTGCAGCTGGTAGAGACGGTCGTACATCTCCCCCCAGAACCCCAGCGCCTCCGGGGGTTCAATGGCAGGGTCCTCGAGCCAGCGCAGCAAGCGGCGCATCTGCCATAACCAGCGCATGGCCAGCACAACCAGCGCAACGGAAAGTAATTCCCAGGACAGGCCCAGCGGCCAGCCCACGGCCAGTGCCACAGCTACCAGCACAACCAGCCGGCGCAGCTCTGCCAGCCAGGCAACCTGTGGACTCACCGCGCGGGAACGCCGCGGGCAGAGAAGCGATAACCGGTACCGCGAACGGTTTGCACAAGGTCACTGTAATCGGCCTGGGGGGTTTGCAGCGCCTTGCGCAAGCGGCGGATATGCACGTCCACCGTGCGTTCCTCAACGTACACGTTCGCGCCCCAGACCTGATCGAGCAATTGACTGCGGGTATAGGCGCGCTCGGGGTGTGACATGAAAAACTGCAGCAAATTGAATTCCGTGGGCCCCATGTCGACCGGCTCATCCAGCAGGAAGATACGTCGGCTTTCGCCATCGAGTACCAGTTCCGCCACCTGGATGCGATCCTGCTCATCCCCACCCGCGGAGCGACGCATCAGCGCCTTGATGCGGGCGATCAGCTCACGCGGCGCGAACGGCTTGGTAATATAGTCGTCAGCGCCCACATCGAGGCCCTGGATGACGTTGTCTTCAGCCGTCTTCGCCGTCAGCATGATCACCGGCACGTCGCGGGTGGTATCGGTGCGTTTCAGGCGCCGCAGCAGCTCCAGGCCGCTGCCGCCGGGCAACATCCAGTCCAGCAGCACCATATCGGGGCGCTCGTCGACGATCAAGGTGAAGGCATCCTGGATATTTTCCGCTTCCAGGCAGCGGAATCCCGCGATTTCCAACGCCATGCGCAACATGTCGCGAATGGCAAACTCATCATCAACAATTAGTACCTGACGTTCATTCATTGGTCACATTGTCCCCTCATTCGCACTGGATAGTGCGTATTAGATGAGGAAATTGTGACAATAAAATGACAAAAGCCCCTCTGTCACGGCTTTTCCGCCGTTTCAGAGGGGCTTCTGGCGAAATTCCTGCCTAACGCAGGCTTGCGTTGATGTTCGCCAGCACCTTGCCACCGGGGCAGAGATCTTCCTCGGTCAGGCTGTTCAGCGGACGGCGCGAGGTTTCCATGACGTCGTGCAGGTCCCGAGAGTCCTTGTCCATGTAAATGAGGCCCGTGAGTATCTGGCCCTCGGCGCTGTGTTTCTGCAGCGCCACCATGGCGGACACCCGGTCGAACGGGTCCAGGTCCGGGGCGAGCTTCTCCAGGTGCAACACGGAGCCATCGTGCAGCGTGACGTCCTGGGTGCGGCCTGCCGGATAGCTGGCGGTGATTTCCTCGCGCATTGGTACGAAATCCACCGTACCGGTAGCTTCAGCATGTTCACGCACGAAATC
>CENL01050734.1_pt1 | contig 10703 bp, 10 predicted proteins | sample 530221 | NCBI WGS metagenome assembly CENL01 (sample SAMEA2619791, study PRJEB7988) | marine metagenome | isolation source: saline water (ENVO:00002010), including
ACCATTCACCTGTCGATGGAGGGTGGGCCGAAGATTGTGAAAGCGCATTTGACGGTTTCAATCCGGGCGGAGGGTGACAAGGCGCTGATCGAAGAGGCGGCAAAGGCGGCTGAAACCGGCTGTCCGGTGTCCAAGGTTTTGGACTGTGAGATCAGTATGGATCTGACGATCGCCTAAAGTGGGCTTTGCAGAAGAATGTTCGATTATGAAAAGAAAAGGCTGACCGTATCACTGTGGTCAGCCTTTTTGGTTCGATTTGTCTCATTTTAAACGATGTCAGACCATCATTTCCTTGGTCGCTGACAGGGTCAGCGTCGGGTAATCGCGTTGGATCCGGTCGATGTCCCATTGCAAGCGGGTCAAGAACACCGGGTCGCCATCGTGGTCATAGGAAATATGCTGTTTGTTGGTGTTGATGAACTTGTCCATCTCGGCCTTGGGCCCCGTGACCCAGCGCGCCGAGGTGAATTGCGACGCATCAAACCGCACCGGCAACCCGTATTCCAATTCAATCCGGCTGGCCAGCACTTCAAACTGCAACGCGCCGACCACGCCGACGATAAAGCCCGACCCAATTGCGGGTTTGAACACTTTCGCGGCCCCTTCTTCGGCAAATTGCATCAAGGCTTTTTCCAAATGCTTGGCCTTCATCGGGTCGCCGGCGCGCACCGTTTGCAACAGCTCAGGCGCAAAGCTTGGGATGCCGGTGACGCGGATGTCTTCTCCCTCGGTCAAGGTGTCGCCGATGCGCAGTTGGCCGTGGTTCGGGATGCCCATGATGTCTCCGGCCCAGGCTTCTTCGGCCAATTCGCGATCAGAGGCCAAAAACAGCACCGGGTTGGAGATCGCCATTGGCTTTTTCGTGCGCACATGGGTCAATTTCATGCCGCGTTTGAAATGCCCCGACGCCAAGCGGACAAAGGCCACGCGGTCGCGGTGTTTCGGGTCCATATTGGCCTGCACCTTGAACACATAGCCCATGACCTTGGTCTCATCCGGGCTGATTGGGCGCGGTGTGGCCTTTTGCACCTGTGGTTCGGGGCCAAATTTGGCGATCCCGGCCATCAATTCCTGGACGCCAAAGGAGTTGATCGCAGAGCCGAACCAAATCGGCGTCATGGTGCCGTCCAAGAACGCCTGACGGTCAAACGCGGGCAACAATGCGCGCGCCATTTCCAATTCTTCCTTGAGCTGATCCAACAGATGCGCAGGCACATGTTCGGCCAGCTTTGGATCCTCAAAGCCGTTGATCTTGATGCTGCCTGCGACCTTGTTACGGTCCGCCCGGTCCATCAATTCAAGACGATCATTGATCACATCATAACAGCCGACAAAGTCGCGGCCCACGCCAATGGGCCAGCTTGCCGGGGTCACGTCAATCGCCAGATTCTCTTGAATTTCATCAATAATATCAAAAGTATCCCGGCTCTCGCGGTCCATCTTGTTACAAAAGGTCAGGATCGGAAGGTCGCGCATGCGACACACTTCAAACAGCTTGCGTGTTTGGCTTTCAACGCCCTTCGCCCCATCAATCACCATCACGGCCGCATCCACCGCCGTCAGCGTGCGATAGGTGTCTTCGGAAAAATCCGAGTGGCCAGGCGTGTCGACAAGATTGAAGCGATAGCCGTCAAAATCAAAGGACATGGCCGAGGCCGACACGGAAATCCCGCGGTCCTTTTCCATCTGCATAAAGTCCGAGCGCGTCCGCCGCGCTTCGCCTTTGGCCCGCACCTGACCCGCCATCTGGATCGCGCCCCCGTACAACAGGAACTTCTCCGTCAACGTCGTTTTACCGGCGTCCGGGTGAGAAATAATGGCAAAGGTGCGCCGACGCGCAATTTCGTCAGGCAGGACAAGGGCGGTATGTGTGGCGTTTGACATGAGGGCGGATATAGCGGGGCGGGGACGAGGCGGCAATGGGGTTATGCACGCTGATGTCTCGCAAATCTTGACGAACCGATGCTACGTCCAGCCAGACGGTTTTGGGGGACGCCGCGTTATGGCCTAACAAAAAACGCCCCCAAACGGGAGCGCCTCTTGTCTTCATTGCAGCTTAGAACGTTCCGCCATAAACCTGTTTCACGGGCTTATGGCGGAACGCCCACACCATCGAGATGTCTGGCAGCGTCACGCCTTTGCCCTGTCTCAGGTCAAAGGTGTGACGCTTTAAATACTCAATTCGCCGAGGCCGAGCGCAGCAGTTCCGCCGCAACGGAGGGCTCCAACATGCCATCATGCAATTCAAACGCGCGTGGCGACTCAGCGAAGGCGTGGGTGGTTCTGATCCGGGCCTGAATGTCTGCGGGGAGGGCGGATCGCACCTGCCCATCGACAAACATGCTCTCGGCGGCGATACCTTCGGCGTAGATGATTTCATGGCTGTCAAACAGCAATTGGAAATAATCGACAAACCCGCCTTCGGTCTGAACGACATTGACGCCATTGACCAAAAGTTTTGCCTTTACAAGAACTTCGGCACGTCCTGCGCGGGCATGGTCGCGGCGTTGATAGATGAAAATCCGGTGGTTTGGCGATACAATCAGATCATGTTCGTTGTTCAAAGCGCCCTGTTTGATCACAATGGGGGCAAAGGCGCCGGTGGCGCGGACGGTTTGTTGACCGATCCAACGGATTTCCCGCGGTCCATGGTCGCGGGTCAAAACACGGTCGCCCACGGCCAACTCTTCGATTGGTTTTTGTAGCCCATTGGCCAAGGTGATCCTTGTGCCCTGGGTAAAGGCGACACAGGCGACTTCTGCCAGACGCGCCCGCGCGCCGTCCCGGTCGATCTTGACCAGCACATATTCGATGTCGGGATCAATCGGGGCAAAGGGCAAGAGATAGGTGTCTTCGATCAGGCCTGTCGCATCGGTTTCAATCAGAATCAGCGCCTCAACTGTCGCGCCTGAACCGGCCATAAACGTCGCCATGCAATCGAGATGAAGTTCGGCTCCGGTCTGACCCAATTGGGAGTTTGCCGCAATGCTCAAACCCGTTTCATCCACCGCAATGGACAGGCGGTCACGCTTGGCGGTTTTTTTCAGGCAATAGGCATCGGCCAGTTCGATTTCATCAGCATGTCCAATAGGTTCGCCAAGATTGATGCCATTTCGGACACAAAAATCGACGGCGCGGTACACTGGAAGTGTCTGCACGGGGCCAGTCGGCGCCATGTGGTTTTGTGTTTTGCCTCTCATCTGCGTGTTCATCATCACCCCCGGCCACATTCGTTCACTTCGCGGAAACAAAAGCTCCCTCTGAACCTGCGGAGCAAGCCCATATCGAATCCGTTCTGTTCCATCCCCCGGCAAGAAGTATGTCTGGAAACGTCTTGTTTGTACACTGTTCTACTCCGCACACTCGTGACACCAACATTCATCACAACGCATTCAAGCTATTTGGAAACAGTGGCAGGATTTTGTCAGGACTGGTTCAATGTCGGGGGGATTGGGTGGAAATCGTGCCATTTTGGTGAACGCGTGAGTGCCACATCATCGGCTTCATATAACGGATACTTGGCTCTGCCTCTCCGAGGTCAGCGGCCCAAAAAGAGCGATGAAAGGTGACATCCGCCGGGGGGAGCCCTAAAACAAGGCGATATGCGACGACATCAACGCGACGATCACGAAGGGAAGATAAGGATGGATCTTGGGATCAGTGGAAAGCGGGCTTTGGTCTGTGCCTCCTCCAAAGGGCTTGGTCTGGGCTGTGCCCGTGCCTTGGCCGAGGCGGGGGTGGATTTGGTGATGAATGCGCGCGGGAGCGAGGCGTTGGAGCGTGCCGCCGCCGGGATTCGCCAGGATTTCGGCGTTTCGGTCACCACCGTTGCCGCCGATGTGACCTCGGACGATGGCCGCGCCGCCCTGCTCAAAGCTGCGGGAGAGGTCGATATTTTGGTCACCAATGCGGGTGGCCCGCCGCCGGGTATGTGGACCGATTGGGACCGCGAAGATTTCATAAAGGCGTTGGATGCCAATATGTTGACGCCGATTGCGTTGATCAAAGCGCTGGTGCCGGGGATGATGGACCGGGGCTGGGGCCGGGTGGTGAATATCACCTCCGTCTCCGTCAAGGCGCCGATTGCCGTTTTAGGCCTCTCGAACGCTGCGCGCACCGGGCTGACGGGGTATGTTGCCGGGACCTCACGGCAGGTGGCGGCCAAGGGTGTGATCATGAACAACCTGTTGCCGGGGCTTCATGCCACCGACCGCACGGTGTCCTTGGACAAGGCGGCCTCGGAGGCTTCGGGCAAACCCGCGGCAGAGATTCGCGCTGCAAAAGTAGCGGCCATTCCCGCCGGGCGTTACGGCACGGCTGAGGAGTTTGGTGCCACCTGCGCCTTCATGTGTTCGCAATTCGCGGGCTTTATGGTCGGGCAAAACATCCTCTTGGATGGCGGGGCAACGACGACCACGATGTGACCCGCTCCGCCGCCCGCACTTTGGGCGGCGGGTATCACGGCTTTGGCATATGTGGTGTTTTCACTTGCGCTTGTTCCATGAGTCGCGAAATCTAAGCCCGCGACAATGGGAGAGGCCAGCATGAGCCACGCAGATGTTCAGGACTATTACGGTAAGGTACTTCAGGGCAGTTCGGATTTGAAAACCAACGCCTGTTGCACGGCGGGGGACATGCCCGATGCGCTCAAAAAGGCGCTGTCCAACATTCATGACGATGTGCTCACGCGCTATTATGGTTGTGGTCTGATTGCTCCGGATGTGCTTGAAGGCACACGGGTTTTGGATCTTGGCTGTGGTGCCGGGCGCGATGTCTATGCGCTGGCGCAGATGGTGGGCGAGGCCGGGTTTGTCGCCGGTGTCGATATGACCGAAGAACAATTGGCCGTGGCCCGTGCCCATCAGGACTATCACGCCAAGGCTTTTGGCTATGCCGCCTCAAATGTGGCGTTTTATGAGGGCTACATCGAAAAACTCGATGATGTGCCGCTGGACGCGGGGTCTTTTGACATCATCGTCTCCAATTGCGTGTTGAACCTTGCAATGGATAAACCCGCCGTGTTGCGTGAGGCCTATCGGTTGTTGAAGCCGGGCGGAGAGATGTATTTTTCTGATGTCTATGCCGACCGCCGCGTGCCTGAGGCGCTGCGGGCCGATCCGGTGCTGTATGGCGAATGCCTCTCCGGCGCGCTCTATTGGACTGATTTCGAACATATGGCGCGGGCAGCTGGCTTTGCCGATCCGCGCCGCGTCACCCATCGCGCTTTGACTGTGGAAAATGCGGAACTGGAGGCGAAAGTAGCGCCGATTTCCTTCATGTCCGCCACCTATCGCCTGTTCAAACTTGATCTTGAACCGGAGTGCGAAGACTATGGTCAGGCGGTGATCTACAAAGGCACCGTGCCCGGCGCGCCACATGCCTTTGCTCTGGATGCGGGGCATGTGATGGATACGGGGCGGGTGTTTCCGGTCTGTGGCAACACGTTCAAAATGCTCAAAGACACGCGCTTTGCGCCGCATTTCGACTTTATCGGCGATTTTTCAACCCATTTTGGCCTGTTCGCGGGCTGTGGTGGCACCAGCCCATTTGACAGTTTGATCGCAAGCACCGCGGACGCACCCGCGTCCTCCTGTTGCTAAGGCGGGTTTGGACTGATAGGGAGCCTTAGAGTTTTCGTCAGACAAACCATATATGCGCAACCGATCCTGTGACTGATCCCGTGACCACCCCCCGGTTAGAAATCCGCAACATCACCCGCGCCTTTGAGGGGCGCGAGGTGGTATCTGACGTGTCGCTCACCGTCATGCCGGGGCAGGTGACCTGTCTGTTGGGGCCGTCTGGCTGCGGCAAATCGACGACGCTGCGGATCATCGCGGGCGTTGATATGCAGGATACGGGCGAAATTTATGTCGATGGGAATCTGGTCTGTGACACCCAATTTCGGGTGCCGCCGGAGCGGCGTTCGATCGGTTTGATGTTTCAAGACTTTGCACTTTTCCCGCATTTATCGGTCGAAGACAACGTGGCCTTTGGGATAAAAGGCGACAAATCGAACAAAAGAGCGCGGGTGCGCGAGTTGCTTGAAAAGGTCGATCTTTTGCGTGCGATCGACAAATACCCGCATGAATTGTCGGGGGGCGAACAGCAACGCATCGCGCTCGCGCGGGCTTTGGCCCCGCGCCCCTCAATCATGCTGATGGATGAGCCGTTTTCCGGGCTTGATGAGCGCCTCAAAGATGACATTCGCGACAGCACTCTGGATGTGCTCAAGGCCGAAAACACCGCGGTGCTTCTGGTCACCCACGAGCCGCATGAGGCGATGCGGATGGCCGATGAGATTGCCCTGATGCGAGACGGCAAGATCGTCCAACAGGGGGCGCCCTATAATATTTACAACGCTCCGGTGGACCGTCAGGCCGCCGCGTTTTTCAGCGATATCAATGTGATCCGCGGCACGGTTCGCAATATGGCCGTGACCACCGCCTTTGGCGAATTCCTTTGCCCGCCGCGCCCGGATGGCACGGAGGTTGAGATTGTCATTCGGCCACAACATTTGCGCATCGACTTTGATCGCGACGGGCGCGGGCCCAATCCCACGCCGCAAGACGGCGCGCCCGCGCGTGCCATTGTCGAACGCGCGCGGTTCATGGGGCGTGAGAGCCTTGTGGAATTTCGGATGGATTTTGACGGCTCGATGTTGAAAGCCACGGTGCCCTCGGTGTTTTTGCCCAAAACGGGCACACCGATGTGGCTGATGATGCGCCGGGATCGGTGTTTCGTCTTTCCAGTCGCTTCCTAATGTTTGGCTAACATTTGGCCTTTTGCAGGGCGACAAACTCCGCAAGTGTTTTCCCCGGTTCATCGACAAACCGCGCGCCGGTGTCGATCACCCGCTCAATCCGATCCACCCGAAACACCCGAAAATCCTGCCGCGTCTCACACCATGCCGAGAGGGTCCAAACACGCCCCCAATATTCTAGCTGAAGCGGGCGGATGACGCGGGTACTGGTCTGATCATCAAGTGCCTTATAGGTGATCCGCAGCCGCTTTTTCTCCCGCACCGCTTCACGCAATCCGGGCATATGGCGAAATCCGGCGGCGGCATCGGCAAAGGGGAACACCGCAAAGCCCCACCCGGCACTGGGCGGGCCGGAGTTTTCGGGCAGCACGGCGTCGATCTTGGCGGCAAGGCTTTGGGCGTTTTGCGCCAGTTCCGGGTCGGTCGCCTCGCTCAAAATCGCCACCGCCAAATGCAGCGCCTCCAATTCCCCCATGCTCAGGTTCATCGGCGGCAAGGTGATTGGGGAGGTGACCATATAGCCGACGCCGCGCTCGCCCTCGACGGGCACGCCCGAGGCCCGCAGCGTGGCCATGTCGCGCCAGATCGTGCGTTCCGAGACCTCAAGTTTTGCGGCCAGTTCATGGCCTTTGTGCAGCTTGCCGTCGCGTAGAATTTGAATGAGATCGAACAGGCGGTCGCTGCGCCGGATACCGGTTTGCTTGCGACCGCCTGCCATGGTTATGCCGCCTCGGCCGATGTGGTGCGGGCGAGGGTGATGGGGGCGTGGCCCATGCTCACCGTGTCGCGGTCCACCAGCGCCATGAACGCCTGTGCCTCAGGGGCGGCCATAAACCCGGCATCCGCCGCCTTGGCCGCGGCGTCATTGGCCCAGACATAGTGCTCATGCCAAAGCCCGCTTGCGTCCTTGTAAAGAGTGCGGGCGCGAAAGCCCTCGCACCGATCCAGGTAGGCGTCTAGCCCCTTGGCCACCGCAGTGAGGTCGCTCTCGCTCACCCCGGCGATGGTGCGGAAGGTAACAGTTTCAATGATTTGAATATCAGACATAATGTCTCCGATTCGAGTTTCAACACCGTCACCATGGGCTGTTTCAACTGACATAAACCTGTCAGTAGTGTTTTTCTACCCCTGCCCATCGCGCCAATGTTGTGCATCGGGGCGGAATCCGTCGTTTTGGCCTTTTCCTTGGTCTCAGAGCCGCCTAATCCTATTTCTCGCGAGATTTGATCACCGGGCGCATCGCCCGCACCGATGGAGAACCACATGCTCAACAATATCGGCCTTCCCGGCCTCCTGCTCATCGCTGTCGTCGTTTTGGTCCTGTTTGGCCGCGGTAAGATTTCCGGCCTCATGGGCGAAGTCGGCAAAGGCATCACGTCGTTCAAAAAAGGCGTTTCTGAGGGCACCAAAGAGATCGAAGACGAAGCCGCACAGGTCGCAAAAGACGTCACCCCCGAAGAAGAAAAAGACAAGGTCTAAACCCTGTCTTTTGGCGGGACCAGTCTCGCCTTCGCCGGATCTGAGCCTCGTTTGGGGCGGGTCGATCCGCTTCTTTTGGGTTTTTGTGAAAAAGGCGTGTGCGCATGAGTGCTATCGTGATGCCGTCCATTCCGCTCTTCTTTGACATGGGCATGTCAGAACTTTTGGTCATCGGGGTCGTGGCGTTGATCGTCGTCGGCCCAAAGGACCTGCCGGGGATGTTCCGAACGCTGGGACGGTTCACGGCGCGGGCGAAATCCATGGCGCGGGAGTTTTCGCGGGCGATGGAAAGTGCTGCCGACGAGAGTGGGATCAAAGAGGCCTCGGACGCCTTCAAAGGCGCGACAAACCCAAAGAAATTCGGGCTTGATAAGCTCAACGAGGCGGCATCGACCTTTGAAAAATGGGACCCGATGAAGTCTTCTGATGGCAAGGCTGCGCCGAAAACGACGGCGCTCCAGAAAGATGAGCTGAGCCCCGAGCGAGCTGAGGCGGCCAAGAAAATTTCAGAGAGTGCGGCGAAGAAGGCGACCGAACGCAAAGCGGCTGAGGCAGAGGCGGCTGCGGCCCCCGTAAAGGCGCCTGCGGCGAAGAAACCGGCGGCAAAAAAGCCTGTTGCAAAGAAACCTGCAGCTAAGGCGACAGCGGCTAAGTCGGCTGTGGCCAAACCCGCCGCTGCAAAAAAGCCAACGGCCCCGAAAGCCGCCCCTAAAAAAGCGGCGGCCAAACCCGTCAAAGCCGCGAAGATGACCACATCGAATGAGGGCGAGGCATGAGCCAAACTGACAGCGATATCGAAGACAGCTCCGCCCCGTTGGTCGAACATCTGGCCGAGCTGCGCACCCGGTTGATCCGGGCCGCTTTGGCCTTTGTCGTGGCGATGGTGATCTGTTTTACCGTGGCCAGTCCGATCCTTGATTTTCTGCTGATCCCGATCGAAAAATCCATGCGCGCCTTGGGCAATCCGAACCCGGTGATGCAATACACCGCACCGCAAGAATATTTCTTTACCCTGATCCGCATTTCCATGGTCGGCGGGCTGGCTCTGGCCTTTCCAGTGATCGCCTATCAGCTTTGGCGCTTTGTCGCGCCGGGGCTGTACCGCAATGAAAAGAATGCATTCTTGCCCTTTCTCATCGCCTCGCCGGTGTTGTTCCTCATGGGCGCGGCTTTCGCGCAATATGTGGTTGTGCCGCTGGCGATGACGTTCTTTTTGGGCTTTGCCGATCTGCCCTCTTTTGTCGGCGCGCTTGTTGCCAATGGCGGCGATGTGGCGACCGCGACCAAGGACACGGGCATTGACATCGTGTTCAACGGGAAGGTGAATGAGAGCCTTGATATTACGTTGAAAATGATCGTGGCCTTTGGGTTGTGCTTTCAGCTTCCGGTGCTGTTGACCCTGATGGGTAAGGCCGGATTGGCCACGGCGCACGGGCTGCGCTCAACCCGCAAATATGCGGTCGTGGGCATCTTGACCGTCGCCGCCCTGGTCACGCCGCCGGATGTGACGACACAATTGATCCTGTTTGTCGTGGTCTATGGCCTCTACGAAATCTCCATCTTCCTCGTCGCCCGCGTTGAAAAGAAACGCACCGAAGAGCTGCGCGCCGCTGGCGTATTGGGAGAAGACGAAGACCTGTTCGGTGAGTTTGACGACGAGAAATGAGCGAGGTTGCCATGAGCAAAAAGACCCTCAAACGTATTGCGGAGGCCCTGGAACGTATGGCCCCCGCACCTCTGGCCGCACCTGATTTTGACGGGGCAGATGCCTATGTCTGGCACACCGAACCGGACGCGCTTGTGCCGGTTCAAAACGTGTCGCGGGTCGATCTGTCTCTGCTCGTCGGTGTGGATCGGTCGCGTGACACCTTGCTTGAAAACACCCGCCAATTCGCGCGCGGCCTATCGGCCAACAATGCGCTGTTGTGGGGGGCGCGGGGGATGGGCAAATCGTCCTTGGTGAAATCCGTTCATGCGGCTGTAGTGGCCGACGGGTTGGGCCTCAAGATCGTGGAAATGCAGCGCGAAGACCTTGGCACTGTGTCGCGGCTGTTGGCGCTTTTGCGCGGCTCCGAGTATCGGTTTTTGCTGTTTTGTGACGACCTGTCGTTTAGCCATGATGACGAACATTACAAATCGCTCAAAGCCGTGCTGGATGGCGGGATCGAGGGCCGCCCGGACAATGTGTTGTTCTATGCCACCTCAAATCGCCGGCACCTGATGCCGCGCGATATGATTGAAAACGAACGCTCTTCTGCGATCAATCCCTCGGAGGCGGTAGAGGAAAAAGTCTCGCTTTCGGATCGCTTCGGTCTATGGCTGGGCTTCCATCCCTGTTCGCAAGATGAGTATCTGACAATGATCCGGGGTTATTGTGACGCCTATGGGGTCGACATTGACGACGATTCGCTGCGCGCCGAGGCGGTGGAATGGCAAGCCACCCGCGGCTCGCGCTCTGGCCGGG
>CENL01121962.1_pt1 | contig 10690 bp, 13 predicted proteins | sample 530221 | NCBI WGS metagenome assembly CENL01 (sample SAMEA2619791, study PRJEB7988) | marine metagenome | isolation source: saline water (ENVO:00002010), including
CTCAACTTCGGCAACCCGGAAAAGCCCGAGATCATGGGCCAGTTTGTCGGCGCGCTCGATGGCATCGGTCAGGCGGTGTCCTTCCTCGACATGCCGATCGTGTCGGGCAACGTCTCGCTGTATAATGAAACCGACGGCGAGGGCATCCTGCCGACCCCGACCATCGGTGCCGTGGGTCTGATCGCCTCCGAGGACGATCTCATTTCCGGTCTGGCGCAAAATGGCGATGTGGCTGTTTTGATTGGCGAAACCCATGGTCACCTCGGCCAATCCGCGCTTTTGGCCGAAGTCTTCCACCGCGAAGATGGCGATGCGCCGCATGTTGATTTGGCAACGGAAAAACGCAATGGCGAATTCCTGCGCACCCATGGCAAACTGATCAACGCGGTCACCGATCTCTCCGATGGCGGGCTGGCTTTGGCGGCGTTTGAACTCGCCGACGAGGCTGGCGTTGGCGTGCATCTGGACAGCGACGACACCGCCACGCTCTTTGGCGAAGACCAAGCCCGCTACCTCGTGGCCTGCACCTTTGATCAAGCCGAAGCCCTCATGGTCGCGGCAGGTCAAGCCGGGGTTGCCATCTCCACGGTTGGCAAATTCGGCGGCGATACCGTCAGCATGGGTGGTGCCTCCGCGCCTCTCGCGGAGCTTTCCACGATCTACCGCACCAGCTTTGGCGAGATCTTCGGCTAAGTCTTTCGCCGCGAGACACACACAATCAGGCCCGCGTTCGCGCGGGTCTGTTCCGTTATAAGGACCCCGGATGGACCTGCCCGATCTCGCCTCTGATTGCTCCAACTGCGCGGCGCTGTGCTGTGTTGGGCTGACGCTCGACAAAGGCGATCTTTTTGCCTTCGACAAACCGGCGGGTACACCCTGCCCCAATCTCAAAGGTCATCTTTGCTCGGTTCACTCTGAACTGAACGCCATCGGCAATCCCGGCTGTGTGCTTTATGATTGCGCCGGGGCCGGGCAACGGGTGACACAGATGCGCTTCAACGGCGAAAGCTGGCGCGATGCCCCCGAACTTTTGCCCGCCATGATCCGTGATTTTGAACGGCTGCGGCCGCTGCACGAACGCATGACACAACTCGTGGCCGCCCAACACCTCGCCCTCCCGCCCGCGCTTGAAACTGAGCGCCTCGCACTTTTGACCCGTCTATCGCGGGCCTGGTCCGACACGGACAAAATGGCGGCGGCGTTTGACACCTTTATCGACGCCCTGCGTCAAGGTGGCTTCGAGTGATCTCACCAAACCCGCTTGCAGCGCCGCGCCCGCGCCCTTACATTTGGCCCAACACCAAAGATCAAGGAGCGCCATTCATGGCCATCACTGCCACCGACATCGAACACCTGATCCGCGAGGCCTTTCCCGACGCCCATATCGTTGTGCAAGGCGACGACGGGCAACATTTCGCCGCCGAAGTGGTCGATGCATCGTTTGCGGGGATGAACCGGGTGCAACAACAGCGTGCCGTCACTGCCGCGATCCGTGAAAAACTCGACAGCGGTGAATTGCACGCCCTCGCCTTGACCACCCGCGCCCCCGAATAAGTCCCTCACCCACATCCGTGCTGAGCGACAGCTGAAAGGATACTCCAATGACTGCCCAAGACACCATCCAAAAGACCGTGACCCATAATGACGTTGTGCTGTTTATGAAGGGCACGAAAATGATGCCGCAATGTGGCTTTTCGTCAAAAGTTGCGGGCATTCTCAATTTCATGGGTGTGGACTATGCCGATATCGACGTGCTGGCCGATGCCGATATTCGCCAGGGCATCAAAGAGTTCTCCGACTGGCCGACCATCCCGCAGCTTTACGTCAAAGGCGAATTTGTCGGCGGCTGTGACATCGTGATCGAAATGACCTTGTCAGGCGAGTTGGATCAGATGTTCGCGGACAAAGGCGTTGTGTTTGATCAAGACAAAGCTGAACAAATCCGCGCGGCCAACGTCTAAGCCACGCAAGCCCCAAAGAAAAAGGCGCGATGGGTTCATCCCGCGCGCCTTTTTTCATACCGGTTTTCATGCCGCTGAGGGCCGTATCGTTCGCGCTATTCAGCCACGTTGCAAAAGGCAAAAAGCGTCACGGACTCGCCGTAGTTGGCGTCAAAGTAACTCAGCGTTGCCGTGTCGCCCTTGGTCCACCACTCATAGCCAGAGGCCCCTACGGCTTCTGCATAGCGCGCGCCTGAGGCCGATACCGCCTGTGACAAGGAGATCAGCCGCCCTTCGGCATAGATCACCGCAGCGGGGGCGTCATCCGTGCCGGTGTAAACCGCATCAATACCAACGCCGCGTTCACAGACGTAGTGAAAGACCTCCGGCGCGGCGGCCATCTGTGGCATCTCATCCGCCATCGCCACCCCCGCACACGGCACAAGGGCCGCCGACAGGATCAAATCCTTAAATCGCATCTTTTACGCCCAACCGCTCTTCAAACGCCGCCGCCATGCTTTCCGCCCGCGCCGCCATTTCGGCCAAAGTATCGGTCACCTCGATGGGCACCACGGGCACTTCGACCCGCTCGGGTGCCGGGGTGGGACGGGCGCGCATTTCTTCGATCAAGGCTTCTTGTGCCCCAAGTTTGGCCTCAAGCGCGCGCATCTGTTCTTCAAGCCCTGCGGTCTTATCCGCCAACATCAAGCCCGCCATCAATAGCATCCGCTCGGCGGGCAAACGCCCGATTTGGCTCGACAACACCGAGGCCTCATTGTCCAAAAGCTGGGCGGCGGATTTGAGAAAATGCTCCTCACCCGCTTGGCAGGCGACCTCAAACTCACGTCCACCGATCGAGATTTTCACTTCGGGCATATCACACCTCCTCGTTGGACAGGTCAGACGGCGCAGGCACGTCGGTTGGCGCGGCCCCATTGGCCACACGCGCCATAACTGCGCGCAGCTCGGTCAGGATCGCATCCATTTCGGTCACATCCGCCTCGCGCGCCACTTTGAGCGCCTCAAGTTCGGTGCGCATCCCGGCATCAATCAGCGCCGCATCACCAAGCCCTTGCGCATTGGCGGCCCGAAGCCCGGCATTGTTTTCGCGCAATTGCGTGTTCACCAACCGCAGTTTTTGCATCTCGCGGTCATGGTCCATCAGTTGCCGCCGTAGCGTCTCGACCTCTTCTTCGAGCGCCGCCACATGGTGTTCTTGCCGATCATGGATCGCCCGGACCCGCTCTTCGAGCTGGGTGTTGGCGGCTTTTTCCACCTCCAACGCCTCGGTCAACCGGCCCAGTTCCAGTTCCATCGCTTCAGAAGCGATTCCCCCCGTCGTCGCCTCAGCACGCTCCTCGGCCACAGCCACAGCCCGCCCAATGCGTTCCAGCGCCGCGGTGATCCGGGCTTCGAATTCAGAAATATCATTCATCGCCGTTCACTCACACTTTGACTTTCTTTGTCTCTGCTCTGTTTGGTCCAAGTGACAGGCTGGACCTTTCCCCGCCCCGCTTTGGTGCCAAAACCAGAAACTTCCTTTGGCATCAAAGGCGAAGCGCACGGGCCTCATCCTATCGCACTTGATTCGAGAGCCTAGCGCATGGGGCAGGCTTTACCAATATGTCTGACCAAGTTAGCCCCAAACACCGGCGAAAAGGGGCAGATGTCCCGCTCAAACGCCCGCGCCGCCTTGCACTTTGCTGTCACATCGTTATCACGAAGCCGGAAAAGCCAAGGAATGCGGGGCTTACGCGCGCGACTTGGTTGTTTTGGGAGAGCAAGGAGATCCGCTTATGGACATCGCAACCCTGCGCGAGGCGCACCCCGACCATTGGATGCGCGCCACCGCCATCCGCACGTTGACCCTCGATGCCGTTGCCGCCGCCAATTCCGGTCACTCCGGGATGCCGATGGGCATGGCCGATGTCGCCACTGTTTTGTTTGGCAAACACCTGAAATTCGACGCCTCCGCCCCGACATGGCCGGACCGGGATCGGTTCATCTTGTCTGCGGGCCACGGCTCGATGTTGATCTATTCCCTGCTCTATCTCACCGGCTACAAAGAGATGCCGATTGAGGAGATCAAAAATTTCCGTCAGATGGGCGCGAAAACCGCCGGTCACCCGGAAAACTTCCTGCTTGAGGGCGTTGAGACCACCACCGGCCCGTTGGGTCAGGGCATTTCCAATGCTGTCGGCTTTGCCATGGCCGAAGAATCCCTGCGCGCACGGTTCGGCTCGAAACTTCAGAACCACTACACCTATTGTATGGCCGGTGACGGTTGTTTGATGGAAGGCGTGAGCCACGAGGCCATTGCGCTGGCCGGTCGCCAGAAACTCGGCAAGCTCATCGTGTTCTGGGACAACAACAACATCACCATCGACGGCACCGTCGATCTGTCCGACCGCACCGATCAGGTGATGCGCTTCAAAGCGGCGGGTTGGCATGTACAGTCCATTGATGGCCATGACCCGGAACAAATCGACGCCGCCATCGAGGCCGCGAAGAAGTCCAAAAAACCGTCGATGATCGCCTGCAAAACCCACATCGCTCTGGGTCACGCGGCGCAAGACACCTCGAAAGGCCACGGCGCATTGACCAATGCCGATCAATTGGCCGCCGCCAAAGCCGCTTACGGCGTCACTTGGGGTCCGTTCGAAGTGGCCGCCGATGTGAAAGCCGAATGGGAAGCCATTGGTGCCCGTGGTCACGAAGATCACGCCGCATGGAAAGCCCGTTTTGACGAGCAATCCGAACGCCGTCAGATCGAATTCAACCGGGTGTTTGCAGGCGAGGTGCCGAAAAAGCTCTCCGCCACGATCAAAGCGTTCAAAAAACAAATCTCCGAGTCGCAACCGAGCCTTGCCACCCGCGCCTCGTCGCAAAAGGTGCTTGAGGTGATCAACCCGATCATGCCGGAAACCATTGGCGGTTCGGCCGATCTCACCGGCTCCAACAATACGCTGACGGCGGATATGGGCGTGTTTGACGAGACCAACCGCAAGGGTCGCTATGTCTATTACGGCATCCGTGAACACGGCATGGCCGCCGCGATGAACGGCATGGCGTTGCATGGTGGCATCCGTCCCTATGGCGGCACCTTCTTCTGTTTCACCGACTACGCCCGCCCCGCGATGCGCCTGTCGGCGTTGATGCAGATCCCGGTGACTTACGTCATGACCCATGACTCCATCGGCCTTGGCGAAGACGGTCCGACCCACCAGCCGGTCGAACATCTCGCCATTTGCCGCGCCACGCCGAACACCTTGACCATCCGTCCCTGTGACACGGTCGAGACGGCGGAAGCGTGGGAAATCGCGCTGACCTCGCAGAAAACGCCGTCTGTCTTGGTGCTGACCCGTCAAAACCTGCCAACGCAACGTGTCGAGCATAAAACCTCCAACCTCGTGGCCAAAGGCGCCTATGTGCTGGCCGAAGCGGAAGGCAAACGCGACGCGATCCTCATCGCCACCGGCTCTGAGGTTGAGATCGCCATGGAGGCCCGCAAAATCCTGCAAGACAACGGCATTGGCACCCGTGTCGTTTCCATGCCCTGCATGGAGCTGTTTGCCGAGCAAGACGAAACCTACCGCCGCAAGGTCCTGCCCGCAGGTCCGGTGCGTGTTGGCATTGAGGCGGCTGTGCGCGATGGCGGTTGGGATCGTTGGCTTTTGGGCGAACGTGGCCGCGAAGCGAAACAGGCGTTTGTCGGCATGACCCGCTTTGGCGCGTCCGCCCCGGCCGAAGAGCTTTACGCCAAATTCGGCCTCAGCGCGGAAAATGTCGTAGCTCAAGTCAAGGCGCTGTTGGGCTAAACCGCCCCACATCAAGATCACAAAAGCCCGCGCCACATGCGCGGGCTTTTTCATGGTCTGACGCCTCTGTGAATTGACGTTTTGGCGCACAGTGATGTTCATACGCCCATGCATATTCTTGCCCTTTCAGGCAGCACTCGCCGCGCCTCCACCAACACCGCCTTGCTCAATGCCCTGTCTGCTGTTGCGCCTGAGGGCATGAAGATCACCATATGTGACGGGCTGGGGCAGTTGCCGATCTTTTCGCCTGATCTTGAGGGGCCTGATCGCCCCAAAGCCGTGTCGGATTTCATCGCCCAGATCAAAGCCGCCGACGGGGTGATCATCGCCAGCCCCGAATATGTCCGCGCCCTGCCCGGCGGATTGAAAAATGCTCTGGATTGGTTGGTCTCCGGCGAGGAGTTAATTGGCAAGCCCATCGCTTTGGCCCATGCTTCTCATCGTGGTGAGGATATGCTGACCGACTTGCGTCGGGTGCTCTCGACCCTGTCCACCGGCTTTGCGGCGGATATTTTTCTGCGCGTCCCGGTGATGAAATCATCGCCTGAGGACATTCATGCGCTGGTGACCCACCCAGACACAGCCCAAGACGCCCGCGCCTTTTTGATCCGCTTTTCCGAGTGGGCACATAGCCTCGCCCCCTCCCGTTAACCCCATCGACGCCAAATCACTGTGCAGTGTTTGCGCTAACCTTTATGTTTTCGCTAACATGTTGGCGCTAAAGACTTTTCCTATGCAGCATACGCCCGTATACCACGCTCAACATCCTGCCGGTCTGCGAACCGCGGCCCCTGCCACTCGCCGCACAAAACACCGCTCTAAAGACCGCACAGAAACCGCACGGACGGCGGGCAATGCCCCGCCAACAGAGAGCTCGGGAGACGCAAGAATGACCATCAGACTTGGGATCAACGGTTTTGGCCGCATCGGTCGCTGCACCTTGGCACATATTGCCGAGGCCGGCCTCAATGAGGTTGAAGTGGTGAAAATCAACGCCACCGGCCCGATCGAAACCAACGCGCATTTGCTCAAATACGATTCTGTCCATGGCCGCTTTGGCGGCACCGTGCGCGTTGAGGGCGACACGATGGATCTGGGCCACGGCCCGATCAAAGTCATGTCCACCTACGATCCGCAGGAGTTGGATTGGGAGGGCGTTGACGTTGTGCTCGAATGCACTGGCAAATTCAACGACGGCCTGAAATCCGCCGTTCACCTTGAGCGCGGCGCGCGCAAAGTGTTGATCTCGGCGCCTGCCACCAATGTCGCGCGCACCGTGGTTTTCGGCGTGAACCACCGCGATATTTTGGCGGAAGACCGGATCATTTCCAACGGCTCTTGCACCACCAACTGCCTCGCGCCCTTGGCCAAAGTGTTGAACGACGCCATCGGCATTGAAAGCGGGATCATGACCACGATCCATAGCTACACCGGCGATCAATCCACCCATGACCGTCGCCACAAAGACCTCTACCGGGCGCGTGCCGCCAGCATGGCCTTGATCCCGACCTCGACCGGGGCGGCCAAAGCGCTGGGTCTGGTGTTGCCGGAACTTGCGGGCAAATTGGACGGCACCTCGATCCGCGTCCCGACCCCGAACGTCTCCGCCGTCGATCTGACCTTTCAGGCCAGCAAGGACGTCACCGTTGCGGATGTGAACGAAGTCGTGCGCCAAGCCGCCGCCGGTCACATGGGCGCGGTGCTGGGCTATGATCCGGAGCCGAAAGTGTCGATCGACTTTAACCACACCACCGAATCCTCGATCTTTGCGCCCGATCAGACCAAAGTCGTCGGTCGCACCGTGCGCGTTCTCGCTTGGTATGACAACGAATGGGGCTTTTCGGCGCGGATGGCCGATGTCGCCGCTGCGATGGGCCGCCTGCACTAAGCTCACTGGGCGCACGCCCCCACAGGTTTTGAGGTCCGGCATCACTTTGCCGGGCCTTTTTTTGTTTTTTTGATCTGAACCCTTTTTTTCTTTACCTCCCTGACGCATTGTTCGGTCAAAGAAACAGTTAGCGCTACACATGACCAACCAAATTGCCGTCGGGCTCGCCATTGTGATTTTGATCGCGCTCGGTCTTGATTTTGGGCTGAACGGGGGGCACGGCTCTCTTTTTCTGACCCGTAAGTTTCTTGAATTGCTGCAATTGGTCGCCTTCTGGCGATGAAAGTCGCATTCCGGTTGACCTTTTCGCTCGGATCGTGATGTTAGCGATAACAACGAATTGCTCACGAATTTCTCCATGGCGGGATTTGCCACAGCGCACCATCATGGATCTCATCTGAGAGGGCCCTCTCCCATCGCCCTCTTTCCTGCCAAAGCGTCATAGGAGGTGCTGATATGGCCGTAAAAGTTGCAATCAACGGATTTGGACGAATTGGGCGTAATATTTTGCGCGCGATCATTGAGTCGGGTCGCACCGACATCGAAGTGGTCGCGATCAACGATTTGGGCCCGGTCGAGACCAACGCTCACCTGCTCCAATACGACTCGGTGCATGGCCGTTTCCCGGTGGAAGTCACCTTTACCGAAGACTCCATCGACGTTGGCCGTGGCCCCATCGCAGTGACCGCCATCCGCAACCCGGCAGACCTGCCCTGGTCGCATATTGACGTTGTGCTCGAATGCACCGGCATTTTCACCTCGAAAGAAAAATGCCAAGCGCACCTCGAAAACGGCGCCTCGCGCGTGTTGATTTCGGCCCCCGGCACCAATGCCGACAAGACCATCGTTTACGGTGTGAATCATGACCAACTGAGCGCCGATGACATCGTCGTCTCGAACGCCTCTTGCACCACCAACTGTCTCGCGCCGGTGGTCAAAGTGCTCAACGACAATATCGGCATCGTCAAAGGCTTTATGACCACGATCCACTCCTACACCGGCGATCAGCCGACGTTGGACACGATGCACAAAGACCTCTACCGCGCCCGTGCCGCCGCTTTGTCGATGATCCCGACCTCAACCGGGGCTGCCAAAGCCGTGGGTCTGGTTTTGCCGGAACTCAATGGGAAACTCGATGGCGTTGCCATCCGCGTGCCGACCCCGAATGTCTCTGTCGTCGATCTGACCTTTGAAGCCGCGCGCGACACAACGGTCGAAGAGATCAACGAGCTGATCCGCACCGCTGCAAACGGCCCGCTCAAAGGCATCCTCGGCTACACGGACCGCAAACTGGTGTCCTCGGACTTCAACCACGATCCGCACAGCTCGACCTTCCATTGCGATCAGACCAAAGTCATGGAGGGCACCATGGTGCGCATTCTGACGTGGTATGACAACGAATGGGGCTTTTCAAACCGTATGGCCGACACCGCCGTCGCTATGGGCAAATTCCTGTAAGCGAGCGGTTACAAACGCAGCTATCCCGCGCGAACGGGAAGTGGGCGCTCCGAGCCTTTGGGTTCGGGGCGCTTTTTTTCGCTTTGCGGTCGAATCGGATCCACCTCCTCTTGCGTTCTCCTGCCCTGCGGCTATTTCAGAACAAACCCTCCAAACGCGCGTGCCCATGTTCAACCTCTCCACCCTCCTGAGCGAATTCATCACCCTGTGGGTCGTCATTGATCCCATCGGCACCCTGCCCGTGTTCATCGGTGCAACCGCCAGTCTGGAGCCGCGATTGGCCCGCATGGTTGCGGCACGCGCGGTGTTGACGGCCTTTCTCATCCTGTTGCTCTTCATCCTGTTTGGTCAGGTGATTTTGGACGCTTTGGGCCTTGGCCTACCCTCATTCCAAATCGCCGGCGGGCTGGTGCTTTTCCTCTTTGCTCTCACCATGATCTTTGGCGATGGCAAACCCTCGCATGAGGTCGCACAGGTCGAAAAACCGCTCTCCGACCAACATGTGCAGGCCCGCCGCGTGGCCGTCTTTCCGCTGGCGATGCCCTCCATCGCCTCCCCCGGTGCAATGCTGGCCGTGGTCATGCTCACCGACAATGATCGGTTTTCCATGGCGCATCAGGCGATGACCGCCTCGATCATGACCGTTGTCCTGTTGATCACTCTGCTGATCCTCTTGGCCGCCGCCCCCATCCTCAAGGTACTGCGCGAAACCGGCGCGGCCGTGGTCAGCCGGGTGATGGGGATGATTTTGGCGGCTGTGGCGGTGGACACCGTTCTCAAAGGCTTTGTGGCCATTGGCGTCATCCCAAGTTTCTGAGCGCGTGCTGCACAGCCCACCCTCAAAAGCCATGCAGTTTTACCCTCACCCATGCGAAAATCGCATGACGCCTTTGGCGAACCGGCATTGGTGTTAGCGCTAATTCAGGCGCATATAGGAGGCAGAAATTCATCATAGCCCAGAAAGGATCGGCACCATGAAACTTTTCGCCAACCTGAAAAACGCCGCTCAAAAACGGGCCGCTTATCGTCGCACCCTCGCCGAATTGGACGCCCTGCCGCAAAAGGTCAAAACTGATCTCGCCATGGACCATAGCCGCGCCTGCGACCTTGCCCGCCAAGCCATTTACGGCTGAGCGCCCCAACAGTTTCTCATGAAAAAGCCCCGCGGGTTTTCCCGGCGGGGCTTTTATCATCTCTGATTTTTATAATCTCGCAGTGCCGCCTTTCGACGGCAGAAGTGATCACCGCTTGAATTTTGCCAAAAGCCGGTCTGCCACGTCGGGGGCCACGAATTTGGAAATATCCCCATCAAGACGGGCGATCTCTTTGACCAGTTTCGACGCAATCGCCTGATGTTTGGCATCTGCCATCAAAAACACGGTCTCGATATTGCTATCAAGGGCGCGGTTCATGCCAACCATTTGATATTCGTATTCAAAATCCGCCACAGCCCGCAGACCTCGGATAATGATCGACGCATTCACATCGCGGGCGCATTGGATCAACAGGTTTTCAAACGGATGCACCACAATCTCACAGCCTGTCTCATCGGCAATACGGCTTGTGTACTGTTTCAGCATCTCCAC
>CENL01051074.1_pt1 | contig 10670 bp, 9 predicted proteins | sample 530221 | NCBI WGS metagenome assembly CENL01 (sample SAMEA2619791, study PRJEB7988) | marine metagenome | isolation source: saline water (ENVO:00002010), including
ATGATCCAGCGGGGAGAGGCCGATCTCGCCGTGATGTACGAGACCGGCGCGACGAGCCATATCCACACTGAGCCGCTGATCGAGGAGACGCTCTATCTCATAGGTCCGCCCTCATCCGATCTGGAAATAGCCAAGCCCGTGCCCTTTCCGGGTCTGGCCGACCTTTCCATGATCCTGCCCGGATCGCGGCACGGTCTGCGCAACCTGCTCGAGAACGCCGCCGGACGGGAAGGCATCGCGCTGCGGGTATCGGTCGAGGCGGATGCGTTGCAGACCCTCAAGGAACTCGTCGCCCGAGGTCTCGGCTATACGGTCCTGCCCCTCGCCGCCGTCCATGCGGATATCACGGCCGGCACCCTTCGCGCCACGCCGATCGCCCGCCCGGCCCTGACCCGGAAAATGGTCCTGACCCGCTCCATCGTCCGCCCCGACACCAACGCCGTGCGGATCTTCGCCAGCACGCTGAAGGCGGAAACGGCGGATATGGTGCAACAGGGGATCTGGCAGGGAACGCTGTTGTTTTAATGTCTTCAACGAGCGACCTATTGCAATCGATGCGCTCGGATTTGGTTCCGTTTTTGGCCCTGAACAGCAAAAACGGCTCACGCGGTGATGCGTAAGCCGTTGTTTTGTTTGGTTGCGGGGGTAGGATTTGAACCTACGACCTTCAGGTTATGAGTTTGGTTTCGATCTTTTCGCCGTGTTTCTCTGATTTACGCCAATGATACATATCTTATTGTTTTTGCTATTTTATTATTGACGATGCCTACGCCAAAACCTACCTCTTAAGCGCTGGCCTGCGCTTCCAACTGCTTCCATAGCGCTTCCAGATTTGAGGGAGAGAGTATGGCGAGGCTTTCCAAACGTGTTGTCGAGGCCGCAGACATTCGGCCCTCGGACTACTTCGTATGGGACGATGCCTTGCCCGGCTTTGCCGTTCGGGTCATGCCTACCGGTCGGAAGTCCTATGTGATTCAATACCGCAAGGGCGGACGCACACGGCGGGTCTCTCTCGGCATGCACGGCAAGGTGACGGTGGAGGAAGCCCGCACCACAGCCAAGCGCCTGTTCGGCGTGATAGCCTCCGGTGGCGATCCGGCAGCACAGATTGAGGACCATCGCCGCGCGCCGAGCGTAGCGGCTCTGTGCGACCGGTTTCTGTCGGAATATGTGCCGGTCCATTGCAAGGCCAGCACGGCAGCCGAGTACAAGCGTTCGGTTGATCTGTTCATCAAGCCAGCCATCGGCACCTATAAGCTACAGGACATTGAGCGCGCCCACATCGCCAAGCTGCACCATGACATGAGAGATAAGCCCTATCAGGCCAATCGCACGGTTGGCGTCCTCTCCAAGCTCTTCAATCTGGCAGAGGTGTGGGGCTTACGTCCGGACGGCTCGAACCCCTGCCGTCATGTGAAGAAGTACAAGGAAGAGAAGCGCGAGCGGTATCTGTCTGCCGAAGAACGCGCGCGCCTGCTCCAGGTTCTCGATGAAGTCGTTGCAGACGGCACAGAGACAGAACATGTTGCCGCCGCCTTCAAGCTGCTGCTGTTCACCGGCTGTCGGTTAGGCGAGATACAGGCCCTCAAATGGTCTTATTTGAAAGACAACCTGCACCTACCCGACAGCAAGACCGGGGCGAAGACGGTCTACCTCAATGATGCCGCTCGGGCCGTGCTGACTTCCCTGCCCCGTGTAGACGGCAATCCGTATGTGATCGTCGGTGCCGTTGCAGACCAGCATGTGACAGATCTGCAGAAGCCTTGGCGCCGCATCCGAGCGCGAGCCGGTTTAGATGATGTACGTATCCATGACCTACGGCACTCATTTGCTTCTGCCGCTGCCGGGCTTGGAATGAACCTGCAAATGATTGGGAAGCTACTAGGTCACAGCTCCCCGCTTACAACAGCACGCTATGCGCATTTAGCTGATGACCCTGTCCGCGCTGCTGCTGAGTTGGTGGGAGGGGTAATGTCACCCACCACACACGCAGCTAACGACTGATCAGCCCCTATATATATTATCTATATAGGGGGACGGATGCGGGGGCGGCGGCTGTTATAGATATATAGGGGTCTATTTATCAGCGGGGGAAACATGAACATCGGCGCCATGTGGTCAAACGGCACACCTCTCAGAGCTTCATTCGCTAAATTTGGAAACCCTCAGAAAGCGGAAGCTTACCGGTCGGTCAATCATACCGGGCAGGCAATGGGGCTGATAAACGCCATCACACTTTCACTCACAGATCAGCAGGCAGGAGACGCCGCGAGTGTGGCCGCGCAAAAACAGATTTCTGAGACATCTGAGTTGCGTCGAGAACTTGAAGACGAGGTGCTTTCACGCCTGCGCTCAGGAGAGTTGATCGGCATTGGGTATGACGTGCCACGCCGCTCAGACGACGAACCGAAACAAGTACCACGTGACGCCTGGACACTATCGTCGATGAAATGGGATCGCGACGAGGTCAAAGGCAACGGCCTGCACCTAAGTGCGGTTCGTATTGTCCTGATCGAGCCGGTTAAGAATAAGAAAGTCGGTCGTCCTGGAACCGAAACGTTGATCGCACAGGCATTCGATGAACTGCATAGCGAAGGCAAAATCGACGTCAGCAAAACGATCAGGGCACATTTCGAGGTGATTCGTGAACGTGTTTGGTTGAACAATCCTAGCCTGAACCGAGATCAGACCGGGCTAGGTGATAAGGCGCTATCCAAGCACCTCAGTCCATTGTTCCAAGATGCAAAGAGCAATGAATGAGGGTGGCTATAAACTATAAATTCAAACCCCTTTTATAGTCGTATTTATAGATCCATCGCTCCCTCAAGGTGCGTTCATCGACGTTTAACGATGAGGCACTCTGATGAACACCAAAACCGAAAGCGAACATCTCGATAATCTCGACAGTCTGCTCAATGAGCGGGACGCCGCCGATTTACTCGGCCTCTCCGACCGCACCCTCCAGAAATGGCGAGTCTGTGGAGGTGGCCCGGTCTTCATCAAAATTGGCGGAAAGTCCGTTCGGTACCAGCGCCGCGATCTGATCGTCTGGATCAACGCCCGTAAGCAGGCCAACACCTCCGATATCGCTCCCGCAAACGCGGCTTGAGTTTTGCCTCGGCGGGGTTGGAAGCACCGCCGAGGATTTTGGGGGCGGACGCTTCAAGCGTTCCCTTCAACAGCCGGGGGCAGGCTTCGGCGTCAGCCGTTAGCCTCGCCTCCGGTCCCTTTCTCGGGCGGGCCACTGCCCGCCCCCAAAACAAAAGCTTCCCCCTGCGCGGAGCGCATCTTCACTGAGCAAACACAGCTCACCTCATCAAATTCCAAAAATCAGACAGACGAAAACCCCAGGGGGGGGCCCTGTAACACCCCCCTCTTCATTGACATGGCGTAGTAAGGAGTAAGACCCATGGATTATCGAATACTGCATGCTGGCGTAGACACTCTGGACATAGCCTTCAAGGGCGCCTTCCCAGTCGAGACGATTGAGATGCTGGAGATTGTCCGCAAGGAAGCCGAAACCGGAAACCGGGAGCTGCCCGTCACACTCGGCCCCGGAAACGTGCGCATGATGGTCAAGTCGCACGGTCAGCGCGGCGGCTTCCGCTTCGTCCTGACTAATGGCCCGTGCGGGGCGATCTTCTCTGTGAAGGCGAGCTCCAATCTGCAGGAATGGAACCTCTTCGTGTCAGTCCGCGCGCTACGGCTTCTCACCGCCGGTTATGAAGGCACGAAGGACTGGCTGGCCCGAACCCTGAAAGATGCCGGATTCCGGACGGTTGAGGTCAGCGTCAACCGGATCGACTATGCCCTCGACATCCTTGCACCAGACTTCGAGCTGAACGCGGCACACTTCGTCTGCACAGGGCGGCCTAAGGTCCGCCCTCACTGGTCCAAGGAACAGCTTCTGGACAATGATGGCAACATCCCGCGCTCCGTATTGCGTGGTCGCAGCTTCGAGTCAGTCACGATCGGCACGATGCCAGGGCGGCAAGTCATCGTCTATGATAAGCGCCGTGCCGCCATTGATCAGCAACAGCCCTATTGGTTCGATGCCTGGGGCATTGAACGAGACGATCCCGGACAGCGAGTCTGGCGGGTCGAGCTGCGCGCTGGCCGGGATGCTCTGACAAAGCTGCTTGCGAAACAGGCCATCGGACGCCCTTTTGCTGCTGTGGAGCAACACATTCGGACGTTCCTGATCGGCGCAAGCGGGCAAGTCCGATACACCGCGCCTCAGGGGCTGCAGGCCAATATCAGCCGGGTGCCGCCGCACCCCTTGTGGAAAACAGTTCAAGGCGCGCTGCAAGACTTACCAGTTCTGCAAGCTGCAGCTTTGCCAGAAGCCCGCGTTATTGAAACGATCCGCTTACAGCGTCGTGACATGGCGGAAAAGCAAGCTTTTGGAAACCTCTTGAACGTTGGTGTTCTCGACGGCCGTTCAACAGAGGAAATAATCTCCCGCTTCCCGGAACTGGCAGAAGAATACGCGCGACGGTACAGCGCAGCCAAAGGAGCCAGCCTCTTGACGGCAAAGGTTGGTGAAATCCAGAAACGCCAAGCGCTGCTTCAACCCGGCAATTGACAAATAGAGAGGGCGGCCCGAAGACCGCCCCTCATTTTGTGGCTTAAAAGCCTTGCTAACGGGTGGACCTCAAATCCCTATCGGCTAAAACAGGTTCTCAATCACCCGCTTTCAGAATGGTCCTGCGCAAAATCCGATGCAATAGAAAATTGCAATTAGAGCGCACCTTACCGCACACTCTCCCCACTTATAGGGGTGTGGGGAAGCGGTTATGGGCTCAGATATTGCCTATCGAATTGGATTGGATGTCGGGGCGAATTCAATTGGCTGGTGCGTTCTTGCACTCGACAAGTCGGGTCAACCGACGAACGTTATTGATCTAGGTACCCGCATTCTGACGGCTAGCGCAGAGGCCGGGCGTGATCCGCAGACAGGTACCTCTCTTTCCGTTGACCGCCGTGTCGCGCGCGGCATGCGTCGACGACGGGACAGGTACCTGCTTCGCAGGTCCGATTTGATGTCCGCTCTTGTGAAACACGGCCTGATGCCGACAGACGAGGCGGCACGAAAGGCGCTGGAAGAAGTCGATCCTTATGAAGTGCGCGCCCGCGCTCTCGACGAGAAAGTGCCGATACACCATTTCGGGCGCGCCCTATTTCATATGCACCAAAGGCGCGGCTTCAAATCCAATCGCAAAAGCGATAGGGCAAATGCCGAAGCTGGCCTGATCCGACAAGGCATCGAAAGCCTGAAAGAAAAAATGTTGTCAGAAAGTGCGCGGACTGTTGGGGAGTTTCTCGCCCGCCGCCATGCCGAACGCCGGACTGTGCGCGCCCGAATGGTCGGCACCGGCAAAGACGCACATTTCCCTATTTATCTCGAACGCATACTGATCGAGGAAGAATTCAGTGCGCTATGGAGCGCGCAATCCTCCGAACATCCCGAACTGAGCAACGCCATACGCGAAGACCTACATGCCATCATGTTCCGGCAGCGTCCCTTGCGGCCAGTCAAACCTGGGAAATGCTCGCTCTATCCGGATACTGATCATCGCGCAGCACGGGCTCTCCCCGTCGCCCAGCGCTTCCGCATTCTGAAAGAACTGGCCAATTTGCGCCTACGCCATCCGGGCAACGCGGAACGGCCTATCACGATTGCCGAACGAAATATCTTGGCCGAGAAGCTGCTTGGAGCTGCAAAACTCAGTTTCGATCAGATGCGTCGCGCACTCAAACTCGACAGCGATGTGTTGTTTAACCTTGAGAGCGAACGCCGCAAGGATCTGAAAGGTGACGAGACCGCCGCAAAACTTGGCGCAAAGAAGGTTATGCACAAGGAATGGCGGGATCTTGATCTAGCGAACCAGACAGAAATCATCGAAGCCCTGCTGGATGAAGAGGACGAGAGTCGTCTCACAGAGCGCCTTCACGCCCAAGTCGGAGACCGCCCGGACGTCATCGAATCCCTTACTGGTGCTCTTCTGCCGGAAGGGCATATGCGGTTCGGAATACGCGCGTTGAATGAGCTGGTCGCTATAATGAATGAAGCGGTCAGGGAGTTTGCGGATCCTGAAACAGGCGAGATTATCGAGCGGCCAATTCGTGAAGATGAGGCCATTGCCGAAATGGGCCTGCATCACTCCGACAGGCGACCGGACGCACAGATGGACCGGCTTCCTTACTACGGCCGGGTGCTGACCGACAGCGTGGTCGGGACGGGCGATCCGGCCGCGCCAACCGAGGCCCGCTACGGACGCCTTCCGAATCCGACGGTGCATATTGCACTGAACCAGCTCCGCCAGTTGGTGAACAGCATCATTGCGCGGTACGGGCCGCCAACCGAGATCGCTCTGGAAATGGCGAGAGAGCTCAAACAGAGCCGCGAAGAAAAAGCCGAAACCGAGAAGCGGCAAACGGCAAATCAGAAAGCCAACGAAAAGCGCCGGGAACGACTTGCGGAACTGAAACAACCCGACACCGGGCTGAACCGATTATTGCTGCGCCTCTATGACGAGCTACCTGCTGATGACAAGCTGTGCGTCTATTCCGGACGCCCCATTGCAGTTGCACAGCTGTTCTCTTCCGCAGTCGAAATTGATCATATTCTGCCGTTCTCCAAAACACTCGACGACGGTATCGGCAACAAGGTTCTTTGTTTCCGGGACACCAACCGCAGCAAACGCAATAGAACTCCGGCAGAAGCGTTTCAGGGCGACACGCTAGTAGCCATGCAGGAAAGGGCGGCACGCTTACTCCCTGCACCGAAAGCGACCCGTTTCGCGTCCGATGCCATGAGCCGGTTCGAGGATGATGGGTTTCAATTACCTCGGCGCCTGATTGACACCCAATACATTGCGCGGCTCGCACGCGAATACATGACCCACGTCTGCCCACCGAACAAGGTATGGGCAACCAACGGCCGGTTGACCGCCATGTTGCGAGGAAAATGGGGCCTGAACTCTCTGCTGCCAGACCATAATTTCGCGGAAGTTGGGCACCCCAAAAACCGTCGCGATCACCGGCACCACGCCATTGATGCCTTTGTCATCGCCGTCACGGACCGTTCGCTTGTACAGCGATTGGCACATGCCGCCGGGCGTGCTGAATTGGATCAAATGGAGCGGATACTTGCCGACATGCCTGCTCCTTTCCCGGAATTTCGCGCCATTCTTGATACCCGATTGAAGAACACTGTGGTCTCGCATCGACCTGACCGTGGCGTACAAGGGAAACTCCACGAGGCAACCGCCTACGGTCCCGCAAGCGAAGCGGAGAAAGCAGACGGCTGGACCGTTGTCTACCGCAAGCCGGCGGATGCGTTGAACAAGAACGAGATCAGTCGCATCCGCGACCCTCTACTCCGCACAACCTGCATGCGCCTTGAACAAGACAAGGGGGAAGAAGCGGTCAAAACCTATCTCGCCGCCGAAGGTATTCGCCGGGTCCGCCTATTGAAGCGTGAAGACCCTTCAGGCCTAATCCAGATAGGGCATGGGAAAGACGGAAGGCATATGAAGGCATATGCGGCCGGCGATAATCATCATGTCGACATCGTTGAGACACCGGACGGAAAATGGCATGGCGAAGGCACAAGTGTGTTCCACGCCAACCAGCCGGACCACGAACCGGTCTGGCTCAAAAACCTGCCCGGCGCTTCTCTCAAGATACGGTTGCACAAAGGCGATCTCATCCAAGTTGAGCACAATGGCGTGAGAACGATCATGCGTGTTTACTGGCTGGAGCCGTCCAATAATCGCATTCGACTGGCGGGCAATACCGAAGCCGGATCGCTCGATAAACGCCATAAAGATCCCGATGATCCGTTCCGCTGGTTCATGGCTGGTTACTCGACTCTGAAAAAATCAAACGCCCGTCCCGTCCGGGTGGATGTACTTGGCCAGGTTCACTCAATAGAGCCCAGGCCATGATCAACCGGGTCGTGGAGATTGCGGAAGATCGGCGCCACTTGTCGGTGCATCGTGGGTTTCTTGTCGTTAGTGCCGAAGGCACGGAAATCGGCCGGGTTGCCCTCGACACCATCGGCGCTCTAATAGCGAACGGTCACGGCCTGACTTTTTCGAACAACCTGATGATGGCATTGACAGAACGCAACATCCCACTCGTCTTTTGTGGCCCGAACCATTCGCCTAAAGCGGTAATGTGGCCTATTGAAACCCATCATACCCAAAGCAAGCGCATGCGTGCGCAAATCGGCGCGTCGGAGCCGCTGCGCAAGCGGCTCTGGCAAGGAATTGTCCGGGCGAAGATCATCAATCAAGGCGCTGCATTGCAGGCAGTCGGGTACCCTTCCAATGATTTCATGGCAATGGCTCGGCGGGTAAGGTCAGGCGATCCGGACAATCTGGAAGCACAGGCGGCTCAACGCTATTGGCCACGACTGATGGGCGAGCGCTTCCGACGCAATAGTGCCGCCGAGGGTCCAAATGGTTTGCTGAACTATGGCTACGCCATATTGAGATCCGCCGTTGCACGCTCGGTCATGGCAGCAGGATTACATCCGACTCTTGGCATGCACCACGCAAACCAGAATAACCCCATGTGCCTTGTGGATGACTTGATGGAGCCGTTTCGGCCCATTGCGGACGTTGCCGTCGTTCGGCTAATCCATAATGGCGCGGAGAGCGTGACGGCAGATGCAAAGCATATTCTGGCATCAATTCTGGCACTCGACATGGCGACGGCTTCAGGAACGACGCCGTTAGCAACATGCGCCCATCGCCTCGCACTGTCTGTCGCAAAATCCTACGAGACGGGCAAACCGGATCTCGACTTGCCTTTATCGCCGCTTCCTCTCGAATTCGGAGCGACATCCAGTGAGGGCAATATGTGACCGCATTGTCCGGATACCGAATCATGTGGATACTTGTTATGTTCGACCTCCCCGTCGCCACCCGGGAAGAACGAGGCCGAGCAACAAAGTTTCGACACTATCTCCTCGACGAAGGATTCCAGATGTCGCAATTCTCGATCTACATGCGCTTCTGCGCCGGCAAGGAACAAGTCGAGGCTATAAGTAGGCGAATCGAGAAAGCGGTGCCGCCAAAAGGGTCAATCCATCTCATGTCCATCACCGACAGGCAGTACGAGAACATCGTCCGATTCCGGAGCAAGGAAAAAGAACCGCAACAAAAAAACCCAGGCCAGTTAGCTCTATTCTGAGGTTTATGGATGAATTTCTACCAAGCAATAAAGACAAAAAACGCCCTGTTTCCAGGGCGTTTTGAGTTAAGGTATCTTAGCCGATAGGGATTTGAGGTCCAACCGCAGCCCAAAGGTGCCGCTCGTCAGCAACCCCATCATCTTAGCCGATAGGGATTTGAGGTCCAACCGCAGCTCGCGTGCGATGCGGGGTAGCTCGTCCGGGATCTTAGCCGATAGGGATTTGAGGTCCAACCGCAGCGTGGAAAACCCGGTCATGCACAAGTACGCGATCTTAGCCGATAGGGATTTGAGGTCCAACCGCAGCACATGGCTGATCGCCCTCGCACGGGAACAGATCTTAGCCGATAGGGATTTGAGGTCCAACCGCAGCTGGGGCGCAAAGCAGGGCGTCGAAAGCGGCATCTTAGCCGATAGGGATTTGAGGTCCAACCGCAGCACGTCCTGAGTGCCCCACGCCAGAAAGTCCATCTTAGCCGATAGGGATTTGAGGTCCAACCGCAGCCATCATCATGCGCCATGCGCCGTTGAGTGCATCTTAGCCGATAGGGATTTGAGGTCCAACCGCAGCGAGTTCGCGGTCGATTACAACATGAGTTCCATCTTAGCCGATAGGGATTTGAGGTCCAACCGCAGCTAGACGCCAACCGACCACTGAAGGTTCAGCATCTTAGCCGATAGGGATTTGAGGTCCAACCGCAGCGGTGATGCCGAGGGCACGGGCGGCGGCGCTATCTTAGCCGATAGGGATTTGAGGTCCAACCGCAGCTGTCGTGACCCCCAGGATGTTCGCCTGCTTATCTTAGCCGATAGGGATTTGAGGTCCAACCGCAGCGTCCTTGTTGGCGTTGATGTAATCCGCGTCATCTTAGCCGATAGGGATTTGAGGTCCAACCGCAGCCGGTCCAGCAGCCGTTCCGCGTGCTCTTTGATCTTAGCCGATAGGGATTTGAGGTCCAACCGCAGCGGGACCGCGAAAGACCAGCGGAGTCCGTGCATCTTAGCCGATAGGGATTTGAGGTCCAACCGCAGCGAGCTTCGCGATCGCGCGCGAGAGCTCGGTATCTTAGCCGATAGGGATTTGAGGTCCAACCGCAGCTCAAAGCGAGCCAGCGTCATCGCGAGCGCTATCTTAGCCGATAGGGATTTGAGGTCCAACCGCAGCTATATCGGCGGCGTGGTTGCCAAGTTCTCGATCTTAGCCGATAGGGATTTGAGGTCCAACCGCAGCCATATACCGGTCGACAGTCTCGTCCCAAGTATCTTAGCCGATAGGGATTTGAGGTCCAACCGCAGCGCGCCTCCGGAGGCAGGCGGGGCTGGTTATATCTTAGCCGTTAGGGACTTGAGGCCCAACCGATGTTGAGTCAGGCATCAGCCATTTTTCCCGAGCCCAGTTGCTTCCACTATGCTTCCAGACAATAAAAAACGGCTCACGCGGTGATGCGTAAGCCGTTGTTTTGTTT
>CENL01023144.1_pt1 | contig 10669 bp, 14 predicted proteins | sample 530221 | NCBI WGS metagenome assembly CENL01 (sample SAMEA2619791, study PRJEB7988) | marine metagenome | isolation source: saline water (ENVO:00002010), including
CTCGGGAATTCCTAAGATTCTTATTATGAAGGATGGACAAGTTGTCAACACTATGGTTGGGATACGATCAGAGGCAGACCTAATTAGTGCAATTGACTCTGCATGAAAAATCATATTTATGAATATGATAAAATTGTAATTGGAGGAACTATGTCGGCACTTGCCTATGCTTATAATAAGCAAGTGCCTGCAATTTTTTGTAAACCATCGCCTCCACTTATTTTTGAACACTATGAGCCGACTGATAACCTAGAAAAATTTGGTATTACATCCCGAGAAACAGTTTTAACCTCGCCTGATGGCAAGGAAATAGTCGGCAACCCCAAGGCGCAAGTCTGGCAGAAGTTATCATTTGTTATGTCGCTAGCCGGCTTATTACCGCTTTCTTCTCGGGCTACCAGCATCAGCGTTGGTGATGATAATATTTTAAGCATAGCGACAGAACGCGCGCGAGTAGTAAAATTTAAATTTAACGAATTGATTGTTTTTGATAAAGAAAATTTACAAGGATTTACGCATACTCCGGAAGAGATACTTAGATATAAAGTAATCGACTGGATAAACGTTAAGTCTGGTACAAAGCATGAATACGACTTTATTAAAACTAAGGATGATTTTGTAAGTCGGATTTATTTCTACGATTCCAGTCGAGTTTTCGGGAAGGGCCGCAAAGATGCTGCAGCCGTATCATATTTGACTGCCGAACAACTCGACAGTTATGAATATTCAGACACATACGTTAAATATAAAGTTGCTCAGATAATGAGTGACAGTGGTATCCGCGGCGCCAAAAATGGAAAATGCTCAAAAACGGGCAATGTGAAACATACAAGCATAAAGATAGAGCCAAGCCGCCGCCAAGTAATACCGATTGTAAAATTATCTGACAGTGATCATCCTAACATTACTATCGCTAGTGATAACAAATACAACCTGCTGCCAGAAACTGCAGGCCCCAATGGATACCTATGGAGACTGATTCAACAGATACGATAACTCAGCGACACGTTGCTGGAATTATCCCTGTAGCCGGCCAACCGCTGGACTTTAAATTTGACTGGTCCGATTGCTTAATGCCGATTGCCCCAGACTACACAGCTATTGAAAGATCTGTTGTAGAGTGTGCGTATGCTGGATGCCAGACCATATGGATTATTTGTAACGATGATGTTAGTCCACTAATCAGACACCGACTTGGCGAATACATACAAGATCCTGTTTATTGCAACCGGCGACTCGATCAGTTTCCTTCGGAATCGCGAAAGGCTATTCCAATATTTTACTCACCGGTACACCCCAGAGACAGAGATAAGCGTGATTGCTTGGGCTGGAGCGTCCTCCACGGTGCCCTGACGGCGTTTAAAGTCAGCAATGGACTCAGTAGGTGGGTTGCGCCACATCGCTACTACGTGTCATTTCCATACGGCGTATACGCTCCGGAGTTTGTCAGAGGCTATCGAAAAGAAATTTCTAGCGCTTCATCATTCTATCTAAGGTGTGATGGCAGGACAGTCCGAGACGGAGAATATTTGGGGTTTACATTTGATTCAGACGGTGCTAAGAAATTTCGAAACAACGTAAGGGAAAAAAGCACAGGAATATATATGCCGACCGCTGATTCAACAACACATTCCATAGAGAAGCTGCCTGTAGAAAAACGTTACTCTGCACGCCACTTTTCCCTTGACACAGTTTTTAATTGTGGTATAATAGAAGAAGATAGAGTTATTGATATTCCGTGGTACTACAACATAGGCAGTTGGGACAAGTATTGTGAATTTATAGGCTCTAACGAAAGAAACACATTCACTCGGCCAAATAAGAAATTGCTATCTTACGGCGAGTGGAACCAAATTGGACAGGACGAGGAATAGAGCATGGACTGTCTCGATTTATACTATAGGTAAAAAAATGAATAGAAAACAATCTAAAATTAATTTTGTGGGCTTACATGCACACAGCGTAGCAGGTTCGATTTTTGATGCTTTGGGATACCCACAAGATCATATGGACTATGCTTATGAAAACGGCAACGACGCACTGGCATTGACAGATCATGGAAACATGAATGGTCTCGCCTACCAAGTGCTGCATGCAAAGAAAATGCAAGAAGAAGGTCGCGACTTTAAGCCTGTGTATGGAGTAGAGGCATATTTTCTACCTTCTATCGAAAGTTGGCGTCAGGAGTACGAAAAGGCCAAAGAGGATAAAAAGCGTGCTCGTTCATTGTCCGATGAACAATCGGGTACAACCATTGAGGATGAGGCCGCTAGCAAGCGCTCTGTGAATGATATTATCAGACGTCGCTCGCACATGATCATACTGGCACAAAACCAAGTTGGGTTAAACAACATCTTTAAACTTATATCAGAAAGCTACAAGCCGGAAAACTATTATCGTTATCCGCGAATTGATTATGCTCTTTTGGAAAAATACAACGAGGGTTTAATTGCCGCTTCTGCCTGTTTGGGTGGTGTTTATGCCGGCAATTATTGGCAGAACTGTTCGTATGATGAAGATGGCAAGTTTGTGGAAGTGGATATTGAAGGCGCCACCGTTGCAATGCGAGAGACTACTGAAAGCATGATGAGCATATTTGGAGACAGGTGGTACGGAGAGTTGCAGTGGAACAACGTCCCGCACCAGCATACGCTAAACAAACTGATCATACAAATGCATCAAGAATATGGCATGAAACTTATATCAACTGCGGATAGCCACTATCCTAACCCTGATGCATGGAAGGACCGTGAACTATATAAGAGGCTTGGCTGGCTTGGAAAATCTAAGCCGGGATACGAAAGCAACGAACTACCAATTTCGGTTGAAGAGATTGGGTATGAGCTTTATCCTAAAAATGGCGAACAGATGTGGGATAGTTACAAACATTATGCTGCCGAATGCAATGCCGATTACGATGACGACCTGATATTAGATTCAATTACAGAGACATATCACATTGCACACGACAGAATTGAATCCTTCTTTCCGGACAATGAGGTTAGGTTGCCCGACTTTGTTGTTCCAGCCGGCATGACCGATACACAGGCGCTAGCCAAAATTAGCATTGAAGGGCTTAAGAATCTTAATTTGCATAACAATGATGAATACGTACAAAGACTCAAGCAAGAGCTTCACGTGATTAACGACAGAGGGTTTAACAAGTATTTCTTAACCATGAAGGCGATATGTGACAAAACAAATGAAGTGATGTTATCAGGTCCCGGCCGCGGCTCGGCCGCCGGCTCCTTGGTGGCCTATGTACTTGGAATCACTCAAGTGGATCCCATCAAATATGGGCTGTTGTTCTCAAGATTTCTCCGTGCCGACGCTAAAGACTATCCAGATATCGATTATGACGTCGCAGAGCCGATGGAACTTAAAGAACTGTTGATTGATGAGTGGGGCGATGATAAAGTTGTGCCAATCTCTAACTGGAACACGTTGCAACTTCGCTCTCTCATTAAAGATATTTCCAAGCTGTATGGTGTGGAATTTACCGAGGTTAATCAAGTCACTGGCAAGATGCTATTTGAAGCTACGCCGCTAGCCAAGAAAAAGCATGGCATCAAGGCGGGCGTTTATGTGCCGACCTTTGAGGAAGTGAAGGAGTTTAGCAGCTCTCTCCAATCATTCTTGTCTAAGCATCCACAGATTGCAGATCATATTGATATTCTGCACGGACAAGTCCGATCTTGTTCTCGACATGCCGGCGGCGTAGTTATTGGCGAGAGGTTAGATGAGTATATGCCGCTAATCAATAGCAAGGGGATCAGGCAGGCCCCATGGAGCGAAGGGCAGAACGTACGTCAACTAGAGCCAATGGGTTTTATTAAATTTGATTTGCTTGGCTTAAGCACACTTAGGATGATTGACGGCGCGATTAGGCATATCCTTAAAAGACATCATAATATTGCAGAGCCAACCTTTCAGGACGTCAAAAAGTTTTATGATGAGAGCATTCACCCCGATCAGATTGATTTTGATGATCAGGAGGTTTACAAGAATATATTTCACAAAGGCAAATGGGTTGGAATATTTCAGTTTACAGAGTCCGGTGCTCAAAGTTTTTGTAAAGAAGTTAAGCCGACGAGCCTAATTGATATTGCAGCTATTACATCCATTTACAGGCCCGGCCCGCTCAGTGCCGATGTCGATAAACAGTTTATCGAAGCGAAGGAAAGCCCGCAATATATCAAATATTTTAATGATGAAACAAGGCAGGTTACCGAAGAAACTTACGGGTTCCTTATCTTCCAAGAGCAGATCGCCTTGTTGGCACACAAGCTTGGTAAAGATTTGTCTCTGGATGAGGGCAACAAGCTTCGCAAACTTTTAACTAAAAAAGGCACCGGTAAGACAGCTAAAGAAAAAGCTAAGATTTATGATAAGTTTATGCTCGGCTGTGTTGAAAAGGGTATGCACCGTGTAGATGCTCAAAAGTTGTGGGACAGGTTTGAATACTTTTCCGGTTACGGTTTCAACAAATCTCACGCGGTATCGTACTCGATACTGTCATATCAATGTGCGTGGCTAATGCACTATTATTCTGCCGAATGGGCCGCGGCCTTTCTAGACAAAGAGCCAGAGAGCCGTAAAGAAAAGGCCATCAATATTGCACAGAATATGGGATTCCACATCAGGCCATTAGATATTAATACTTCCGGTCGTGTTTGGGAGATTGGTGATGACGGCGGAACCTTGATACAACCATTAACTTCGATAAAGGGGCTGGGTGAGTCGGCCATCGAACAAATTGTGAACAACAGGCCATTCAAAATTATTGAAGATTTTCTCTTTAATGAGGGGATGGTTTATAGTAAACTAAATAAGAAAGCTTTGGATGTTTTGGTACGCAGCGGCACTTTGGATAGTTTGATAGACGATAGGTTTACTGGTGGTAAACATTTTTGGTCCGCTATAGCAATTGATAGGCCACGAAAATTGAAAAACTTGGAAGACAACATTGAGCTATACGCACCAGAGGGAGACTTTACCGAAGAGGATAAGATACAATATCTAGTAGACTTGACAGGCGTGTTTCCGTTTGATTTGGTCATGGGTGGCGGCATAAAAGAGAAACTCGAAAAGATGTACATACCACCAATATCACAGTATGACAAAGATCTGCAGTTAGTTTGGTTTGTTCCGCGCAAGATAGTGGCACGAAAAACTCGCAATGGAAAAGATTACTGGATTGTAGAGTGTATCGACGACACAAGCACGGTAACCACAGTTCGATGCTGGGGTGTACGATCGGGCAAAGATCAGTTGCACATCAATAGGCCTTACATGGCCAAGCTTGATTACAATCCTCAATGGGGGTTTTCAACTAGATCAATTAAATACAACTTTAGAATGCTAGCATGAGGAATATATGAAACGCATCGTAAAAAGAAGCCCGTACCTAAAAGAGTCCGAACTAAGGCATATGCCGGTTGTCATTCGGGTGAACAGTTTTGATGAAAAGTCGGCTAGAGATTTCGCCCGAGACATGGAATTAGCACACAACTCGGGACAGGACACAATTCCAATTGTTATAGATTCGTACGGCGGTCAGGTCTACAGTTTGATGTCGATGATAGGTGATATCAAAAACTCAGATAAACCTATTGCCACAATTGTTATAGGAAAAGCAATGTCCTGTGGTGCGATACTATCAACGTTTGGCGAAAATGGCATGAGGTATATGGACCCGCATGCAACTATGATGATTCATGACGTGTCATCAATGAAGCGTGGGAAAATAGAAGAGCTTAAATCCTCAGTAGAAGAGACAGAAAGATTAAATAAGATTGTTTATAAGATGATGGCGAAGAATTGCGGCAAACGGCCCAACTATTTCTTAGATATAGTACATGATAAAGGCCATGCAGACTGGTTCTTGTCTGCGCAAGATTGCCTTAAGCATAACATTATCAACAACCTGTATGTCCCAAATTATGAAATTTCAATTGATGTGAGTTATAAGCTCACTTAAAATAAAGGAGAAAAAATTGATACTTGAATATTACCGCGTGCATGATGATGCTCGCCCCCCAACCCGATCCAACCCAAGTGACGCTGGACTGGACGTATATTATAGCCCCAATCACGACATAAATTTGCCGGTGGAAATCGGCAGTGGTGAAAGTCAAATTTTATCAACAGGTCTTAAATTTGGCGTACCGCATGGATACATGCTAGAGGTTAAAAACCGCTCCGGTGTCGCAGCTAAACAAAGTTTGCTCGTCGGTGCATGCGTCATTGATTCGGGCTATGATGGCGAGGTGTTTATTAATTTGCACAATGTTGGCAAAACACCACAAACCATTGAACCCGGAGATAAGATAGCACAAGTTGTCATGGTTCCAGTCGTTCATTTTAGAGCGCTGGAAACCGACCGGGACAATTTATATGAGTGGTATCCGATTACGATTTCAGATCGTAAAGATGGAGCCCTAGGAAGTACAGGAAAATAAAGGAGAATATTATGTATGGACAACTGTTGCTTAAGGCATTGAGCGATAAATACAATGCCCAAATCAGCGATGCTATGGCAGGCTTAAACATGTGCCTAGGTAGTTCGCAGAACACGACTGACGCCACCGGAGTTGTAGAACAGATGGATGCATTAGTTGCACAAGCTATGACTGCAGAGCAGAAGCTAATGGCTCTGCAGAGGTATACATCACAGCAAGCGCCGCCACCCGCACCCGCGACTGACGACCAAGACTCAGAGAGTGGCGAATGAATAAGGCTGTACAAAAGGTAATGTTTAGTTCCAAGGCGCACGATTGGGCCACACCGCAGGATTTTTTCGATAGACTGAATTGGAGATTTGGCCCCTTCGACTTAGATCCGTGTGCGTCACCCCATAATGCAAAATGCCAGAATTTTATAACGATTGGTGATGATGGCTTAGCTAAAGATTGGGGAGGACACACTTCGTTTGTTAATCCGCCATATGGCAGGGAGCTAGGCAAGTGGGTCAAGAAGGCATACGAAGAGAGCCAAAAGCCGAATACCAAGGTAGTAATGTTGATTCCGGCAAGAACCGACACAAAGTATTGGCATAAATATGTCATGCAAGCCAAGGAAATTCATTTGGTCAAAGGTCGCTTAAAGTTTGGCCAAGGCGTAAATTCGGCACCCTTCCCGTCAGCAATCGTTGTATTTGAACCCGGTCTGAGACATGCATATCATGACTATCCAAAGTTGCTTACGATGGAGAGGATATGAATCGAAAACAGCGCCGCGAATCACAAAAGAAGATGAAGAAAGAGAACAAAGAAATGGCACAAAAAGTTGCGCTATTTGGGAAACTGTCGGATCATTGCGATGCCTGCTTGGCAGAGTTTGATAAAACCGACAGGGAAATGGTGGCCACTTGGAATGTAGTGATCAGAAAAGAAGAAGAGATAGTGCGGTTATACTGTCCAACATGCTGGGACACAGCAGTTAAAATTGCAAAGGAATATGAAGAAAATGAAACGAACACTGAGCTATGATGATGTGCTGCTGGAACCGCAGTACTCAAACATAGAAACGCGATCGAGCATTGACATTAGCAATGTTTTAGGAGAGCACGAATTATCACTGCCAGTCATTTCCAGCCCTATGGATACAGTGACTGATGCTGATATGGCAAGCGCTGTGGCGCATGCTGGAGGCATTGGGATAATTCATCGCTACAACACCCCTATGGAACAGGCCGAAGCGGTGCAGAGAGTAAAGGATGGCGGCTGGCAAGTTGTCGGTGCTGCTATTGGTATAGGCATCACGCACCTTCACAGAGCCAAGGTGTTGGCCGCTGCTGGCGCAGAGGTATTATGCTTGGACGTGGCTCACGGACACCACGTTTTAATGGAACGCATGTTAAAATCAGTAAAGGATGAGATTGGTGATAGCGTACACATCATGGCCGGCAACGTTGCAACTCGCCAAGCATACGAAGACTTGGCCAAGTGGGGTGCAGATAGCATCCGCGTCGGCATCGGCGGCGGCTCAATTTGCTCCACTAGACTGCAAACGGGTCACGGCGTGCCAACTCTGCAATCTGTTTTAGATTGTTGTGATGTTGCCAAAGAGTATGGCGTCAGCTTGATTGCGGATGGGGGCATAAAGAGTTCGGGCGATATTGTTAAATCCTTCGCTGCTGGTGCCGACTTTGTTATGGTGGGTTCTCTTCTAGCTGGTACTGACGAGTCGCCCGGCAAGACTCTTTCAATTGGCGGAAAGATGTATAAAACTTATCGAGGCATGGCTAGCGCAGAGGCACAACTTGATTGGCGAGGTCGAGCCTCTTCACTGGAGGGCATATCTACAATGATTCCATATAAAGGTTCGGTCACTTCTATATTACAGCAACTCGATAATGGAATCCGCAGCGGATTTTCTTATACCGGTGCTCACAACTTTAGCGAGTTCCGCGAAAAAGCTAAATTTATTGAACAAACTTTTGCCGGTCAGAGAGAAAGTGCCACACATATTTTAGAGAGAAGTTCATGAGCGGCAAGGGGAACGAGAAAAGGATACTGTTTTACGACACCGACAAGCGCCATGCAGATTTAAAAGTAAGGTTACAGTATGACGAATTAAAACAAGCCCAGTTTTTTAGGTGCATGATTACTGGATATTTAGAAAAAGACCCGCGTATAATAGAATACATAAATGATTATAAGGAGCAGAACAGCGTGCAGAGTAAAAGTAAACTGAAGAAGTCTGAACAATTAATGAGAAAGGGGAGAGAAATGGAAGACAAGTTTGGGTTAAGAGAGAAGGACATAGAAAATATATTTGATTTGTTAGAGCAGGAGCACCCAGAGTTATGAGAAGTTGTGCTAAAAAGTGCCTCAACAACGACAAAAGTTGTAAAGAGAGGGAGTGTCGATATTGGATTGATTACGAGGGCGATGCAAACTGCACCTTCATAGCTGTACACAATCACGGCTCCATGACATTGAGACAAGTCGCAGAGCGTACCGGAGTGACTTTTGCTAGAATTAAGCAAATTGAGCAAAAGTTACTGAAAAAGCTTAGTTCCAAAAAGTACGATTTTATTGACTTTAAGTGACTAGCAACCTAATTATTAGTGAGTTTAAAGACAGACTCAACTATTTAATGTATAAACTTTAGAAATTTAGGAGATTTTTAACATGAGTAAAAAAGCACTTTTAAGTGAGGCAACGCTTCGCCGCTTCATGAAGCTAGCCAACGTTGGCTCCGATCAGGTTATCGATACCATAATGGAAACCTACAATGAAGGTATGTATGGTCGCGATTCTGGCGCCATGTATGCACGTGATGATGAAGAAGAAGAAGGTCCAGAAGAGGACGCCCCCGACCTAGACGTCGACGCAGACGTAGAGGATATGGGTGAGCTTCCCGGTGATGAAGGTCCAGAAGATGCAATGGATGTGCCTGCAGAGGCTCCAAGTCTTGATTTGTCGCAGGAAGATGTTCGTCAAATCGTAGATGGCTTCGCGCAAGTAATGTCAGACTTGACTGGATTTGAGGTCAGTGCAGAAGACGACGGTGCCATGGACGAGCCAGTCGATGAATTGCCGCCAATGGATGATGAAGAGCCGGAAGGCGATGATATGCCCGCAGAGGGAGGTGATGACGAATTAGAAATGCCACTCGAAGAGGTTGAAGAGGGCGAAGACGCTCGAATTGACGAGGTGGCAAGGCGGGTCATTGAAAGAATATTGGCTGCAAAGCAAAAAAAGGCAGAAAATAGCTAAAAATTTAGATTACTAAGGTTTATAATATAACGGAGATAAATGTTTATCTCCGTTATTTTTTAGGTCACACATGGAATTTCACATTATACTTTTAACATTTTTTCTTGGGATGGTATTTCACAAGATTTTTGCCTCTCTGTTCGTAATAGGCACAGCTACTACTTTTTCTAGAAATATGAGTGATCAGGCGCTTAAACTATTGCGCGCTGTTGTTACCAATGTCAATGCCGCGCTGGAGATAAAATACGATCTACTCAGCACTAATGAGGACACAAAAACGATGATTACGCAAATGAGAATAATTGATCAAGCAAACTTACAGGTTTGGAAATCAGTTGCTATAAAATCATATATCAAGTCTTATCCGCCGACTCTTCAAAGGGAGTTGTCTTTCAAAGATTGGGACGAAGCTATGATCCATTTGGTATCCAACGATCAAAAAGAATAACAAAAAGCTTTTATTTTTTCATAAATTTGTGTATAATGGTACTTATGATATGAGGCCGAATAAAGAAGAACTGATTCAAGCTTATGTTTGGAAGGCGGAAACCGTCGAAAATGTTAGTTTGTACAGAGTGCAAATTGATAAAATATTTGGTATCAGAATAGAGAAGAGGGTTATGAAATATTTAAATGATTGGTCGCTTGGCGGCAATGGGTATCATCCACGAACTAAGGAAATAACTTTATTTTTCTCTCGGGAGTTTGCTTCCGAAGAGGAATGGAAAGTTTGGGCAAAGCAATTTCCGTGGAAACTCAGCGAGATTAGCCAGCGCACTGGAAAAGTTAAAAAAGTTTGGAGGTAACTTTGAAATTTAATAAAGATGATGAAGAGAAACTAGAGGTTGAGGAATTACAAGAAAAGTCGGTAATTGTATTAAAATCGGGCGATGACGATGCAATGTCTAGAACGATAGGGCTTTTTGGAGATTTGGACGATGAAA
>CENL01009096.1_pt1 | contig 10586 bp, 6 predicted proteins | sample 530221 | NCBI WGS metagenome assembly CENL01 (sample SAMEA2619791, study PRJEB7988) | marine metagenome | isolation source: saline water (ENVO:00002010), including
AAAGTTAAGACCGGGAACTCTAAACTTGGTGATGTTAGTGTTACCTAAAGTTATTTCGTTAGAAACAGTTGTACTACTTGAAGCAGTAGATTTACCGATAATTATATTATTAGATCCAGTGGTTAAGCCAGCTGCTCCGCTAGTTGCACCGCCTTCAAATCCAATAAGAATATTACTAGATCCAGTTGTAAGAAATTTTCCAGCATCAACACCAAAACAACAGTTGTCGTCACCAGTAGTTGCATTGTAGGCACTATTATATCCTACTACTGTATTTCTTATTGCACTAGAACCAGAGTATAAACTGTTTTGACCAATCGCAACTGTCATACTAGGTGATGTAGATGTAAATGCAGAATCGTATCCAATTACTACATAATTACTTCCAGTAGTGATAGCTTTACCAGCATTAGCACCTATACAAACTCCGTTACTGCCAGTAGTAATTTGATCTCCAGCAGATTTACCTATAACTGTATTACTTGCACCTGATGAGATATTTCTTCCAGCGTAAGAACCAACTGTCGTATTATCATCACCTGTTGTTGCATAAAGAGAATTATAACCAATACCCACATTATCTGAAGCACTAGTGGCCGTATAAAGAGCGTACCTACCTATAGCTATATTCCTGTCACCTGTGTCAATGAGCCGACCTGCATTAGAACCAAGAAAAGTATTTGATACAGAGCCACTTGTTAATGCGTTTCCAGCATTTGTACCACCAACGGTGTTCTCGTAAGAGTCAGAACTTAATCCACCACCACCTCCTCCAATCTCTACAACTGATCCACCGTCTGTTTGCGTAAATAATCCGCCGTCAGTGGTATTAATAGCTAACTCACCAACAGCGACATTAGAAGTACTAGGATCGCTAGTACCTCTTTTGTGCTTGAGAGTTGCCATTAATAAGTACCACCATCTATGCTTCCAACGGTTAATAATCCTGTGCTTGGATTATATGAAAGACCTGTATCTGTTTCGATACCTTGTGAACTTGTAGCACCATCAACAAAAGTTAAATAAACAGTCTCGTTAGTAGAGTTGTTTGCTGTTGCTGTAACGTTTGTAGCTGTAGTAGCTGTAGTAGCTGTAGCAGCATTACCTGAGATACTTCCACTAGAGGTTATATATCCAGCTCCATTAGTTATTGCGTTGTTATTAAGAGATATGTTTGCTGATCCATCAAAAGATACACCAGCTATATTTCTGGCTGTTGTTAAGGTAGCTGCTGACCCTGTTGTATCTTGGTTTAATGTACCAATAGTAAATGTTACTGTATCACTTGTGGCATTAGTTGTAAGAGCTAAACCACCAGCTCCAGCTAAAGTTAAAGTATCAGTAGCACTATCCGCAGCTACTGTTGTTTGACCACTGACTGCAACATTAGAAAATGCGTTTTGGTTTACATCTCCACCAGCTCCCTGTGATGTCCAAGATAAAACTCCACTTCCGTCTGTCTGTAAAATTTGGTTCGCACCACCGTCACTAGTTGGAAGAGTTAAAGTATAGCTTGCACCAGCACTATGAGCAGGCGACTTAATTTTAACACCATGACTGTTCTGTGAGCAGTTAAGTTGTAAGTATCCATCTGTAGTACCATCACCTTTAACAGTTAGACCGGGTGCACTAGATGTAGACACTAAGTCTAACATACCTCTTTCTATAGAACTAGATGCAATTGTTGCAGCTATAGAAGCGTTAGCTGTACCATTAAAGTTTGCACTACCAGTAACATCACCAGTCAAGGCTATACTTCTAGTGTTAGCTAAACTTACTGCACTACCAGTTACGTTACCTTGTATAGTACCAGCACTTACAGTTAAGTTACCTGTACTATCAGCTGTAGCAGTTGTTGTACCAAGTATAAATTGGTCAGCACTTTCGTCCCACCCAATAAACGCATTACTACCTGTACTACCTCTTTCAATTAGAATACCACAGTCGTTACCATTACTACTAGCACCACTGTTTAATTCTAATATGTTATCACTTACTGTTGTATTGGTTGTAGCTACTGTTGTGGTAGTTCCATTAACAGTTAAATTTCCTGTAACTACAACATTATTACTAAAAGTTTTATTACCAGCTACTGTCTGTGCTGTTGTTAAATCGCAGAAAGCACCAGATCCACCGATCTTTATAACACTAGCAGCGTTAGATCCGCTTGTGCCTTCTCCATAATATAGTATATCATTACCTTCAGCAAACGCTAATTCTGCGTTAGCTAGATCTGTACTAGAAGGTGCTGATGACCCCGTAGATCGTTTTATTCTTAATTGAGCCATTTAGTAGGATCCTCCGTCCACTATTGTTGTTTTAGTTGTTGTATTGTCAGCTTTAAAAGTACTAGCTGAGTTATCAAAATATATAAAAGATCCGTCAACCTTGCTTGAAAAAGCGGAGTTTAGATCACTTAATGTAAAACTTGTACCAGTCCCTGCCGCATTAGATACTTTAGGATTAGCTGAGTCTTCTACTTCTTGAGCAAAATATAAAACTTGTTTTGCATTATTATTTAAGTCGACTGATCGAATCGAGGATCCGGGTTGAAAATCAGTTTTAGGATTGTCGACACTTGTTTTTCTATATATAAGTAGTGTCTGTGATCCTGTAGGGTTTGGGTTAACAGTTATATTTCCGCCAGTTTTATTAGAGTTAGGTGCAACGCTGTATTCGTTACTTCCTAATGTTCCACTTTTATAAGTAAAGTCTGTTGTATCGACTCTAACTATAACATCTTCATCTCTAAAAAATGGAAAAACAAAGCTATATGTTCCTGTATTATTAAGCGAATCATTACCGCTTCCGCCATACGGTTTTGTAGTTGTAGCCATTATACTATTGTATATGATTCTGTAGAGCCTATGGTTACGACTATTCCATTTGCTATAGTAATTGGACCAGCAGACATAGCATTTTTATTACTACCTACAGTGTAGTTTGTTGAAATTGTTTGATTGTTTTCGTAGACACATCCGCTTCCTACAGTTAAGGATACACCAGTTAGATTACTACCATCAATCGCTGGAAGCACTGATGGAAGTCTAGCACTATCTATAGTACCAGTTAGTTGAGCTGCTCCTACATCAATATCTGATGGAAGTGAACCAGCTCCTAGCTTATCCATTGTAACAGCATCAGCGTTTATTTTAGCTGTAGTAATTCCATTATCAGGTATCTTAGCTGTAGTAATTGCATTGTCAGGTATTTTAACTGTAGTAATTGCATTGTCAGGTATTTTAGCAGTAGTAACTGCCCCGTCGTCTATCGACCAAGATGTCCCAGTATTAACCGTTATACCACCTTTATCTCCAGCAGTTAAAGGTATTCCAGCACCGTCAGCACCTATAGTCTGTAATTCTTCTACAGCAAATCTAACCTGTTGTGTTGCACGATTTAAGTCAGTAGACCGTATAGAACTACCAGTTGTAAAATTCACAGCTGCGGTGCCTACATCAGTATTTCTAAATACTCTTACGTTACCTGTGCCAGCTCCCGGTGCAGGGTTAAGAGTAAGTATTCCGGCTGATGTTACATTATATGCCGAGGAGCTTAGGTTAGAGCCACCGCTTATTGATACCCTGACATCTGATGTGTTTAAAAAGCTAAACGCAGTTATTGCATACTCAGTAGCAGTACTGGTAGTTCCATTAAATAATTGTTCAGTTGCCATGGTTATTTCGGTACGTTAAGAATGTTAGCTGTTTGTTGTTGTTTTCGTCTTTGTTCTAATTTATCACGACGTTGCTCTTCTATTACTGCAAGTATATCAGATTGTTGTTTAATTGAGTTCCAAGCAATTCTACGAGCTGTTTGAAACATTCTATCTATCTGTCTATTATGCCAGTAATCTCTAGCATCAAAGTCTGCACGTCTACCAGATTTTATATCTGAATACATTTGTTCCATAGAAGCAATAGCTTTAGGATTAGCTGCAAGTTTATCTAATTTACGTTGTAAGTTTTGTAAACCGATAGCTCGTTGAAACTGAGATCTAATCTCTGGTGTATCAGTTAAGTTTGTACTGTCAGGTGCATAGTATGTAGACTGTCTTAGATCATAACCACTATCAAATAAGAACGCTCTACCGGGACTTTGCTCTAAATTGAGACTTATAGGACTTACGGCGTTATAGGCACGAGTCATAAAATCCCAATCGTCAATAGCTCTACCATTAAGCATATCATATTTAATAGGTAGTGGATTAGCTAGTGGGTTAACACCAGTCAAACCTTCAAAAAATGCGTTACGGTTACGTATAGACTGTATTACACCTGAGTTTAGTTCACGCATATAAGGTGTAAATAACTTACCTAATTCATTACGTAAACCACCTAAAGGTACACTGTTGTTAATTAAACTACTAGATATACGTCCAATCTGTCCACGTCTACCACCGAATAAATCTACAAATGACTGTATACCAGCTAAGTAAGATTTACTTGAAACTGCCTGAGCTATAACTAATGATATTTTACCAAGTTCATTTTCTGTCCACTCTTCACCCATAAGTTCACTTGCGTCACCTATATCTGCAATTGTAGACATAATAAGGTTAAACGGTTCAAAGTTATCATAACCTACACGTACATCACCTAGTTTAATTGTTCTAGGTTCCCATCTACTGTCAAGCCACATTTGACGTTTTTGTCTGTCAACTGGACCGTTACCATGTAAGTCACCACGCATCCAAGCTTGTATAGCTGTAAATGTAACAGCAGCACCAATAGATAATCTACCTGTTTGTAAAGCTCTAGCGTTAGCTAATTCTTCTGGTGTAAATATACCATACTTATTTACACTTGCTAAATCATTAGGATTAGCAAATGCTATATCATTAAACTCTTTGACTAAAAAGTTGAAGCCCGGTGTATACTTCCCCGTTAAAGTAAGTCCGTTTACTCCAGTTCTAGCAAACAAAAAGAATGGTTTAGCTAATGGTGTAGCAGAGAATACATCGTTTAATCCTTTAGCAAAACCTGTAAGGTCTTGTGTAAGTGTAACTTCTTTACGTGCAAACAGTGTTGCTTCATCTACTATGTTACCAGCAGAGTCAAATACTTGGGCATAGAAATCATCTTCGTATGCTTTCATTAACTCTTTTGTAATCTTAGGAGTTTGTATACCATTGTTTTGTAACTCTAAAGCATTACGCATAGCTTTTTCACGCATTTTAGCACGACCTAATATGTACGCAAATGCGTCATCAGTCGCAGCCATAAGCTTAGTAGAGTAAGTAAGTAAGTTAGCATTGTTTGCATTACGTGCTAAATTAGCTACACGAAACGCTGCTACTTCTCCAGCATTAGCTCTTCCACTATCTTCTGCCCAACGGCGTAGTATTTCCCAGTTGTCATCACCCTGAGAAAACTCAGAGAAACGTGTCTTAATAGTTCTTATATCACCTTTCCAGTAAGCATTAAGCTTTGTTTTAAATAGTTGTAATGATTCTGGTACAGCTTCTATCATAGCATTAACACTAGCTAGGCTAGCTCGCATCGCAGCAACTTCTCCAGTAAACGGAGCTTTTAATGTATAACCTAGAGCCGTAGCTAAAGGTCTTAAAAATGTTGCAGCAGATGTACCCATAATTGCTCGGACTGGTGTTTTAGGACCAGACAGAACACTGTGAGTCATAACTCCTTCTAGTTCTCTTATCATCACACCTGTACGATCAGGTGCATTTACATCTAATTTACCACCAAGTATTAAAGTACGAGCCCATCTATCAAAGTCATCGAGTGTGTTAACATTTTCCATCATAGAAAAAGCTTCAAACAACGCATTTATCATGTCATCATTATCATCATCTTTTGCTATCTTTAACACTGACATAATAGATTCTCTTGCATCTACCATCTCTTTGCTTACAGCTTCTTCAACAGTTTTCTTAGTTTTCTTAGCTGCACCCAATGCTCTAAATGAATCTGACTTTACAAATCTAGATTTCTTTGTCTCATATAATGCAGTTAACATTGTATCTACAATCTGTTTAGCTGGTCCGTCTACATCGTCAAGACTAACTAAATCAGCTATTTCTCTACCAGCAATACCAGTATCTCTTAGTTGTTTTAGTAATGTACCTAGTATTAAATCAGCTGTAACTACATTTTTAGATGTCCATACTTCTTGATTATCTATAACATCATTTGTTTCAAACAATTCTTTTAGATATTCTTGAGGTGTCATATCTACAGGATTTCTTCCCTGTGTTACACGTTGATGTGATTCTATGGATTCTTTAAACTTTTCAGCTAATGCCTGTCTAGATCCTTTTGCAGCTTCTAGCTCTTTTGCAAACTTTTCACTACTTACTAATCCACGGAATATACGTTCTACTGTTGCATCATCTGTACCACCGTACTGTGCTATGCTTTCACGTTCTACTGGTGTAGTAACAGAACCTGTAGATCCATCTTCAGATCCCCAGTCTTTACGTGTTTTAGATAGTTGTTGCCTAGCAACTTCTGGTTCTACTTCTGATACATGTGCACCTTGATGTGGTTGTGCACTAGGTGCATTTTTATCAGCTCTAAACTCAGCTTCGCCACGACGTAACTGGGCTACGCCAGCTTGTACGGTTTGATTTTTTAGACTTTTGTTTCGTTTTGTTATTTGATCAACAGCTTCTTTACTACCTTTTTTAAGTGTGTAAGCTAGTCCATCAAATATTAGACCTATACCCATACCTTCTACGATGTTTTTTACTTTCATCATTATAGGATGGTCAGTCTCTTTAGTACTTATAGGTGTATCTACCCAACCATAACGGTCACGTAATGCACCTAATGCGTTTTGTTCATCTGATTCTTTAGATACAAGATCAGATACAGCTCCAATAGCTGCACCTTTGGCTACAGTACTACCAGCTAAAGCTGTAAGCCCTGCCGGTATTGTAATTAAACCAGAAGCCACTGCTCCTTTTGCTGCTAATATTGTACCAGCTGCCATAGAACCAAAATGTATTAGTCCTCGTAGCTGTTTACCCCACCACGTTTTTGTTTCGATTGGGTTATCGTAAGAATTAAAAGGAGTCCAGTCTGGCCTGTATGTTCCTGTTTCTAACCTTTGTTTTTGCATTTCACCAGACAAAGCATCTGCTGTACGTTCTGGGAATGTAGCTAGTGATGAAGCGGTATCTTGCAATCCACCAGATAAGATGGATTGCCCTTCTTTGATGAGAGCCTTGGCTCCCCATGTATCAGCATTACGAGGATCATATGTCTCATCGGCAGCTTGCTGCTCGACTTGCTGTTCAGCTTGCACTGATGCCTCTTCTGCTTGTTTACGTTCGTTGTATGCGTCTGAGATTTTTAATGCTTCTTGTTCCAGATTATCTAAGTCATTATCATCAAACTCGATACTATACTTTTCACTCATTATCTTCTAGATCTTTTTTTAGGTTTTGGTTTTTCTTCTTTTATAGGAGTGGGTATTTCGTTTATTATAGCAGACATAACATCTTTTTGTATAACATGTGGTCTACTAAAGTAAGGAGCATCTTTTAATGCTGGCATAAATTCTTCAAGTGCTGCTTGTTCAACATCTGTAATTCCTGATAAACGCCACGAGAAATCTCCGTCTATTTCGACACCTCTTATAGAGTTCATCTTCTGTAATTTAATATGCCATAGTAATGCCATAACTTGGCTTTGGCTATCTTCTGTAAATGGTTTATTTAATAGGCCTTCTAAAACTGGTTTCATACCATTACCAGCATATGTAAATGCTTCTTTTAGTTCAGCTTTTGATATACCATATCTTCCGACATCATCAGCACCTATTCTTAATAAATCTGTAGGTGTTAAAGTATTATTAATTCTTTTTAGTTTTTTAACGCCTTGACCTCTTAGTGTATAGTAACCATCGTCAATAAATCCTGAGCCATCAAACTTTTTAAGTCTAGCAGCGTTTAACATTATGGTACTGTTTTTTTCACCAGTCTCTTCGTTAACTTTATAGAATACATCTATGGAACTATGTGCGTTAGGGTTACGATGTAGTTCGTATAAATCATCTTTACTTAATTTATAGATTTCATTACTATTAACAATGTCTCCAGTTTTAGGATCTATTCCTCCTGTAGCTATCAGTCTATCCATCAGTAATTTTTCTGGTGCAACACCTAATCTTTTAGCAGTGTTTACCCAGAAAGGTGTAATAGCAGCTGTAAGATTACCGTCATTCATAGCTACTCTACTGGTTTCTAAATTAGCTTTTTCAATAGCTGATGCAAAGTTAGACGATGTTATATTACCGGGTTTTGTAAAGTAGTCTGCTGTATCTATTACATCTTGTGCAGTACCTGTATTGTATGTAGGCACAACTATGTCATAATCTCCATTTGCTAATTTAGCTTTTACTACTTCTAATTCACTACCTACTCGAGTACCAAAATCTAAACCTTGATTACCTACTTCGGATTCTTCAACTCGTCTTTTAAGATCAGCGTATGCGTTTCTTATAGCTGCCTTGTCACTTCCGGGTAGTTGGTTACGAGAGTACGTTACATCAAGATCTTTATATTTTGCAATTACAACATCTTGTAAATCTGTTTTGTAATCGGCAAGTATATCAGGTTGGCCGGGTACAGAATACTTACCATATGATGACCCAAACTTATTACCTGTATGTGATTTGACTCCCTCACTTAATATACTTTGTGAAAAAGGTCTATCAGGAAACTGTTTTCTCCACTCAGCTGCAATCACAAGTTGATCTTTTTCTGATATATCACCATTTTCATCTCTGTATGGTGTTACAACGTCATCTTCAAATCGTTGCATTTTTGCAGGCAAGAATGTGTCTGGATTTTCATAAGCGTTATTTATACCTCTGTTAACTCTTGCAATTAGGCTAGCTGTAAGCGAACCATTTTTACCAAAGTTAGAATCTTGTAAGGTAGTTTCTTTATTAGTTCCTGAGTGCTTAAATTTAAACAGACTTTTAAAATCCTCTGCCATAGCAGGTGTAACATCACCAGTTTTATTAGTAAGGTTGGTATAAATGTAGTCAGCTATGTGTTGTAAAGCTTCAGCATCTGTAGTGTACTGGTTAGCATCTTTAACATACTTTAAAAGTGCTGCGGTATCCATACCTTCTCCAGCAGCTAAATCATCTCTAATTCTATTATCTACTTTGTTATTTAGATTACTTCTAATTTTTATTCTTTGTACTGCTTCCCACTCAAGCATTGCTTTTTCTTTTCTTTTTGCTAGCTCAGGAAAAACATATTTATTCATATGCCTCTGCCATTGCCTGCTTTGAGTATTACCACCAGACTGCTCGTATCTGTCATACAAAGTTATTAACCAAAGATCTTCTCCTTTGTTCCATACTTCTTCACCTTCAATGCTGGTAGCTTTATTAAACCAGTCATTCTTATTTGTATATGAGTTTATAGAACTAAAAGCAAGATCTTCAGTGTTAAAATCTTTTATAGTTTTATCTTCAATATTTTCTCTAGTAAGAAGAGCTACCATATCAAAAGACTCTGTTTTATTGTCAGCCAATAACTGTCCAGTAGCTTTTGTCGTTTCACCATCTAATTCTTTTTCAGCTCTTTCTGCTCTAGCTTGTTCTATTTCATCATCTCTTGTATTATATTTCCTTCTTGTCTCTGCTACTTCCTCAGCCTGCTCTGATACTTTTTTAAAGTTAGCAGCAGCCTGAGTAAAGTTAGCTAAAGCCTTTATATTATCGTCACGATTTCTATAGCGTAATTCTTCTATCTTCATCATGTCAGAAAAGAAGTCTTTAGTATCCGCTATGTTTTTATCTATTTCTTTGTTAACCACAGCTGCCATATCTGGCGAAGTGCGGTCATAATTGGTATCACCCATATTGGGTAATTTATCCCGAGGTGTACCAATGACGGTTCCGAATGATGATGTCATTATAAGTTACCAAATAATCCTGTAGATCCAAAAGCACCCATGCTTGTTAAACTGCTACCTATGCCAAGCACTGATGAAGCTAGACTTAATGCACCACCTAATCTGTTGGTAGGAGGTAACATAACAGGAGCACCATACGATGCTGGTATACCTAGTTTTTCTCTTGCTTGTGCGTTAGCTGTCATAAACTTACGTCTTCCTAGTTCTTGTGCATATGCCATGTTACGACCATACAGGTTATCCACAATACTTTCTACTTCAGCTCTTTTGCTAAGTAGAGTTTTATAATCTTTAACTCCGAATCTACGAGAGCGTCCGCCTTCGTCTACTTTTTGAGAACTAAAGTAGTTTCGGACAACATCTTCTTCTTGTTGTCTACCTTTACCTTGAGTATATAAGGCTTGTACGTAAGCATCACTGATGTCACGACTGTAACCTGTTACATTTCTATCTAAGTCTCTTTCAAAAGCTGTTTCTTTATTAAAAAACTTTAGCTTTTCTTGAGCAAATACAGCGTCTTTCTGCATTGCTTTTTGTCTGGCAGCAGCTCTTGCTCCAGCGTTAGCGTCTATGCACACGGCAAAATTCTATAAATTGTAAATTGTTTGGTCCATGTCTTACTTTACGTAAAAACTTGAATCCTAAAAACTTTAACAGTTTTAAATGTACTGTATTTCTACAGTCTAC
>CENL01003954.1_pt1 | contig 10537 bp, 18 predicted proteins | sample 530221 | NCBI WGS metagenome assembly CENL01 (sample SAMEA2619791, study PRJEB7988) | marine metagenome | isolation source: saline water (ENVO:00002010), including
TCCATTTTAAATATGGACTTTAATAAATCCTTGGAGCAGTTTAAAAAACTGTTCCAAGGGTCTGATACATATCATGGTCAGTCTAAAAAGTTAGGAAAGAAGAGATCTGACGGAAAAGACGAATGGCGTAGTTGGATAAATCCTATTCCAATGACCGATCAAAACTGGATTGATCATTTAGAGGGTAAAGATAGTTTTGGTACTGTTCCAATAAGAGACGACTCAACGGCAAGTTGGGGAGTAATAGATGTTGATAGGTATAACATCGATCATAAAAAATTTATAAAAACAATTAGAAAAAGAAAATACCCATTTGTTCCATATAGATCTAAGTCAAATGGTTTACATTTAATTTTACATTTAGACGAACCTGTTGCTGCATCAGAAATGAGAAAAAAGATGATAGCTATAGCTTCTGATTTAGGTGTTAATGATACAAAGACAGATATATTTCCTGCACAAGACACTGTAGATCTTACCCCTGAAAAATGGGATGATAAACAGAAAGGACAATTTGTAAATTTACCCTATCAAAACGCGAAATTTCCAACACGATGTGCTATGGATGACGAGGCACAAAGTTTATCATTTGAAAAGTACATAGAGTATGTAAAACAATTTGTAATAACAAAAGAACAGTTTAAAAATTTAAAAACAGCAACGGACAGCGAAGAAAAACAATGGCCTAATTGTGTTAACAAGTTTGTTAGGAATCAGATTAGAGAGGGTGAAGGTCGTAATGATGCTATGTTTAATGTTGGGGTTTTGTGTAAAAAGATAAATGAAGATAAGGATTATTGGGAAGCAGAAATAAGAGAGATGAATAAAACGATTTGTGTCCCACCTCTTACACCAAAAGAAATAGCTAAAGTTATTGATCAAGTTGATAAAAAGGATTACTCATATAAATGTGGAACATCAGTAGCCAGAATGTATTGTAATGGATCTACACAATGTGCAAAAAGAAAATATGGTATAGGATTAAATGAAGCTATACCTGAGGTAGGTAAGTTAGTTAAAGTAAACTCTTACCCTGATCCATACTGGCTCTTACCAATACAAGGCAAAGTTGTTAAACTTGACACAAAACAATTGTATCAACAACAATTATTAGGAGAAAGATTATTAAATTACGATATTGTTTGGCGACCTTTAAAGCCAAGCAAAAGAGATCCAGATCCATACAGAGATTGGTTGGAAGAATTAATAACTAACAAACAAGATATGGAAGGTTTTGATGGAGAAGAAGAGAAAAAAGAAGTATTTGATACTAGAATTGTAAAATTCTTTGAAGATACAGATACGATTACTGAATTTGATCAGATTGAACACGACAACATATATCAAGATGGCAAAGAAATTAGATTTAAACTTGAGACTTTTAGACAATTTATGAAAAAACAAGGGTACAACTGGTCCGAAAAAGATTGTACAATATTCTTACAAGGAGCTGGATGTAAGAAAAGTGCAAAATTTCAAGGAGTACAGGCGAGACACTGGGTTGCAACATTACCAAAACAAACTGAACACAGAAACAAAGATGTCAAATTTAATAAAGCAAAAGCTCCATGGGAAAACAATTAAGTTTTTTGGCCCACCAGGAACAGGAAAAACACACAGACTTTTAAAAAGAGTGGAGAGATTTTTAAAACGTGGGATGTCTCCTGATGAAATTTGTTACATATCCTTTACTAATAAAGCTGTAGAAGAATGCAGAGATAGAGTTCGTAAACAATTTAAAGGTTACGATGAGGATGATTTTAAATATTTTAGAACCTTACATAGCTTAGCAAGACAGCAATTTTCTGACATACCTGTATTAGATCCAAAAGTAGATATGCTTCAGTTTCATACACAATATGGAACAGTTAAAATTAATTACAAACCTACGTGGGATGATCAAAAGGTTTATAACAATTGGTCTTTACAAATCTATGATAGAGCCAGAAATATGAAAATGAATCCTATCGATTTATATAAAAAAGAACCTCGTAAAAAAGTTAGGTTACAACAATTTAAATCTATCATTGCAGGGTATGAACGATATAAAACATACGAATCTACACCAGGTAAATTTAAAAACGATCGTTTAGATTTTACAGACATGGTACAAAAATATATTGATACAGGTTTACCCATACCTTTTAAAGTTTTGATGGTAGACGAAGCTCAAGATCTTACTCCTCTGCAGTGGGACATGGTTGTGAAATTAGCATTACATTCTGACAAAGTTTATATAGCAGGTGATGATGACCAAGCTATCTATGAGTGGAATGGCGCTGATGTAATATTTTTTCAAACGTTTCCTGGAAAAGTAAAAATACTAAAAGAGTCTAGAAGATTGAATAAAAAAGTACATTTCTTTTCTAAGTGTATTTTAAACGGTATGGAAGGACACCGAATCGAAAAAGAATTTACATCAAACGGTAACGATGGGGCAATATATAAGTGGAGCACATTAAAAAAAATACCTTGGGAAACTCAGGGGTCTTGGATGGTGCTTGCTAGAATAAACGATGTTAAAAAAGAATTACAGGATGAAGCTAGAAAATTAGGTTTGTATTTTCAAGATATGCGTGGAAACAAATCATTTGATATTAATCAATGGAAAGCTATCTGTGATTGGCAAACAATATGTGATGGTGGTGCAATTACGAGAGAAGATGCCTGCAACATGTACAATTTTTTATTAAACATAGATCATGGCTACCGATCAACGGACAGTAAAAAGTGGAGCTTTGCTCATCCTAATCAAGTATTTAATTTTGATGAATTACATTTACAAGGAGGCATGGTAGAGGAGAGAAAAAATTGGATGGATGCTTTTCAAAGAAAGTTTAAAGATAAAGAAAAAATTTACTTTAGAAAACTTCTAAAGAACAATTTTAATTTAGAAGACAAGGCAAGAATTATTATAGATACTATTCACCAAGTTAAAGGAGGGGAAGCAGACAATGTAGTAATATCAGCTAAATGCAACTTTCCTTCACATTACGAACGAAAAAGTTTAGAGGAACGAATCAAGGAACTAAGGGTATGGTATACAGGCGTTACAAGAAGTATTAACACATTGCATTTATTGGGTACATATCACAAGTATCATTTTCCCTTGAGTAAATATTATAAATTGTATAAAAGTAACTATGTCTAAAAAACAAATTGGTGGTTCTCATTACAAAAAATATGCCATTTCTCCTTGGACATTCATAAGAGAAAATTTATTAAATCCCTTTCAAGCCAATGTAATTAGATATGTAGTTAGGTACGAAGATAAGAATGGGATAGAAGATTTACAAAAGATAATACATTACTGTGAGATGGAGATAGACTTTATTAAAAAAAAGAAAAAGAAAAGGGAGCTTCTTCCTGATGATTCTCCTATTAAAGAAGAGGAGTGGGCAGCGATGATAGCTCAAATGCAAGACGCATGAGTCATCAATTAAATTTTATATATAATGATTCGGATTGGGTTGCTCCATCGGAGTACCCTGATTTAAGACATGCAGATGAAGTTGCTATTGATCTAGAGACTAAAGATCCAAATTTAAAAACAAGAGGTTCTGGTTGGGCAACCTTTGATGGTGGTATTGTTGGTTTTGCCGTTGCTGCTTTGGGTCAGCAATGGTATTTTCCAATACAGCACGATGCTGGTGGTAATATGGACCTATCTGTAACAACTGCATTTATGGTTGACCTACTAAAAAGACCTAGCACAAAAATTTTTCATAATGCATCATATGATGTGGGTTGGTTACTTGCTAATGGTTTTGAGATTAATGGAAAGATTGTAGATACAATGGTAGCTGCAGCTTTAATTGATGAGAATAGATGGAGCTTCTCTCTTAATGCATGCGCAAAAGATTATCTTGGTGAAATTAAAAACGAAACTTTTTTAAAAGAGAAAGCGAAAGAGTGGGGCATAGACCCTAAACAAGATCTTTGGAAAATGCCAGCAGGTTATGTTGGTTTCTATGCAGAACAAGATGCAGCATTAACATTAAAACTTTGGCACCGATTCAAAGCAGAGATACAAAAACAATCTATTAATGATGTGTGGGAAATGGAGATGGAGCTGTTGCCTATATTAATTAAAATGAGACAGGTTGGTATAAGAGTTAATGAAGAAAAAGCAGCATTATTAAAAAAAGAATTTAGACAAAAAGAAAAACAAGTCTTGCAAAAAATAAGAAAAGAAACAACTTTAGACGTAGATATTTGGGCTGCAAGAAGTGTAGCACAAGTGTTTGATAGGTTGGGTGTAGAATATCCAAGAACAGCAAAGTCTAATGAACCATCTTTTACAACTAATTGGTTACAGAATTGTGATCATCCTATTGCAGCTTTAGTTAGAGAAGCTAGAGAAATAAATAAGTTTCATTCAACATTTATAGATTCTATACAAAGATACGTACACAAAGGCAGAATACACGCAGAGATAAACCAATTAAGATCAGATCAAGGTGGAACTGTGTCGGGCAGACTATCTTACGCAAATCCAAACCTTCAACAAATACCAGCAAGAAACAAAGAGTATGGAAATAAAATTAGAAGTTTATTTCTACCTGAGGATGGAAGACAATGGGGATCTTTTGATTACTCACAACAAGAACCAAGACTTGTAGCCCATTACTCCGCATCAATAGGAGAAAAATTAGATGGATCTGATGAATTTATACAAGCTTATGAAGATGAGTCTGCAGACTTTCACCAGATTGTAGCTGATATGGCTGGTATATCTAGAACACAAGCAAAAACAATTAATTTAGGATTGTTTTATGGAATGGGTAAAGCAAAACTTTCAAAGGAATTAGGCATAAGTAAAGACAAAGCAGAAGTCCTTTTAAATAAATACAATTCTAGAGTGCCTTTTGTAAAAAAATTAGCTAGTGCTGTAACACAATCTGCTAGTAAGTTTGGTTTTATAAGAACAATAAAGGGGCGTAAATGTAGATTTGATAAATGGGAACCTGCTACATTTGGAATGAATCAAGCTATGGACTACAACGAGGCTAAAGCCAATTATGGAAACAACATAAGAAGAGCATTTACTTACAAAGCTTTGAATAGATTAATTCAAGGATCTGCAGCTGATCAAGCTAAACAAGCGATGATTGATTGTTATAAGGCAGGACATTTACCTTTATTACAAATACACGATGAATTATGTTTTAGTGTGGGAACTGATGCTGACATTAAAGTTATAAAAAGTAAAATGGAAAATGCAGTAGAAAACTTAAAAGTTCCTTTTAAATGTGATGTAGCTCTTGGTAAAAGTTGGGGAGAAGCTAAGGAAAATGAGTAAAAAGTTAAAAAAATCTGAATACGAAGAAGTAGCGGAGTGTATTGTATCAGATCAAGTGTCTTCTGATCGTATTGCAAACTATTTTAAGGACAAAGAATTTTACAAATACTATAAGAAAAACTATATGTGGGTTTATTCTAGGCCCGAACTTGATATATGAAAGTGTACAAAGATTTTTTAAAACCAGAAGAAATGTCCGCTATAAAATTAACGATGGAGTCTGCTGATTTTCCTTGGTATGCAAGTGAAATACTTTATCCTCATTTAATAGCAAAGAACGTCCCCAATATGCAGTTTGTACATCCTTTCTACAATAAATATAGGATTGTATCTCATTATTTTGACATGCTTGTCCCTTTGTTAAACAAACTTAATATTTTTTCTTTACTTAGAATTAAGGCAAATTTAACTATAAGAACATTAAAACATGTAGAACATGGTATGCATTCAGACTTTTTAAACGAAAATGCTAAAATAAAAACAGGTATACTTTATATAAATAGTAATGATGGTTACACTAAATTTGAAAACGGAAAAAACATACAGAGTATAGAAAACCAATTTGTTGAGTTTGATTCTACTTTAAAACACACGGGATCTTCTAGTACAGATCATGATAGAAGAATTGTAATTAACTTAAATTATATTAAAAATGACGTACAATAGTGGAACAGCTTACAGGGCCATGTTAAAATTATTTGCAGACGCTAAGATTGAAATGGATAAAAAGAAAAAAACACCCTGTTTAAGATGTAAAGATACTCGTGAAATATGGGTATGGAAAGATACTTCTGAAAGTGAAAGGATTCGAGTAGACTGCACAATGTGTAGCAAACAACGGCCACCGCAAGAACTTAGAAATCTTGGAATACTCTAATCTTTTGGTCTTGTAATTTTTCCTGATCTTTTGTAATTAGCCCACTGACAATTGTATGTTGCGACTCCGCCTTCAGTAACAATTTTAATAATGTGGCCTCGCTCGGTTGATTCGATATAATGCCTAATATAGTTAGGAATATGTGCATAACTATCTCCTTTTTTTACAGCCATAGATAGCCCTTGTTATAAATGATTTTTTGATAGGTTGCTAGTATTTTTTACTAGCTGTTTTGTAAAAGATCTTGTGATGCATCAACAACACTTTGTTCATTGATTCTTTTTTTAAGATCCTTTATCTTTATATCAATCCACTTCATGTCAGTCGTAACTCTACCCTGTTTTAACGCCTGATTCGCCCATTTGGACTCCAGCTGAAGCTTCTCCGATATTAACATTTGTAGTGCCATTTTTTAGCTCCTCATATGTAATGAAAGTTCTTCCCTTTAAGTAAAAACCTTCATCTTTTATTTCGAGTTCACCATTGGTCAGTTTTTTCCCGAACTGTCGTAAAGCCGAAACATCGTCTTGTGCTTCAATTATCCCATCATAATACTTTCCTTCTGATCGTATCTGAATTCGATAACTGCTCATGAGAGATTATATAACATATTATGGTGTTAATACAACCCTATGCATTTGTGGGTTGAACACACGTATATTTAGTGGCTATTTTATTTTCTTCTACTAGGGCTTGTGGTATTGACAATAATAATTGTGTTGATTCTACGTGGGCTTGCATTGTACAATCATACCAACTATCAAATTGTGTAGGGTATACAACACCTGGAGCACAGTCCTGATGTAAAAAAGAACATACATACATTGTAAGAATAAACTTCATAGATATCCCATTTAATCCTTGCATTTAATATCATTATTGATATAAAGGCGGAGTAATAACAGGAGTATAACATGGATGAAAAAGATAAAAAACCAAGCGTGACAAAAGATGTGTCCGAAGTATTTGCAACCAACATCACTGAAGTTGATTTCAAATCAGGAACAAGCGGAGACATTATTAAAACAATAGGCCCTGAGACAGAAGCTGTCTTAATTACATATGAAAGAGACAAAGGTGAACTTAAACTTTATCACAATGGCCTTGAAGTAGATAAAGCTGTGTTTGCAAGAGTAGTAAAAGCAGAAACAGGTTTTTATTCCTTGCTTGATTTCATTCAAGATAAATTTAAATCTTGGAGGACAGCATGGATGTAAAACTCAAGTCAAGCTCACACTTGTTTAAAAAGTGGGTAATGCAAATGGATGATATTTTAAGTAAAACGCACACACACAACCAAGCTGGTGTGCCTACAACTCAAGATACTGAACATTTCAAAGAACAACGGGAAAGGTTATCTTCTACAAAAGTAGATGTATACTCAGCTCCTGTTTATCCTGTAAACCAATGGTTAGCTCAAGATTTTGTTAATGATGAGATTGAGTGCAGAACCTATGAACAGGATTTAGAAAAAACAGATGGACGTAACCGAAGATGATGAAAGAAATTGGTTACATCATTTTGTTATTGTTAATGTTGGCCATACCACCAAAAATACTTTTACTTTTATTGGGTGGTCTATATTATTTTATAATGTACTAGGAGGAAAAATGTATAAAATAGCAGAGCAAGTCAAAATTATGAACGATATGAATTATGAATCCAGTAATGCTGGTAAATTAAATGCTTATCGTGAAATAGGAAAAATGTTTGGTAATTTAGATACTTCGACATCAAAAACAATTGTTGTAGGAGTGACTAATATAATGAAACATTTAAAGAAAGAAATCGAAAAACTAGATAAAGAGGTAAAATTTAAATGAAAAATATCTTAATAATAATGTTATTTTTATTTATAACGGGCTGTGGTTACACAGTTACATTAGGAAAAAAATGTACACCAGGACATACAGAGTGGTCATATGTTTGGTTTATAGAAAAGGAAGGTGAAAATGTCAGCCGAAACAATTGCGAAGAATTGGCAAAGTAAAAGAATCGATGCCATCAACCGTAAAATTTCTAGATCAAGAAATGCCCGAGCCGCTACTGAAGCATTCATGTGTGAATACGACAGAGTGTATAAGTCAAAATGTAAAACTAAAACGGAGTATAAAAAATGGATACGAACAAGTGGAAAAGTGTAGCCGTAGATATCGATACATATAAAATCATTACTGCTATGGGTGAAAAAGGCTTTAGAAGGCCAGGTGCAATGATAGCGAAATTAGCTGATTCCGAGCTAAAAGCTATTGCTAAAAAGCAGGGTAAGTCTGTAGAAAAGCTTAAAGCAGAGCTTTTGGTGCAGGGGTCTAAAAAATTAAACGGAAAATAACAACATATAGTATAGTGAGTATAAATTAATACTTGATTTTGTGCTCACTATACGCTACTGAAGAAGAGTATTCCTCATAACCCAATGAAAAGTAGAGGTTTCTATCTACTTAAATTACCGAACAGCGAACAAACTTGTTTTTATTATTAATAATAAAGGAGATTGTTTTGGCAGAAGTGAAGAAAAAACCGCTAAACGAGGTGTTTGATCAAGGTTTAGAAAAATTAGTGATGATAAGTCCTAATAAAAAAACCTATGATGAACTTACTTCAATTATGTTTCAGCTTTACTGTGGTAATGATTTTGGAATGGGGAACTTTAGTCTACAGTTTTTAGATAAAACAGAACGAGCTTGGCGACAAGGACGAAAAAAAGTTGCAAAAAACTTGGGATTGTCTTTGGTTAAGAATGTGTAGCCACCAGTTACTATATCCATATCATTGTCTTTCCGAAACTGGTGGTTATGCAGATGAGTTTATTTGATCATAGTTTAAATGATGTAGCAGAGATGAGTGGTATAGACCGAACTCATTTCATGAATGATGTTTTTCTAGATTGGCAAGCCTCCAAGAGTCTCCGACAAAATAAAATGGAGAATTTTTATCTTGAGTTACTCAAACAACTTATTAAAGATTATGGGAACTAATATTGCTACTGAAATATTAAAAACCCCTAACACTTCACAGCATAGACTTTATCAAGCTGTAGTGATTCAAGCTTTTGAAGATTGCTTATATACATTAGGCGGTAAAAACGAATCCTACAATAAGAAAGAAGCTCATGAGTGGTTCATGAATAAAAACAAGGATTTTCAGTATATTTGTGACTTAGCGAACTTAGATTCTGACCATGTACATAATAGGTACAGGTGGTGTTTAGAGAATAAAGTGATTGTATTTACAGAAATTCAATGTTATTGGATTGAGTATAAAAATGAGTACAAGAGATACAGATCTGTTGATACGAAAGAAGAGCGCAGATCTATAAAGGAAAGAATCGATACAATTAGGTATAAGCTTAAACTAAAGGATAAGAAAAAGAAATGAACTGGAAGAAACTAAAATCAAATTTTGATGTGTGGTCGCTTCATTATAGACAGGAGATTGTTTGGTTTATTGTGGGCTTTGTAATAGGTGCCATTTTGTTATAGATGAAGCCGATTATTATAACTTTGATGTTTTTAGCGCAGGGAGAGATTAAGATGCAGAGCTTTGAAATTTTTGAAACCTGCAGCTCTTGGTTCCATACCAATGTTGCAGTAACCGAGAGAAAGAAAAAAATGTTTTCTGACTTGTATTACCATTCATATGAGGGTAAAAAGGTTGTGGGTTATATATGTAATGGAAAGGAACCTCAGTGAGTATTAGAAAAGAATTATGTACAATGTTTAGAATAAATTGGGAAAGAACCCTTTATTGTGCATTATCCGTGTTTTGGGGTTTTATATTATATGGAACGTACAGCGCTTTCTTATAAAATAGACCAAGCTAGTAGGGATTATTGGAAAACTAAAAATCCTAAATTTAAAAAAGAGTGGTATAAATTAATAAGTCGATTTGCCCAAATTATCCGAAGAAAGCCCAAGCGAAAATTAAAGAACAAGTCAAAGCGGTTAAAAGAAAAAAAGTAAAATCATCAAAATTCATAATATTAAGTGTGGTGAGATTAAGTGAAACTTATTTAATCTTGGGGAAAAAATATCGAGAGAGCACGTAACCCCACCGACTTCACTTATGTCATTGTTCCTCCAGTCTGTAAAGACTTTAAATGATTAGGCCATAATGTACAAGGAAAAACGGACAACGGACAGCTAAAATGGGGGCATCAGTCTCCCTTTGCCCCCAATGAACAAGAAAGATGATATATATCAATCAAATTATATCACAATCTATTAGAAATCCAAAATAAAACGGGTATTAGGTAATTAGGGGGTAATGCATAATGCAATAATACAACCTAGATGTGTGGGGGTCTAATTTTCTACTATATAGATTATCTAGACCCCTATGCACTTTTTTTAATCAGA
>CENL01121961.1_pt1 | contig 10537 bp, 10 predicted proteins | sample 530221 | NCBI WGS metagenome assembly CENL01 (sample SAMEA2619791, study PRJEB7988) | marine metagenome | isolation source: saline water (ENVO:00002010), including
ATGGGCATCTCGTCGCAAACACGCTAGAGATCCTGTTCTGTATCGCATGGCTGATCATGATCATCCCACTGCACGATCAACACGGGAAGCCATACCGCAAGTCAGTTCGCATACTGCTTCAAATGAGCTTGTGGGTGTTGATTGTCGCTGCCATCGCAGACTACCTGTACTTCTTTGGGAATCTCAAGCCAGTTCCAGCAACTTTACATTTGATATTGCAACTCACGACAATCATCCCAACACTGGCTCTCTACCCATTGCAGCTGCTCTACATTGACGGAATCGCGAAGTTGACAGACAACGCCAAGACACAGCAGCGGGTCAAGATCTGGATTTGGTTGACGCCGATCCTCGTCAGCATCCTTGTCCTACTCATTGCGTTCATCAATATTCATTTTTTCTGGCTGCTCATCTTCACAGTCCTTGTTGTCGTGTTTCAGTACTGGAACATGATCGAGTACACCCGGCGCGATCTCAAGAAGATCATCGCCGCACGCGTGGAGAGTTGACTGATGCACATCCAAGGCATCGAGTTCATCACGAATGCAACCACGCAGCCGCACTTCCAGGCCAAGATGGTCTTCAACGAACACGGCGCGATCTTCTTCCCCGTGACGCGAGAGCACCGTGACCAGTCCGGCCCCGGCATCCACTACGCCGACGACTACAAGGGCAACGCCCTCGCCGCCATGATCTCCCCGGGCACCATCGAGGTCCGCTTTCACCGAGACTTCAGCGATCAGCAGGTGGGAGAGATACTCGAAACGATCACGAATCATCCTTCGCTCGCATGCGTGCGTGGGTTCGCGATGACCTATCAAGGCCGCCTCATACCACGATAGTTCCCGCTTCGTCTCTGCGTCCTCTGACATCCGGCGTTCATCAGATCACTCACACGCCCATCGCCACGATCGCATCCGCCAGCTTCACGAAGCCCGCGCGATCCGCGCCCGCGCCGTAGTTCACGATGCCGTTTTCCTTCGGTGCGTGCTCCACACATTCCTCATGGATGTGCAGCATCACCTCATTGAGCTTCTCAAGCGAGCGTTCCTTCGGCCAAGCGTCGTGGGCCGCGTTCTGGTGCATCTCGAAGCACGAGGTCGCCACGCCGCCCGCATTGGCCGCCTTGCCCGGCCCGAAGGTCACGCCGCGATCATGGAACATCTTTCGCGCCCCGTGCGTGCACGGCATGTTCGCGCCCTCGGCAACGAACAGGCAACCGCGGTCCGCGATCACCTTCGCGTCGTCCTTCTCGATCTCGTGCTGCGTCGCGCACGGCAGGGCCACATCATGATCAACATGCGACCACGGCTTGTCCTCACGGAAGAACTCGCACCCATCGCCTTCCCAGTCCTTCAGGCGCCCGCGCTGGTTCTCCTTGAAATCGATCAGTTCCTTGATCTGTTCCTCGCTGAACCCCTTCTCGCAGATCAACGCGCCGCCAGAGTCCGAGAGTGAAACAACCTGCGCATCTTTCTGATGCGCCAGCTCCGCAGCATACAGGGCCACATTGCCCGCTCCCGAGATCGCAACCCGCTTCCCGTCGATCTTCTCGCTCCGGTGCTTGAGCATCTGCTCTACGAAGGTCACCGCGCCATAGCCGGTTGCTTCTGTCCGCCCGTGCAGACCACCGAGCCCCATCGGCTTGCCCGAAAGCACCCCGTCGCGCTGCTTGGTGATCTTCATATATTGCCCGTACAGGTAGCCGATCTCGCGCCCGCCAACCCCGATATCGCCCGCGGGAACATCCACGCTCGCTCCGATGTGCCGGTGCAACTCACGCATGAACGCCTGGCAGAAGCGCATGACCTCGTTGTCGCTCCGTCCCTTGGGGTCGAAGTTGCTCCCGCCTTTGCCGCCGCCGATCGGCTGCCCGGTCAACGCGTTCTTGAAGCACTGCTCGTATGCCAGAAAATGCAGCGTGTCCTCGTCCACTGTCGGGTGGAACCGCAGCCCGCCCTTGTACGGACCCATCGCGTTGCAGTGCTCGATGCGCCACCCGAAATTCAGTTCAACGCCGCCGTCGTCGTTCACCCACTCCACCCGGAACCGGATCACCCGGTCCGGGATCAGCAAACGCTCAAACACGCGCGCCTTGCGATAGCTCTCGTTCTCCGCGATGATCGGCTCAACCGATTCCGCGATTTCCTCGATCGCCGACCGATAAAGCTTCCCGGGCTCAATCGCATCGATCAGCCCGCCAATATTGAGATCCGCATTCGCAGTTGTCATGTCATCCTCTGTATCTGATTGAGCGTGTAGTTCGAACCCGTGCCCATGACCACGCTTTCGCTTACATCAGATCAACAGACGCGTACGCAGACTTCGGCAATGAACGATATCACCATCACGCCAGCCCACGACCCGTCACTCGGACGAATCTGGGTCCTCCGGGCGGTCCAGGTCCTCGAGCAACCACGCGAAAGCGTTTTCCCATTCTTCGCGGACGCACACAACCTTGAGAAACTCACCCCAAGCTTCCTCAAGTTCAATGTCCTCACGCCCAAGCCCATCGATATGCACTCCGGGTGCGAGATCAGGTACAAGCTCAAGGTCCGTGGTATCCCCATCAAATGGAAAACCACGATCCATAACTGGGCACCGCCACGCCAGTTCGTCGACAACCAGGACTCTGGCCCATACGCCCTCTGGCACCACACCCACACATTCGAACCCACCGAAGACGGGCGAGGCACCATCTGCACCGACACCGTTCGCTACCGACCCGCCGGCTGGATCCTCGCGCCGCTCGTCAACCGGTTCTTCGTCCAGCGCGATGTGGTGAACATCTTCCGCTACCGCTTCAAGATGCTCGAAGAGATCTTCCCGCCCCCTGAGTGAGCTATCACGCCGCGCGTTTGGCATCCTCGAAAGAGCGCCCCGCTTCCGGTGCGCTCATCGGCAGGAAGATATGCAGCAGCGCTCCGCGGCCCGAGTCGTCCATCTCGCCCCAGATCGCGCCACCCAACCGTCTCACGATCCCCGCCGTGAGATCGACTCCCTCTTGCTCCGGGCCGCTTGCAAACATTCCGGGAGACGCGTCGTCATCGAGCACTGCGCCCGCGTCACACAGCGTCAGCCTCACCCCTTCCACGCCGCTTTGAACAACGGATTCTGTTGACAGCTCGACCCGCCGCAGCTGGCAGCCACGCTCAACAATCGATCGCCTCGAGTTCGAGAGCAGCGTCACCAGCATCCGCAGCAGCAATCGATGGTCGCTGCGGATCAGCGGGCACTCGCCCATTTTCTCCACGATCTCGATCCCGTGCCCATCGAGCAGATCCCGCTCGACCAGCTCCGCCTCCCGCCAGAGCAGTGGGCACGATACATCTTCGATGATCATGAGCTCTTCAGACCCGCCATGTGACTGCTCGACAATCTCCTCGATTCGACCCAGTGCCGCCGCGGTTTCCTTATCCACAGCAGCCCCGTCATCCTCACTCATCGAGCCCCGTAGATCGCTCAGCGTCGAACCGATCATGTGAATCGCGCGCATCGCCCGCTCGCTCAAGGCCGCCTTCCGCGACGCCACGCTCAACTCGCTCTGCAGCGCTTCGCCTGCACGCTGGGCCTGGCTCACCTCAGCACGCTGATGCTCGTTCTCGCTCAGCACGCTTCGCAGGAGACTGCTCTGCACGAGAAGCAGCGTCTGGACCGACACCGCCCAGTCGTTCCCGTTGTCCGGCTCAAGAACCAGCACAGGGTCGTTCCGCACCGCCTCTTCGCGTGAGATCGCTACGCCGCACGCCACACCAATTGTCACAGCGTGCGACAGGCGAGTGCATTCAAAGCCTGTCGCCTCTAGAAAGTGCGCTACGCTCCGCTTCATGAAGATGGCCTGCCCGAATGGGGTTGCCATCTCCTGCTCGATCCGGCTCAGCGGCACGATCGTGGCACGCCCCGTTTCCCCAGGGCACACGCACAGGTTCGTCGATGACTCTGTGTGCATCCGCATCAGCACCTCGCTCAGCGATTCGTCCATCCCCGCGCCCGTTACCCGGCAGGCGAGCTCCGGCAGATCGCCCAGGCACACATCCCGGGCCACCGCGCGGATCTGGGACACGAGCTCATCGATCTCCCCACCCAGCGAATCACGCTGTGGAAACACCCTGCTGTCATGTAGCGTTTGCATGCCGAACAGTTCGGCTTCCCCCGGGCACCGGCCCACCTGAGAAAATCAACGCAACCCAAGCTTAACAGTCCCGCACGCCCAAACCATGAACATGGCGCAACACAACCCGCGAACAGGCTGAGCAGCCCGATAATCGCCATCTATCTTGATCACACGCTTTCAGTTCGCCAGCACCGCGCTACCGCTTCAAGAAGCTCGAAGAGATCTTCCCGCCCGGATCACCGAGTAGATCATCTGGCGAGGCTACATGATGATCAGCGAACCTTGCCGCGGGCATCGCAGTACCATCTTCGGAGATGAAGAAGCACCTAATCGCGACATGTGTTGTTCTCATTAGCTCGATCACCGCACTCGTGCTCGCATGGCCGAGCTCGACCGCCAACGATCGCTGGGACGATGAGGCCAAGCAGGTCACCATCGAGCGTGCCCAACCCATCATCAAAGCAATCGACGCGTACAGGAAGGATCATCCAGACGAACCCGATTCGCTCGACGACCTCATACCTGAGTACCTTGATGAACTCCCTTCACCCCTTGTCGGCGGGCAGAAGTGGGAGTACCACAACACCAAGCGCAGCTACCAGCTCAGTGTTCCCTCTTCGAACCCCGAACCGCCATCCTTGCTCTGGATGATGATCTTCGGCCCATCATTCGACGACCGCTACTTCATGTACTACCGCACCAGTGATGCATGGGAAATGGCGGACCTGTAGCTTGACGAGCAAGTCAAATCAACTTCGCGATCTTCGCGTTCGCCCATCTCTTCTTTGCGCCTCTGGGTGATCTCCGCGTCCTCTGCGTTCTAAACGAAGACCAGCCGAACTCATCACTCCTCAAACAACGCCGTCCCGCTCGCCAGCTCACGCGGCACCGAATCGAGCTTCTTGGGCTCGGTCAGTTCCTTGCCGCTCTTCGCCCCCGCTTCCTCGAACTTGCGGAGCGTCGGCACCATCCGTGAATCGATCGAACCGACGAGCTTGTTGTACCGCTCCACGGCCTGACGGATCGATTTGCCCAGATCCGACGCGTGCTCGAACGCGGTCGCGGCCCGGTCATGCAGCTCACGCCCAAGCTCAAACAGCTCCGCCGCCTGCTCCGTCAGCGCGTGCTCGCGCCAACCGACCGCCACCGCCCGCAGCAAGCCGATCAGTGTGCTCGGCGAGGCCAGGATCACACCCTGCTGCGCCGCCACATCCAGCAGATCCGGTTTCCGCGACAACGCCGCATCGATAAAGTGATCACCCGGCACGAACATCACCACAAACTCCGCGCTCTTGCCGTCGAACATGGACCAGTACTTCTTGTCTGCCAGTTTCTTCACCTGCTCGAAGGTATGGCGGGCAAACCGCTGCATCTGCTCCTCGCGGATCTCGTCAGTGGGGGCGTTGACCGCCTCGATGTACGCGTTGATGTTCGCCTTGGCATCGACCACGATTACACGCTCATTGGGAAGTGTCACCACCATGTCAGGACGCAGCAGCTGCCCCTGCTCATCCCGCACGGAGGTCTGCTCGCTGAAATCGCAGTAGCTAGTCATTCCCGCCAGCTCCGCGACGCGCCGCAGCTGGATCTCGCCGTACTGCCCGCGCACCTCGGGGCGTGAGAGCGCCTTGGTCAGGCGCGCCGTTTCTTTCTTGAGCGACTCGTTGCTCTCGCTCGACGCCTTCACCCGCTCATCGAGCTGCGTGATCTGCTCCTTGGTCTTGTCCAGCGTCTCGCGGATCGGCTTGACCATCGCCTCGATCGCTTGCTTGCGTTTGTCGAGTTCGCTCTGCGACAACTGATCAGCGTCCTTGAGGCGCTCAGCGATGAACTTGCCCAGCGCCTCCTGATTCGCCTGCAGCGTCTTGCCCCCGAGCGCTTCGAAGTCCTGGCGCAACTGTTCACGATTCGCCTTGAACTCCTCAATCAGCTTGCCCGCCGCGTCCAATCGCTCCATGAGCTTGGCCTGCTCCACAGACAAACTCGTCACCCGCGACGCGGACTCCTCCGCCCGCGCCTGCGCTTCGCTCAATGTTGCACGCATCTGCTCCAGATCGCCGGCCACATGGGCATATTCCTGCCGCGCACGCTCCGCCTCACCCTTGGCCTCATTCTCACCACGCCGCGCCTCACCGAGCCCACGAACCAGCACAAAGCACCACGCCCCGAGCCCCAGCGCCACCACACCCAATACGATAATCGCGATTTCCATGTCAGGAGTATATCAGGGGAGGAGTTCGCGCTTTCGTGTTTCGTGATGAGATGTGCCACAGATCTGTGCGGAGTCTGAGTGAATCTGATATTTCTCCAATTTGAAGCGCTTGCGATTCCACAATCTGAGATACATTCAAACAATCTGTACCAAGCGAAAGGGGAACGCGATGAACAGAAAACACACAATCATTTTATCCAGCGCGATCGTACTGATTTTCCAACTCATAGGATGCGGAAGGCATCATCTCCCAAGGGCACAGTCTCGTGCTGAGTTGGAGTCAGGATACACATACATCCCGTTGGACGCGTTTCCGATCGATTTCTCAGACTGCGACGACCTGCAGACAATCGATCAAAAAGAGTTCTTCAACTACCTCCCCGATAACTCGATCCGAACCTCGATCAGGCAGTTCGATCTGAAAGAGGGAAAACTCTCATTCACGCCAGTGACGCTCACAAGCTCTGGATACACCTACGAGGTTGTATCGGATTACATCAACTCGGACACGATCAGTTTTCCTGTGCGCATTCTTCAGTCCGCTGTGTACGGCACACAGCGAAGATTTATCATGCCATTCGAAACGCCCCCATCCGAGTATGAGGGAAAGGCGCTCGTCGAAGACTCGACATCATTCCATGTTCTTTTTCGAGATGAATCAACCCCATCTTCGTTCGAGAATAGTGTGAACGAAAAACTCGGAGCGCAGGAAGTAGACGAACAAGATGCGTTGCAGGATTACAAACTATGGGTCAGCAAACTCAGCATCCACCTGTCGGAAAATCAGAACAAGCTGAATGATCAGGTCATCGCTCTCAGTCTGATGAACTCTCCGACGGGTCAGCAGACCATTGATCCTTACAAGCAGGATACAGCAAAGTGGGGAGAGCCCATCCCATACAACGCGAACATACCGATTTATGTCGGGGTTGGGCTCCGTGTGACAGCCGATGTTGTCAGCTTCAAAGCCGGGGTTAATGTTGGGCTCACGGCCCTGACTGCGAACGCAGATGCCGAGTCTCTCCAAGGAACGCTCACAGTCCAGACACTCGGAGTCAACGGCCCGGAAATCTCCGGCTCACTCCCGCAGGACGAGGAGCTCAACCGCACGACTGTCCGTGGAGCACTAACTTCCATCGCGACGATCAGGGCAAAGCTCTACCAGCCGAACACGATTCTGCAACCCAGAGTACTTGGGATGTATCTGCCATTCCCCGCAGATCAACAACTCATCAATCAGATCGTATCAGCGATCTCAAAGCACCCCCCCAAGTGGGAACCCGTCATCATCGTTGAGAAATCAGAACCATCTACCCAGTAAGCCAGGAGTGGCATAGCCCAATCCACCCCTGCCAACTTGGCACCCGCCGCCCCAAAACCGCCACTCCTGACACCATTTCGCCCCGGCGAACCCCGAATTCCATCGAAATTTGCCCCCTGATCTCCCCCCGGATCGGCACGCCCTTTGCCTATATACGGGCACATGATGGTCTCATCGACCCATCCCGACCACGCCGGCCCGCCCGGGCGACTCAACCTCCTGCTCTCATCCGCAGGCTGGCAGGAGTCCCCCTGGGTCGAGCGCGTCCCCGCGATGCTCACCCCCATGGGCGTCCAGTCCCACATCGCCGACTCCGCGTCCGCCGCCCAGCGGGTGATCGAGTCCAACCCAATCCACATCGCCGTGGTCGATCTCGCCCTCCCCCTCGACGAGCGCGATCCCACCGGCGAAGAAGCGGGCACCCGCGTGCTCAACCTGCTCGCCCGACTCGCGTCGCCCCCGCCGACCGTCGTCATCAAACGCCGGCGCACCTCTCGCGATGCCGTCCGCGAGATGAACGCGGCTCTGCGACTCGGTGCCTTCGCGGTCGTCGATCATCCCCACGCACAGCGTGATATCGAATCCCTGCTCGATGTCCTCCGTCGATGCATGACCCGCCATTACAAAGACCGCTGGCCCGGTGCCAGTTAAAAGTTCAGTTCCGTCCATTCACACACCCCAGTGGCTAGTGGTCAGTCCCTAGTCCCTTAAAAAAGAGAAACAGGAGATCCAAACCATGGCAACAAAGACCAAGACCAAAGTCGCCGTCCGCCCCCTCCACGACAAGATCCTCGTCGAGCGTGACGAAGCAGAAACCGTCACCAGCGCGGGCATCTACCTCCCCGAGTCCTCCACCGAGAAGCCCCAGTTCGCCACCGTCCTCGCCGTCGGCGAAGGCACACTCAACGACAAGGGCGATCGCATCCCCCTCGATGTCAAGCCCGGCGACCGCATCATCCTCTCCAAGTGGGGCGGCACCGAGCTCAAGCTCGACGGCGAAGAGTACCTCATCATCAACGCCTCCGATGTCCTCGCAATCGTCGACTGAGAAGTCCAGGCAATGGGAAGTGGGCAATAGGCAATAGATAAGACCTGCTGCCAACCCCTCTTCCCCATTGCCTATTGCCCATTGCCTATTTCCGAGATATCCATGAACCAGGACCAACTCCGACAAGCACTCAACGAACTCAACGGCGAGCGCAACGCGCACTTCGCCCTCACCGGCATGCACGAGTCGGCATCAATCCTGACCATCGCCTCAGCCATGCTCATCCCCGAGGAGACCGACAAACTCGTCAAGGTCACCGACGGCAAGAGCGTGTACATCATCGAAGCCGAGCGGATCGCATACATCCGCATCGGACTGTAAACCAAAGCAAGCCGCGACCGTCAGGGAGCGGATAGAGACAAACAAGGAGCCAACCAATGGCCGCAAAACAGATCGCATTCAACACCGACGCACGCGAGCGCATCCTCAAGGGTGTTCAGAAACTCGCCAACGCCGTCAAAGTGACCCTCGGCCCATCCGGCCGCGTCGTCATCCTCGAGAAGTCCTTCGGCGCACCGACCGTCACCAAGGACGGCGTCTCCGTCGCCAAGGAAATCACCCTCGACGACCCATACGAAAACATGGGTGCACAGATGGTCAAGGAAGTCGCATCCAAGGCTTCCCGCGAAGCTGGCGACGGCACCACCACCGCAACCATCTACGCCGAGTCCATCTTCACCGAAGGGCTCAAGAACATCACCTCGGGCGCCAACCCCAACCAGATCAAGCGCGGCATCGACATGGCCGTCGCCGCCATGATCGAAGAACTCCACAACATGTCCAAGCCCATCAAGGACTCCAAGGAGATCGCACAGGTCGGCACCTGCTCCGCCAACCAGGACGCGGAGATCGGCAAGATCATCGCCACCGCCATGGACAAGGTCGGCAAGGACGGCGTCATCACCGTCGAAGAGGGCAAGTCCCTCGAAACCGAGGTCGAACTCGTTGAAGGCATGCAGTTCGACAAGGGCTACCTCTCGCCACACTTCGTCACTAACCCCGCGACGATGGAAGCAGAGCTCGAAAAGCCCTACATCCTCATCCACGAGAAGAAGATCAGCAACGCCAAGGACATCCTCCCCATCCTCGGCAAGGTCGCTGAATCAGGCAGCCAGCTCCTGATCATCGCCGAGGACATCGACTCCGAAGCGCTCGCAACCCTCGTCGTCAACAAGCTCCGCGGCACCCTCAAGGTCACCGCCGTCAAGGCACCCGGCTTCGGCGACCGCCGCAAGGAAATGCTCCAGGACATCGCCACCCTCACCGGCGGCACCGCCGTCATGGAGGAACTCGGCATCGACCTCGAGAAGCTCGAGCTCAACGAGCTCGGGCGTGCCAAGAAGGTCACCGTCTCCAAGGACAACACCATCGTTGTCGAAGGTGCCGGCTCCAGCAGCGACATCAAGGGCCGCATCGACATGATCCGCGCCCAGATCGAGAACTCCACCTCCGACTACGACCGTGAGAAGCTCGAAGAGCGCCTCGCCAAGCTCGCCGGCGGCGTTGCCCAGGTCAATGTCGGCGCCGCAACCGAGGTCGAAATGACCGAGAAGAAGGCACGCGTCGAAGACGCACTCCACGCCTGCCGCGCCGCAGTCGAGGAAGGCATCCTCCCGGGTGGTGGCACCGCGGTTCTCCGTGCCCGCCGCGCCCTCGACAAGATCCGCAAGAAGGCCACCGGCGACGAGCGCATCGGGATCGACATCGTCCACCGTGCGGTGTCCGCCCCCGTCAAGCAGATCGCCAAGAACTGCGGCCTCGACGGCTCCGTGATTGCAAGCAAGGTCGAGGAGAACGACGACAACACCTTCGGCTACAACGCCCTCACCCACGAATACGGCG
>CENL01054690.1_pt1 | contig 10531 bp, 10 predicted proteins | sample 530221 | NCBI WGS metagenome assembly CENL01 (sample SAMEA2619791, study PRJEB7988) | marine metagenome | isolation source: saline water (ENVO:00002010), including
TCGCGGCGGTGTCGCCCCCGGCTTTAAGCACGGCGGCCTCTAACAGATAGAGCGAGGCGGCGTCGATCAATTGCACCTCTTTGCCCTCGGCGGTGATGTGGGGCAGGGAGCCAAAAGCCCCGGCATTGTGTTGCCGGCCTTCGACGACCGAGGAGGCCATGACAATGCCGCCGCCGATGAAGGAGCCAATGAAGAAATAGGCGTAGTCGGAAAAGGCGCGTCCGCGGCCAAAAAAATGTTCGGCGCGGCAGGCGGCCGTGGCGTCATTGTCGGTATATTGCGGCAGGTCGGAGAATGTCGCGATCTCTGTTGCAAAGTCGATTTCGCGCCAAATGTTGAAATCCTCCGGCGCGCCCAAAGCGTCGCTCCAGCGCCAAATTTCCGACGGCGCCGCGACGCCAATGCCGCACAGGCGCTTGCGTTGATAGGGGGTCAACGCCCCGGCGAGCGCCTCCATACCCTCACGCAAAAAGGTAAAGATTTGGTCGGGCATCGGATAACGGTAGGTGATCAAGCGCTGTTCCAACACTCGGCCAGACAGATCCATCACCGCCAAATCTGACGAGCGTCGCCCGATTTTAAGGCCAAACGACAGCGCTCCGTCCGAGTCGATTTCCATCGGAATTGAGGGCTTTCCTACCTTGCCACGCTTAGGGGTTCCGCGTTTGAGAAAGCCTTCATTTTCAAGTTTTCTCAATATGTTAGATACGGTTTGAGCCGAAAGATCAGTGCGCTTGGCAAGCTCGCTTCCGGGCATGCCTCCATGGCGTTGAATGAGCGAGAGGATCAGTCTTTCGTTGATCTCACGCACGCCAATCTGATTGACGCCGGATCGAAGCTGGCGCACCTCAATATCATTCATCTGTCGTCCTCCCGTAGGTCATATTGTCGAACTCGCATTAATAAATCAAATGGATTTATTTATTGACGGGACGTTAGGAATCATGTCTTTTCACCGTGAGCCGCTCGGAGGAAGTGGTGAGAGTGATGCGTGATCCTGTAAAGGCAGCGCGACGATATTTTGGGAGGACGACCATGAAAAAACTTCTGACTGGAAGCGCAATTGCGCTGGCTTTGACGGCATCCGGGGCCTTTGCTGAGGACATCAGCGCATGCCTTGTGACCAAGACGGACACCAACCCTTTCTTTGTGAAAATGAAAGAGGGTGCAAGCGCGCAAGCCGAGGCTTTGGGCATCAAACTCAATACTTATGCGGGCAAACTTGACGGTGATGTGGAAACACAAATCGCAGCCGTTGAATCCTGTATCGCAGGGGGTGCCAAAGGCATCCTGATCACCCCGTCTGACAGCCGCGCCTTGGCACCTGTCGTGACCCAGGCCCGCGAAGCCGGTCTATTGGTGATCGCGCTCGACACCCCGTTTGAGCCGACCGACACCGCAGACGCGACCTTTGCCACCGACAACTTTTTGGCTGGCGAATTGATCGGCCAATGGGCGGCGGCGAAAATGGGCGATACGTCCAAGGCGAAAATCGCGCTTTTGGACCTCAATCCCTCCGAAGTGTCCGTCGATTACCTGCGTGACAACGGCTTCTTGCAGGGGTTTGGCGTCGACATCAAAGACCCGAAAGACATCGGTGACGAAGACGACGAGCGCATCGTTGGCAATGACGTGACCAACGGCAACGAAGAGGGCGGTCGCACTGCGATGGAGAACCTGCTGCAAAAAGACAGCGGCGTGAATGTGGTTTACACCATCAACGAACCGGCCGCAGCTGGAGCTTATGAAGCGCTCAAATCCATGGGCCTTGAGTCTCAGGCCTTGATCGTGTCGGTCGATGGCGGTTGCCCCGGCGTGCAAAACGTCAAGGACGGCGTGATCGGCGCGACCTCCATGCAGTTCCCGTTGTTGATGGCCTCCAAAGGCATCGAGGCGATCAAAGCCTATGCCGACACGGGCAAAAAGCCGATGAACTCCGAAGGTCTCGATTTCTTCAACACGGGTGTTGAGCTTGTCACCGATCAACCGGTCGAAGGTATCCCGTCGATCACCTCCGAAGAAGCGCTCGGCAAGTGCTGGGGCTGATCTGATCTGCATCGTTTCACCGGGAGAGGCAGCGTGCTGCCTCTCCTCCCTCTTTTCGCCCTCCGACCTCGAAGGACAGGGAAATGAGTGACACCACCTCGGCCAAAAAAGGCCAAGATTTTGAACAGGTTCTGGATAAAAGCGACCGGTCTGTCGCCTCGTTTGAGACCTCCCAGAAAAATATCATCGAACGGCTTCAGTCGGCTTTGCATGGCAATCCGACGCTGGTCCCGGTGATCGTTTTGGCCGCCGCCGTTGTTGTGTTCGGCCTGATTGCAGGCGGTAAATTTTTCTCTGCCTTCAACCTGACTTTGATCATGCAGCAGGTGTCGATCATCGGTATCCTCGCCGCCGCGCAATCCCTGATCATCCTCACCGCAGGGATCGACCTGTCGGTTGCGGCGATCATGGTTTTGATGGCGGTGATTGCGGGCAATTTGGCGGTGTATAACGGCGTACCTGCGCCCATCGCGCTCATCGTTGCCTTTGTTGGCGGGACCGTGGCGGGGCTGATCAACGGCTTCTTGGTCACCAAGATCAAATTGCCACCTTTTATCTCCACCTTGGGCACGTGGTCGATCTTTTTCGCGCTCAACCTATGGCTATCAGGTGCGCAATCCATCCGCTCGCAAGACATCGACGCCAATGCGCCTTTGCTGAAATTCTTTGGCCAGACCATCGAAATGGGCGGCGCGCGCATCACCTATGGCTCGATCCTAATGGTGCTGGTCTTTGCGGTGCTATGGTACATGCTCAACAAAACCGCCTGGGGCCGTCATGTTTACGCCGTGGGCGACGACAAAGAGGCGGCGGAATTGGCGGGCATTCGCACCGACCGCACGCTTTTGTCGGTCTATGCGCTTTCCGGTTTCATCTGTGCCGTCGCCGCATGGGCCTCTATCGGTCGGGTTGGGTCTATTTCGCCGCAGGCCTTCTATGAGGGCAACCTGCAATCCATCACCGCCGTTGTGATCGGGGGCATCTCGCTCTTTGGCGGGCGCGGCTCGATCCTTGGCGCTCTGTTTGGCGCGCTCATCGTCGGCGTGTTCCAATCCGGGTTACGTCTGGCCGGTGTGGATGTGCTCTGGCAGGTCTTTGCCATCGGTTGGCTCATCATCATCGCGGTCGCCATCGACCAATGGATCAGAAAGGCTTCGGCATGACACAGTCCAACACTCAGCCCATTCTTTCGGCCAAGGGCCTGACCAAACGCTATGGCCGCGTCACCGCGCTCGACACCTGTGATTTCGAACTCTATCCGGGCGAGATTTTGGCCGTGATCGGGGACAACGGCGCGGGCAAATCCTCCTTGATCAAAGCGCTGTCTGGCGCGGTCAAACCCGATGCGGGTACGATCAAACTGGATGGTGAAGAGATTCATTTCCGCTCGCCGCTTGAGGCCCAGGACGCAGGCATCGCCACGGTCTATCAAACCCTCGCGCTCTCGCCTGCGCTGTCCATCGTCGACAACATGTTCCTAGGGCGCGAGATTCGCAAACCCGGCTTTGCGGGCAAGTTCCTTCGGGCTTTGGATCATGGGGCGATGCGCGATTTCGCCCGTGAAAAACTGTCCGAGCTGGGTCTGATGACGATCCAGAACATCGACCAACAGGTGGAAACCCTGTCGGGGGGGCAACGGCAAGGCGTCGCCGTGGCCCGCGCCGCGGCCTTTGGCTCAAAGGTGATCATTTTGGACGAACCGACAGCGGCTCTTGGCGTCAAGGAAAGCCGCCGGGTGTTGGAGCTCATTCAGGATGTGCGCTCGCGTGGCATTCCGATCATTTTGATCTCGCACAACATGCCGCATGTGTTCGAAGTGGCGGATCGGATTCACATCCACCGCCTTGGTCGCAGGCTTTGCGTGATTGATCCGAAAGAATACACCATGTCGGATGCCGTGGCCTTTATGACCGGGGCAAAAGAGCCACCGGCCGAGGCCGCAGCCGCCTGATGGAGAGCCGCCTGAACGCTTTGGTTGCCAAAATCCGCGCCGCCGCAGACGGGCGGACGCGGCTTTTGGTTGCCGTTGCCGGACCTCCCGGCGCGGGCAAATCGACGCTGGCCGAGGCGTTGGCCGATCAGATCGGACCAGAGGCGCAGGTCATCCCGATGGACGGGTTTCATCGCGACAATGACTGGTTGAGCCAGCACGACCTTCTGGCGCGCAAAGGTGCGCCAGACACCTTTGATGCGGCGGCTTTTTTGAGCCTGATCACACAGTTCGCCACGGGTGACAGCCCGCGCTTTCCGCTGTTTGACCGTACCAAAGATTGCACCGTGCCCGAGGCGGGGGCGCTGTCTGACGCCACGCGTATTCTGCTTATCGAGGGCAATTACCTCTTGCTCGACCGCCCCATTTGGCGCGATCTCGCCCGGTTTTGGGATATGACGGTCTTTATCGACGTGCCAAAGGCGGAGCTTGAACGCCGCCTGATCGCGCGTTGGTTGGATCACGGCTTGGACCCGGATGCGGCGCGCGTGCGGGCGCAGAGCAATGATTTGATCAACGCCGACACAGTGATCACGCAAAGCACGTCCGCCGATTGGACCATATCGAGCGATTAAAGGCGGTTATTACAGGCCGCGCACCGCTTGCGGCAGGTCCGTCCGCCGCCCGCCATTGTCCAAATCCAACGCGCCAAACCAGACCTCGCGCGCGCGCAGCATGGGCAGAGCGCGGACGGTGGTCGCCGCGCTATCAGGCAGTGTCAGCGGCATGTCCCAATGCGCATCGGTGAGGTCACGCCAACAGACGTTCAAATGCACCTCCGAGTGATGAAACAAGTGCCGCAGGGCGCGCGCCGGCAAGGTCGCGGCCAGGTCCAAAGCGGGCATTTGGTGCTTTTCGTCATTCGGCGGCGTATAGGCCACGCCCTTGACCAACGCCTCAAGCAGCAAAGCCTGATGGCGGGCATGATAGCTGACATGGGCGATCACATGCCGTCGGGTCCAGTCGGGGCGCAAGACTGCCCCGTCCAGATCGTTATCCGACAACTCATTGAGTTTGCGGGCAAAATAGGCGGTGCCACGACGCGCCATCAACAGGTCTTCGGCGGGCGCACCGGCGGCGTCATAGCGCGCGCCCTTGCCTTGGCGGGCCTTGAGCGCTGCGCGGGCGACCTGATCGGTCTCGCCAAGCGTCATCAGCTTTGCCCCTCGACTTTCGTGCGCATGAACGACAGCGCTTCCATGATCGGCGCGTCAGAGAACCGGAACAGATCGAATTGGCTCTCCGCTTGCAACGACCATTTGACCCAGCTCGGCACGACGAACATATCGCCGGTTTCAAGTGGGGTGGTCACGCCGTTGAGCACCACCGAACCCTTGCCCTCGAACACTTGGAACACACTCGATCCGACCTCTTGGCGCGGTGCGGTTTCAACGCCTGCGCGCAGACGGTGGAACTCGCAACGGATCGTCGGCATCACATCATTGCCGGTGGTCGGATTGACGTAACGGATCGCGGCATGGCCTTGGGCGACGGTGGCGGGTTGGCCTTCGTCCTCCAACAAAAGCTGCTCGGTCAACGCCCGGTCGGTGAACTCCCAGCGATAGGCCCCGATCGGTGAGGACACGGTGTTTTGCAACTGCGACAGTGGCCGCAGGCCCGGATGACACCAAAGCCGCTCGCCACGCGAAAAATTCGGCGTGGCGTAATCGGTCACCCGGTCGGAGCCGAATTCAAAAAAGCCCACATCCATTTGCTGGCTGAACGGAATATCGAGCCCGTCGATCCATGCCATCGGTTTGTCCGTGTCATTGTGGTGGCCATGGAAATTCCACCCCGGGGTGAGCAACAAATCGCCGCGCGACATCCGCACCGGATCGCCGTTGACCACGGTCCACACGCCTTCGCCCTCGACGACAAAGCGAAACGCATTTTGGCTATGGCGGTGTTCGGGCGCGGTTTCTCGCGGGCCGAGATATTGGATCGCGGCCCACATGGTCGGTGTGACATAGGCGTTGGGCGCAAGGCCTGGATTGGCTAGCCCAAGGGCCCGGCGCTCGCCCCCGCGACCCACCGGCACCAGTTCGCCGGATTTTTCCGCCAAGGGCAGCAGGTTCGACCATTTCCAAACATGCGGCACAGCTTTGGATTTTGGATGGATCGGCATCAGATCGCCAAGCTGGGTCCAAAGCGGGATCAGGCTTTCGGCCTCAAACCCTTTGTAAAGCGCGCGCAATTCTGGCGTGTCGTCGGGCTGCATCGCATGGTCTACACTGTCGTGATCAAGCTGTTCATTCATGGGAACCTCCTTGCGGGTTGGGGACGCTCAGGCTGCGTCCGGCTGTTGGGGCGGGGCCGCCTTGGCAAAGGCGGGGAGTTGGTCGAGGGCGGCATAAATGCGCGCAATCGTCGGCCAGGGATCAAGCGGAATGCCGAAGCGTTTGTTGTTCCAGACCTGCGCGTAAAGGCACACATCCGCCAAAGTGGGCGTGTCGCCGTGGCAATAGGTGCCGGTGTCTGCGCTGTGCGTCAGGGCCGCTTCAAACGCGTCAAAAGTGGTGGTGACCCAATGGGTGAACCAGTCTTTTTGTGCCTCTTCGTCGGCGTCGAATTGATCGCGCAGGCGGAACAGCACCCGCAGATTGTTGAGCGGGTGGATTTCGCAAGCGATCATGTAAGACAGCGCCCGCACCCGCGCCCGCCCGTCGGCATCTTTAGGCAAAAGCGCGGGTTCGGGGTGGGTTTCCTCCAGCCATTCGATGATGGCCAGAGACTGGGTCATAAACGTGCCGTCTTCACGCTCCAAGGTCGGCACCAAGCCTTGCGGGTTTTTCGCCAAATACTCCGGCGTGCGGGTTTCCCCCGTCCGCAGCACATAGGGGATATAGTCAAAATCCACCCCCTTGAGGTTCAACGCGGCACGCAGCCGCGTTGAGGTGGAGGAGCGAAAGAAGTTGTGTAACTTCAATGTCATGGCATTCGGCCTCGCTCAATCTTCTTTGGGGCCAATAGGGGTCTCGATCGACCCTAGGCCCTCAATGGAGACGACACAGACATCACCAGAAACGAGCGGGCCGACGCCTGCGGGCGTGCCGGTCATGATCAAATCGCCGGGGGCCAGCGCAATGGAATGCGACAGGATCGAAATAATCTCTGGCACCGACCAAATCAGTTCATTGAGATCCGCATCCTGTTTCACATCGCCATTGACGGTGAGCGTGATCGCGCCGCTGGACGGGTGGCCGACCTTGGCGACCGGGAACACCGGGCCAATCACGGCAGAGCGGTCAAACGCCTTGCCCCAGTCCCACGGGCGGCCCTGTTCACGGGCTTTGAGTTGCAGATCGCGCCGGGTCAAATCGTTGCCCACCGCATAGCCCCAGACATGGGACAGGCTGTCGGCCTCGGTAATGTTTTTACCGCCGGTGCCGATTGCCACGACCAATTCGGCCTCGTAGTGAAAGTTCTCGGTCTCGGGCGGGTAGGCCACGGTCTCGCCACTGTCCACAACCGCATCCGCCGGTTTGGTAAAGAAAAACGGCGGATCGCGATCCGGGTCTTTGCCCATCTCGCGGGCATGGGCGGCGTAGTTGCGGCCGACGCAGAAAATGCGACGCACGGGGAGGCGCTCGTCGGTGCCCTCAACTGCAATCGTGGCCTGAGGCGCGGGGGGGAAGACATACGTCATCTGATCTGTCCTTTGGTTTTTGGGGAGGTTACTCAGCCGCCAAAGCGGTTTCGTCGAGGCCTGTGGAGCCATAAATCCATGAGAGTTGGTCGTACCATTGTGCGGGGGACATGCCCTTCATCACATGGTTGCGCACGGCCGCTTTGGCGTCATCCGGGTGGTAGATATATTCACCGATCAGGCGGGAATTCATCTGAACCCGGGCGGTGCGCACGCGGCGCATATCTTGGTAGCGCTGAAGCGCGCTTTCGACATGATCGCCATAGTTTTCAATGCAATGGGACAAGGCCACCGCGTCTTCCATCGCCATGCAGGCACCTTGGGCAAAATATTGCAGCATCGGATGCGCGGCATCACCCAGCAGAGCCACACGGTTCTCAACCCAGTTGGAAATCGGCTCGCGGTCGCACAAAACCCAAAGCTTCCAATCGTTGCCATGTTCGATGATCTGACGCGCTTTCGGGTGGATGTGCTCAAAGCCCTGCGCGACTTCTTCTTTCGACACAGGTTTGCCGGCAATCGCCTCTTTGACGTCACGGTGATAGGTCACCACGAGGTTGAACATTTTCCAGCCCTTGAGCGGGTAATGAACGATGTGGCATTTCGGACCGGCCCACAATGTGGCGGCGTTCCACCGCAGGTCTTCGGGCATTTGTTCGGTCGGGATCACTGAGCGATAGGTGGTGTGGCCGGAAATGCGCGGCTCGCCATCACCGATCATCTGGGCGCGAACGGACGAGCGCAGCCCCTCAGCCCCGATCAAAAACGAGCCTTTGATCGCATCGCGGTCTTTGAGTTTGAGCGTGACCGAGGTGCCGTCTTGGTCGTAGCCTTCGACAACATGGTTGGTGCGGATGTCGATCAGCGGGCTGTCTTCGCAATATTTCAACAAGACCCCATGCAAATCGGCGCGGTGGACCACGGCGTAGGGGTTGCCAAAACGCTCGCGAAACGGCGCGTCGAGCGGGATCGAGGTGATGTCTTCGGCGGTTTGCGCATCCATCAGACGCAGGGCGTCGATATAGACCGCCTTGTCGCGGGCCTCGTCACCGATGCCGAGATAGTCAAAGCAATGAAAGGCGTTCGGGCCGATTTGAATGCCCGCGCCAATCTCGCCAAGCGCGGGGGCCTGTTCGACGACAATGGAGCGATGACCTTTGCGGGCGAGGCCACAGGCGGCGGCGAGCCCCCCGATGCCACCACCGGCGATGAGGATAGGAAGATCAGACATGAGATGTCTCCTTTTTCGGAACTTAAAGCGTTTCGTGAAAGGCCTGGATCACAGATTTTCGCGAAACGCCGTGCAAGATTTAGATGTTGTGCGCGTTTCGCATCAAACTTGTGTCTCAAGTTTAACGCGAAACGCTTTAGCCGCCGATCAGGCGCGGAATGGTGAGGGTAAGGGCGGGGATCAGGATGATCAGCGCCACACGGATGACTTCAGAGCCAAGGAAGGGCATGACACCGCGAAACACGGTCGACATCGGCGTGTCCTTGGCCAGAGAGGAGATGATGAACACGTTGAGACCGACAGGCGGCGTGATCAGGCCAAGCTCGACCACGATCAGCGCCAGAATGCCGAACCAGATTTTCAAATCCTCGATGTCCATGCCAAAGGCGGCATCGGCGGCACTGACATATTCGCCGCCATTGAGGGCAATCAGGGTTGGCCAAAAGAACGGCACGACGACAAGGATCATCGCCAGGCTTTCCATGAAACAGCCAAGGATCACGAAGGCGATCAACATGATGACCAGCACCAACATCGGGTCCAAGCCAGAGGTCGCGGCCCAGTCAGACAGAGCTTGCGGCAGGCCGGATCGGGTGAAAAAGCCCTTGAGCACTTCGGCGCCAAACAGGATCAGATAGATCATGCCGGAGGTGATCGCCGTCGCCTGAACCGCGCGTCTGAGGCCTTTGAGGTTCAGCCCCTCGCCGGTCAGTGCCCGCAAAACAAAGCCATAAGCGGCGATCATGAACACGCCAATGGAGGCGGCGGGGGTGGGGGTAAACAGGCCAAACCCCAGCCCCAAAATGATTGCGCCGAAAATGGCGATGACCGGGAACAGGCGTTTGAGCGCGATGTTGCGTTCGTCGCGTGGCATCGGGCGCGGTTCGGGGGCCAGGGACGGGTTGATCCGCACCTGAATGGCAACCACGAGGATAAAGGACAGCACCGCCAAAAGGCCGGGGAGGACCGCGGCTTGGAACATTTTGAGGATCGATCCCTCAACGATGATCGCATAGATCACCAGCGCGACAGAGGGCGGAATGAGAATGCCCAACGTGCCGCCTGCCGCCAAGGCGCCCGCCGACAAACGATCCGCGTAGCCGAGTTTTTTCAACTCCGGCAGGGCGACTTTGCCCATGGTCGCGGCCGTCGCCAAGGACGATCCGCAGACCGCGCCAAAGCCACCACAGGCCGCAATGGCCGCCATGGCCACGCCGCCGCGCAGACGCGAAAGAAGCGCTTCTAGCCCTTTGAACAGGTCAGAGGACAGCCGTGCTTCGGCGGCGATATAGCCCATGAGCACGAAAAGCGGCACGACCGAGAGGTCATAATTGGCCACGTTTTCCCAAAGCAAAGACTTGAACTGGCGAATATAGGGCACAAACCGCACATATGGCACAGACAGAGACAGCGCATAGGTGCCGCCGACGCCGACCAAGATCATCGCGATGCCCACAGGCATCCGCAGCATCAAAAGGGCGAACAGGACAACAAGGCCGACCACGCCGATGGTGATGGGATCAAGCATAGCGGGCATCTCCGAAAATTTGGCTCACAGAGACGATGGCCCAAAGGATCATCGAGGCGATGCCAGGGATATAAAACGGCCAGATCGGCC
>CENL01047272.1_pt1 | contig 10528 bp, 7 predicted proteins | sample 530221 | NCBI WGS metagenome assembly CENL01 (sample SAMEA2619791, study PRJEB7988) | marine metagenome | isolation source: saline water (ENVO:00002010), including
CTTCGGGAGGAAGGGGTCGGAGGTTCGAATCCTCTCACACCGACCATTTACACCTCCGGCAACATCCAATAACGTCCACAACCCCCTGTAAATATTGAGTTTTCCGACTATACTCCATCCTTAAGAGTCCGTTGATATCCGGCCACATACCGTCACTTTTGACGGTACATGTGACGGTATCCCGGGTACCGCCAGACCTGATACCGTCAAATCGCACGGTTGGAGTGGCAAGGATGGGAAAGCTTACAGCTATCGCAGTCACGCAACTCAAGCCCCGGGACAAGCCGCAAAAGGCGCCCGATGGCGGTGGCCTGTACCTTCTGGTGACCACGGCAGGTGCGAAATACTGGCGCTATGATTACCGCTATGCGGGCAAGCGCCGCACCCTGGCCCTGGGGGTCTACCCGGACATCACCCTCGCTGCTGCCCGCAAGCGGCATCAGGACGCTCGCGACAAGCTGGAGCGAGGTATTGATCCCGCCGAAGTCAGGAAGGTGGAGAAGCTGACTCGCCATCTGACGTCCGCTGAGAGTTTCGAGGCCATCGCCCGCGAGTGGTTCAGTCGGGTGATGCCCGACAAGTCCGACAGCTACCGGGTGCGCACCAAGCGCATTCTGGAGAAAGACCTGTTCCCGCCGCTGGGCAACCGGCCCATTGGCAATATCTCCGCCCCGGAGTTGCTGGCGGCCCTGCGCCGAATCGAAACCCGTGGCGCCAACGACATCGCCCATCGGGCCAAGCAGACCACCGGGCTGATTTTCCGCTACGCCATCGCCACGGGCCGCGCCGACCGCGACCCCAGCTCAGACTTGAAGGGCGCTCTGCGCCCCCGTCGCAAAAAACACCACGCCGCGATCACAGACCCCCAGGCAGTCGGACATCTGCTGGTAGCCATTGACGCATTCCAGGGAACACCGGTCGTGAAGGCGGCCCTGCAGCTGTCACCGCTGCTCTTCCAGCGCCCTGGAGAGATTCGCCACATGGAGTGGGCGGAGCTGAACTGGGAAGAATCCCGCTGGGAGATCCCGGCAGAAAAGATGAAGATGGGGCAGCCGCATATTGTGCCGCTGTCGGCTCAGTCGCTGGCCATTTTGCGTGAATTGCAGCGGCTGACGGGCCGGGGTCGCTACGTGTTCCCGAGTGCGCGCGGTGCCAAGCGCCCGCTGAGTGACAATGGGGTCAGGGTGGCCCTGCGTACCATGGGCTATGACAAGGAGACCATGACCGCCCATGGCTTCCGGGCAATGGCCAGGACTATCCTCGACGAAGTGCTGGGCTATCGAGTGGACTGGATCGAACACCAGCTTGCCCACGCTGTCCGGGATGCCAACGGGCGCGCTTACAACCGCACCGCTCACCTGGAGGGGCGCCGGGAGATGATGCAGGGCTGGGCCGACTACCTTGATCAGTTGAGGGTGAAAGCCAGTACACTGTTGGTTGCCGTTTAAAACTGACCCAGGGTTTCCGTCCAATTCTGACCCGGGTTATGGGTGCCCAGTATACCTAGGCGTCTGTGGATAAGTCTGTCTTTTCGGGTTCGCTCTCTCCTTCATCGGGTTGGTTTGTCGTCGGTTTTCTTCGCTTGCCACTGGCCAGACTGTGACGGAACCGCCAGGACTCATTGCCGGTCTCCACGATGTGGCAGTGGTGGGTTAGCCGGTCGAGCAGGGCCGTGGTCATCTTCGCATCACCGAATAGGCTGCCCCATTCGGCAAAGCCCAGATTGGTGGTGATCATCACGCTGGTGCGCTCGTAGAGTTTCGATAGCAAGTGGAACAGCAGTGCGCCACCGGCCTGGCTAAACGGCAGGTAGCCCAACTCATCGAGGATCACCAGATCAACATGCGTCAGGCGGTATGCCAGCTGACCCTGCTTACCAGCGGCCTTTTCCTGTTCCAGGGTGTTGACCAGCTCTACCGTCGAGAGGAACCGCACCCGGCGCTGATGGCGCTGGATCGCCTCCACACCAATAGCGGTGGCCAGATGAGTCTTGCCGGTTCCTGGGCCACCAATCAGCACCGCGTTCTGCGCGCTGCTCATGAACTCGCCACCGTGCAAACGTCGGACCAGCACCTCATCGACCCGTGCCTGGGTAAAATCGAAGCCCGCCAGATCGCGATGTGCCGGGAACCGCGCCGCCTTCATCTGATAGGCTAGGGATTTGACCTCTCGCTCCGCCGATTCCGCAGCCAATAGTACCTGCAACACCTGCTCCGCATCCATTGCGTGGCTGCGGGCCTTCGCCATCAGTTCCGGCAACGTCTGCGCCATGCCATGGAGTTTTAGCGACTTCAGCTGTGAGATCAGGTCATTCGACATGGTTCACCTCCGCCGGCACCGTGCTGCGCAGATGGTCGTAGCGTTGCACATTGGCCAGGGGTTCCTCACTGAGCGTCAGCGAGGTTTCCACCGGCGTTTTCGGGGGCAACGGTGATTGCAGCCGGGCGAGCACGTTGAGCACGTGGTCGCCGCTGATGTTGCCGGACTCCAGTGCCAGCTCCACCGCGACCAGCACAGGCTCCAGCCCTTCGGAGACAACCGCGGCAAGGACCTGAGCCATGACCCGGTCGCCACCCTCCTGGCGCAACAGATAACGCTGCAGGGTTCTGAGGCGCTCAGGCATCTCGGTGAACGGGGCACCATTGCGTAGCGCGCCGGGCTTGCGTTGTAGCACACCGACATAGTGTTGCCAGTCATAGACCGTCTGGTACCGTTCAAAGCAGCGGCGGTGTCGCGCCACCTCCTCACCCTCGGCGACCAGGACAAGCTCCCAGGGATACACCCGCAGGCTGATGACCCGGTGTGCCAGCTCCGCTGGCACACTGTAGCGACTGCGCTGGTAGTGGATCAGGGCCGTGGCGGACACCCGTACCGGCTGTTCGATATAGCCGTCAAACGGCTGTGGATTGGGCATCAGGTGCGGCTGTTCATCCTCCAGTACCGAGAGGAGGGTCAGGTCGGGGCAATCTGGATGGCGCATATCCATCCAGGCCGCACGGCATTCGCTGGCCAGCCAGTCATTCAACACCTCCAAGGACGGCCAGTGTCGAGCGTTGGCATTGGCCCACAGTTGTCGGCGGCGGTCCTGCACGTTCTTCTCCACGACCCCCTTCTCCCAACCAGCGGCCCGGTTACAGAACTCCGGCTCAAACAGGTAGTGGCCGGTCATCGCTTGGAAGCGCGCATTGACGGTGCGCTCCTTGCCACGCCCGACTTTGTCCACCGCCGTCTTCATGTTGTCGTAAATCCCGCGCCGGGGTATGCCACCAAAGGCGGCGAAGGCCCGAGCATGGGCGTCAAACAACATCTCGTGGGTTTGCAGGGGGTAGGCCACCACCAGGAAGGCGCGGCTGTGGGCCAGCTTGATATGGGCCGCCTCCAGTCGGCGTCGAAGACCCCCGATCACGGCATACTCGCAGCTCCAGTCGAACTGGAAGGCCTCACCAGGGGCAAACCTCAGGGGGATGAAGGCTTTGCGGGCCGGCGCGGCACCGCCGGCTTCGCGCCATTGCCTAACAAAGATGGCCACCCGGGCGTAGCCACCGGGATAACCCTGCGCCTGCAGTAACTGGAACAATACCTTGGCGGTGCGCCGGTCACGCTTGGGGCGGTGACTGTCGGTGCGCAACCAGGTCGCCAGCTGTTCTTTGTAAGGGTCCAGGATGCTGGGGGCGGTGCGGCGAGGATGCGCGGGTTCGCGCATCTCGCTTTGACGCAGCCAATGCCTGAGGGTGTTGCGGGATAAACCGGTCTGCCGCGCAATCTCGCGCAGGGGAACCTTGTCGCGGAAATACATCCGCCTGATCTTGGCTAACATGCCCACTGTGATCACTCCTTCGTACCCCGCTCAAAAAATGAGCAGAGTAGTCGATTCAGTGGGTCAGTTTTGGATGGAAATTACCCCCTTAGGTGGGTCAATTTTGGGCGGCATTCAACAATTCGGATCAGCCCTCACTCTGGACTGGCTTTTGGGCGACGTGGACGTCAAGTCAATCACCGCCTATCGCACCGTTGAAATAGACGTACAGCGCGACGGTGACCACTCGCCGTTCCCGATTACCACGGTAGCGGTAGAAGAAGAGACGTTTCAGTTGAGTCAGGAACTACAGTTTTCCGGGTCCGCGTTCGAGCAAAAGCTCGACTGGATCGTCGGTCTGTATGCGATTCGCGAGTGGGGGGACAACTCGTTCATTGCACCGCTAATCAAAGGTGTATACGAAGCAACGGGGCTTGATATCTCCCTGATTACCGACACAGAGATCGACGTACTTTCTACTGCAATCTTTGGCGAGGCAACCTGGCATGTAACTGACAGGCTTGGAGTCACCTTCGGTGGTCGTATGAACCGGGACGACAAGGAATATACCTACGCTCTGGATCGAATCTACAGCGGAGCTGTTGTAGTTCCCGAGATCACGCTCGACGAAACTTGGAACGAGTTTCTTCCCAAAATCTCAGCGGAATATGCGTTCAGCGAGGAGGTTAACGCTTATGCCAGCTATGGAGAAGGTTACAAGGCAGGCGGCTGGAACCCTCGGACACTTACCGAAGGTACGGAGCCGCAGCGGTTTGAACCCGAATATATCTCTACCTACGAAGTCGGCCTCAAGACGTCGCTGTGGGACAACCGTGCAACATTCAATACCGCTGTATTCTTTTCTGATTATGAGGATATCCAGCTTATTGCGGTAACTGATGTCGAGTTGCCAGATGGCACCACGACTGTCGACACCACGATTAATAACGCTGGTGCGGGCGAAATCTATGGCGCCGAGTTCGAGCTGGTGGTGCGGCCAGTCCCTAATCTGATGGTGCACGCGGGGGTTGGTCTACTCCATACGGAATTCACGGAGCTGGGTCAGAGCGTCATTGATGCCGGCACTGCAACGCTGGACAACGAATTCATACAGTCGCCAAGTCTGACATTCAACGCCGCAGTGGAGTACACGCAGCCACTGGGCAATGGCGGTCAGCTGGTGTGGTTTGTTGATTCCGCTTTCAAAGATGATATTGAGCGCTCGGTACAGAACTTTGACGAATTGAGAACCGATGCGTACTGGCAGTTCAATGCGAGAACAACCTATACCTCATCGAGCGACAAATGGCAGCTGTCTGCCTACGTCACCAATATCACTGACGAAATCTATATGACTAATGGAGTGGACGTGCGAGGCCTCGGCTCCAGTGAGGCTTACTATAGCCGGCCGCGTGAATACGGTATTTCTTTTAAAGTATTTCTGTAACTAATAGGAGAGCAGTATGCGCTTAGCGGGAAAAAAGGCTTTGATCACAGGGGCAGGGTCAGGCATTGGCCGGGGTATGGCGCTGCTTTTCGCGCAGAATGGCGCGGTTGTTGGAGTCAACGATATCAACCCGACCCGAATTGAGGAAACTATTGCATTGGTCGAGGCAGAGGGCGGCAAGGCCGTTGGTGTCCCCTTTGATGTGACTAACTTTGATGCTGTGAACAGTGGTGTGAATCAGGCTCGTGAAGCGCTCGGTGGACTGGATATCTTCTGTGCGAACGCAGGTATCGCTCCGAGTGCGGATTTCGTGGATATTTCTCCCGAAGCCTGGGACACCATGATGAAGGTTCACCTGTACGGGGTATTCAATGGATGTAAAGCAGTGTTACCCGGAATGCTGGAGCAATCCTGGGGCCGCATAATCGTGACCTCTTCGATGAGCGCGGTAAGCGGGGACAAGCATCTGACCCATTACAGCGCAGCGAAAGCCGGGCAGGTGGGTTTTATTCGCGCGTTGGCGAGGGAAGTGGCTGATGCAGGTGTAACCGTTAATGCGATTGCTCCCGGTTTGGTGCAAACCAATATTCTCGGTGAAGTCGATAGTGAGGTGATTGAAAGGTATCTGCCACCGGTAGGGCGTATCGGGCAACCAAAGGATCAGGCGTACGCCGCTCTGTATCTGGCATCTGATGAGGCCGAGTTTGTCACCGGGCACCTGTTGCAAGTCAATGGCGGTTCCTTTTAAGCAGTACACGAGGGAGCAGTAGGTTGCATGATAGAGGAAGCGCGATGACAGACGTTGTTCGTGCCGGTGATCGTCCGATCCCGGCACTTGTGGAAGCCGGTGAAACGTATTACTGGTGTGCTTGTGGCCGCAGTGCCAACCAGCCATTCTGTGATGGATCACATAAAGGCACGGGGGTCGCACCGTTGAAATACACGGCGCATGAGAGCGGTAAAGTAGCGTTTTGTGCTTGTAAGCAGAGTGGTACGGCACCACTCTGCGATGGAAGCCACAATAACAAGGACGACGAGCGCGCATAGGCCTGTCGTTCTATTTCCTAGAGGAAAAAGCGTCGTTCAAAGTCGGCAACCGGCTCCGGCCGGTGAAGATGAAAGCCTTGTAATCGGTCACAGCCGAGTGAAACCAACAAGTCCTGTTGTGTCTGAGTCTCGACGCCCTCGGCAATAGTTTGCAGGTTCAGGCTTTGCGCCAATGCGATAATGGCTTTGCACAGCGCCTGCTGGTCAGTCTTTGTTTCGATATCCCGAATAAATGCCTGGTCGATTTTGAGCTTATCGATGGGGAATCGCTGCAAATATGTCAATGAAGAATAGCCTGTGCCAAAGTCATCCAGAGAGAGCATGTGCCCCAGACCCTTGATGCGCAGTAGTGCTTTCGTCACTTTCTCCAGGTCACTGGCGAGTACCGATTCCGTGATTTCGATTTCCAGCATCGAAGGGTCAAGGGGATACTGGTCCCTGAGTTTTTCCAGAACAGCGAAAATGCGGCCCGTGACAAACGTATCCGCCGACACGTTGACGGCAATGCCGAATACATGCGGGTATTTTGCCTGCCAATGATACAAGCGACGCCAGACCTGCCCGATCACCCACGCATCCAGTTCCATGATGAGGTCAGATTCTTCCGCAAGGGGCACAAAAATACCTGGTGAAATGCTGCCTCGCTCGGGGTGCTTCCATCGACAAAGTGCCTCTGTGCCAACAAGCACGCCGGCACAATCAAACTTGCCCTGTAAATACAATTCCAGCGAGTTCTCTCGAATGGCCTGGCGCAGGTCGCTCTCTAAACTGAGTAAATCGATGGCGCGCTTGGTCATGCTGCGATCGTAGAAGGCAAAGCTCTCCGCTTGCCCGATATCGTTGTCCTGAGCGGCCGTGCTGGCAGACTCTATCAATTTGGTTGCAGTGGTCCCGTCTTGTGGAAATGTGGCGATACCTGCAAATACCGAAACATGCAGTTGGCGACCATCATGATAAATCGGGCTGGAGATCGCCTTGCATAGACGGCTTGCCCAAATGCCCGCTTCGTTTTTCGGGTCGTCTAACAGGACATAGGCCGCCAGCTCTGTTTCGCTTATCCGAGCCAGGTCGCAGGTTGTGGTCGATTGTCCGCTCCCGAACAGTTGCTGTGTCAGTCGTGGGACTACCGTGCTCAGCAATTCGTCCACTGAGCCAAGGCCCAGAATATTTCGTAGCCTTGCGATGGTCTTGAGTCGGAGGGTAATGACCACCAGCGACCGGTCATCGTCGCGGGCTTCGTCCAATGCTGCTGCCGTTCGCTGCGTAAACAGATCTAGATTCGGTAAACCAGTACGACGATCATAAAACGCCAGCTGTCGGATGCGAGCCTCGCGTTCGATAACCCGCAAACGCCAACGGAAAAAGCCGTAGAACAAGGCACTGATCAACAGACAGTAAACAGCGTAAGCCTGCGGCGTTGCCCAGGGCGCCGCGTGAACAGTCACTCCCACCTCAAATGGAGTTGTGCTCCAAGCGCCATAGCCGTTCGCGGCACGTATCCGGAACACATAACGACCAGCATCCAGATTGGTGTAGGTGCTGCGCATGCGTTTGCTGGCCGCTGTCCAGTCTTGATCGAACCCTTCAAGCTTCACGGAATAGAGATTACTTTCCGGGGCCAAAAAGCTGAGCGCCGCATACTCGAAAGTAATGGCATTCTCGTCGTAGTCAAGCTCCAGTCCTCCGCTGCCCGCCAGCGCTGCGACCGGCTGAAGGGATTTGTTGGCCACTTCAATCCCCGTGAGGGCAACTCTTGGCCCTTGAGCAAGGTCACCAAAACCCATGGGGTCGAACGCGTTGTAGCCGCCAGTTCCGCCAAATAAAAACCGCCCGTCTCGGCTCTTGTGGTAAGCGCCAAAATTGAACTCTTCATTCTGCAAACCGATGGCCCGGGGGAAAAAGCGAATGCTCCCTGATTTCGGGTTGAAGCGCATCAGGCCGCGATTTGAACTTAACCAGAGTTGTCTCTGCGAGTCCTCCAAAATGCCGTAGATCACATTGTTGGCTAAACCTCTTCCTGTGGTCAGGTGCTCGAAAACGGGTTCCCGGTTCCAATCCTCTGTGTCGAGTAGCCGAACCAGCCCGGCACCGGAGGTGCCTATCCACAGGGACCTGTCTTGCGATATATGCAGGGAAAATATCAGATCAGAACCAAGGCTCCCGGCGGTACTCGCCGAGTGCCGGAACCTGTGAACGGCGCCTGAGCCTGGCTCAAGCCGAATCAGCCCCTCACCATCCGTCCCCAACCACAAAGCACCGGAACTATCTTCACGGATAGCGCTTATCCGCGTGCCCTGAACATAGCGTGTCGCCGTTAATGTCTGGGGGTCTATCAAAGACAAGCCACCGCCAAATGTGCCGGCCCAAATGCGATGCTGGCTATCCTCGAACAAACTCATCACGCCATCGGCACTCAGGCTTTGGTCGTCTGCAGGCTCATGGCGCAGTGTGTGCAATTGGTTTTGGCCCGGCAGATACATCTGCAGACCCTCTCCCATCGTTCCAATCCAGAGGCGACCTTCACTGTCTGTTAAGAGTGCCGATACCGGTGCATTACCGCGGTCGACATACCCGCTATCGTGATCAAACGTTCTAACGACTTCTCCCTCTGCATTCAGCTGCAGCAGTGCGGTAGTGAATGCTCCGACCCAGATATTGCCCCTTCCAGCATCTTCAAATGCCAGTACCGCGGTATTGTCCAGAGCTGGCGGAGTCAGGGCGCCCAGCTTCCAGCTATCGGGATTCCACCGGTTCACACCGCCTAGACGTGTGCCCACCCACAACACCTTGTCTTCGCTCTGGTGCAACGACATGATTTGATCATCGGAAAGGCTATGCCGGTCCCGGTCATTTTTACGATACACCTGGAAGCCTTGCGCCTCCCCCAGAAACAGATGCAAGCCGTCGTGTGTCGCAACCCATATACGGCCCTCAGCGTCTTCCTGCACATCGCGGATTTCATTGTTGGCCAGCCTGGCAGGCGGCGCGGAGTCTGTATTGAAAGCAAGCTCTTCTCCGGTTTCGAGATTTTTCCGCACCAGGCCCTGTTCCAACGTGCCAATCCAGAGGAGGCCTTTTCCGTCGATATATAGTGTGCACACGTCGACGTAGCTTCCCGGCAATTTTTCAAAGGCTCCGGTTTCGAGCATGAATCTGTAGAGGCCGCTACTGGCCCCCACCAGGAATTCTCCCGCCGATGTTTCCAGCAGCGCGTAAATAACATCGTCCTTTGCCGAGGATTGTTGTTCACTCCCCAATGGGTAATGGTTTGAAAATTCTCCCTGGCCATCAAACCGAAGCAGCCCTGCTCCGCGGGTGCCAACCCATAGCGAGCCAGCGCTATCGATCATCACCTGGCGAGCGAACCGTTTTCTGGGATCCAGATCTTCCCCAGGCACCACAATGTTCGTGAAGGTTTCGCTAGCGCGTTGCCAGTGGACCAGGCCCCCGCCCTCTGTCGCCAGCCACAGATCGCCGGCGGCATCTTCGACGATGGACCAGATGAAATCGTTGGCGATTGCGTCCTGATCGGTCGGGTCTGCGTGGAGCTGCAGCATATTGCGACCGTCATAGCGATTGAGGCCATTCTCGGTGGCAAACCAGAGAAACCCCCGGGAGTCCTGAAAAATATCGTTCACCGTGACTTGCGACAGCCCCTCGTCACGACTGAGCACGTTGAACAGCATTTTTTCAGGTGCAGAGGCCGCACCTGGTATCAAGCACCAGAGAACTAGAGCAAGAGCGAGCCTGGCAAGTCCGCATGGGGTAAAGGCGCTAGCGTCCACGAAATCCTCATCCATAAAGGAAGCTCGAACATTTTACACCACAGAGGGAGCAAGCATTCGTGACTGCCGCGTGCAGCGCAGGTCAGAAGTCTGCCTCTGGAGGTCAGTAAAGCACCCTGCCTGATCTGCATCAATGGAAACGCTTTCCCCGTTTGCGGCTCTTGAAAACGCTTGCTAGCTTGAAAGTACAGGCAACCAGGAGCGTGCGGTCATGGCAACGATGAAAGCGGCAGTGTTTGTGGAACCGGGCAGGATTGAGATTCAGGACAAGCCCATACCGGATGTCGGTGACAACGATGTCCTGATGCGAGTGACTACCACCACCATTTGTGGCACCGATGTGCATATTCTCAAAGGGGAATACCCGGTTGAAAGCGGGCTTACGGTTGGGCACGAACCCGTGGGCGTTATCGAGAAGCTCGGGAAAAATGTGCAGGGTTACCACGAGGGACA
>CENL01038087.1_pt1 | contig 10520 bp, 11 predicted proteins | sample 530221 | NCBI WGS metagenome assembly CENL01 (sample SAMEA2619791, study PRJEB7988) | marine metagenome | isolation source: saline water (ENVO:00002010), including
TTATCATTATAGTCTGCAATCTTACCAAGTTCTTCTTCTATAGAAGCCTGAATATCTTGATGCTCTCCTATACCTGTAGGATTAGTTAATAAAACTTCTACGTTTGATATATGTTTGTTAATTAAGCCAATATAGTAAGCTTTTGCTCCTCGTAATAGTATTTCTCTCAATTTTCTTCTCCTTTCAAAAATTTATCTTTATATAAAGACCGTCAGAGGGGTAGAACTACCTGCTCGTATGCAATACTACCCCAAAATATACTCTATAAGTCTACAACCTCGCAAACCCCTGCAGAACAAGCAAGCTCTTTATTGCCCTTAGTTGTGTCCTCTTTTTCGTACTTTGACAGATTTTCCCATCTAATTTGTGGAATCTTCTCAAATTCGTTATATGCTTTTTGAGAAATCTCCTGATAGGGTGCTTGAGCATAGGTATGTTCACTATGGGGAAGAAAACTGATGCCTGAAATATCATCAAATTTATCATACACCCATGCTCCTACCTTCATCCACTCTTCTTCACGAACAGTAACTGTGATAGAAGGTTTGTGTTCACACCAATGCTCTTGATATTTAAGCCATAATTCTAATTGTTCTATGGCTGTCATATCATTCCTTGTAACAGCATTTTTAGGACTCTCCATTGGAAAGCTAAAAACTGTTGTATCGTTTGGTTTTGTAATATCAGGTTCATTTGGAACACCTTCATCTTTCATTAATTGTGTTAGTGGGTCTTTGTTATCAGCACGAACAGTACGAATATAATACTTGCTATGTCGAGGGTGAATACCACTCGCACTATCCACAAGTTGTGAAACTGTTCCACTAGGTTTAACACAAGTAATGGCAGTTGATTGGTTAATCCCAAACTTCTCTGACCATATTTTATTTGTTTCAATAGCATGCTCCTTTAATTCTGTTAATAGTTTTTCTATATCACCTTTAGAACCATTTGTCAAGCTATTATCCATAATACCTGTAAGAGAAACACCTAATAGACTTTCTTCTTTTGTATTATGTTGCCATATCTTACGTAAGTATTTAAAATCCGTAAGTGTAGCTTGATAAGTTCCTAGAATAGTAGCTATCTCTACTTTACTTTTTAAAGTATTTAAAGTGTCATTACTACGTACTACAACTTCTGTTAAGTTACAGAATTGATAAGGTCTAAGAATAATTTCGCTACAAGGGTTACAGCCAAAAGAATGATTAGTATCTCGTCTACCATTTTTACCTGCTTGTTTTATAGCAGACTTACGATTAAAGATACCACGTTCTCCTGACTTACTTTCTACTAAGGATAACCATTCACGCATAAATGTTTCCATTTCAGGTTTATTATAGTAGGCTACACTATTGTTAGACAAAGCTCTATGTCCTTCTGTTTCCCACCAATTACCTGACTTTGCGTGTCGCATTTGGTCATCGCTTAGATTTGAAAGGCTGATGAGAGCAGATCGCCTTACCCCACCAACGACTACTACTTCACCAACCTTACACATTATGTCGTGACATTCTATAGGGTAGAGTTTTCTACCTGCTGCATTTTTAAATGTCGCAACACAAAACCGATATAAATCTAATAATGGTGCAGGTCCAGATGCCCTTCCACCAAATGTTTTTAATTTAGCACCTGCAGGTCTAACACCTTCTGTGTCTAGCTCTGGAATTTGACCTACATATAGCATAGCTATAAGCTCACGTAATGCTTTTGCCCAACCTGATCTAGAATCACCTACACGTATAAGAGTTGTGCTATCTTCAAAGTGTTCATTTACAACAGGAAGTTTATCAACGAACTCTCTTTCAACTGAAAAGCCTACACCTGTTCCACACATAAGAATGTACATAGCTTCATCAAAAGCACGAGGACTATCTACAGGAAGGTACGAGCAATTGTAACCTGCTACATTACAAACATCTAATGCTTTACCTGAAGTCATTAGAGCTCTCATAGATGGCATTACATCTAAATTAACAATAGCATTTTGCAACCTATCTCTTAATTCATAAAAAACAACTTCATCAAATTTAATAGAGTTATGCTGTTTAGTCAAATGGTTTTCCATGTAATTTAAATACCTGTCAACTGTTTCTTCCCATGTTTCCCTTCTATTTTCGTTGTCAAGCCAACGTGCATAACGTGACGTAGCTATAAAATTTTGGTAGTTATTCATTATGTTCTATCCTTTCTTGTTGTGTTACTTTAAGTGTCTTTATTGTAATACCTTCAATCTCGTGAAAGTACTCTCGTACAGCATCTTCTAATTCTTCTGTTATAATTCCATCAGAAGGCATGGTATATTCTTCCGGGTCAACGGAAATGCCTATAAAAATTTTAGCTTTTATTTGTGTCATTCCTAATCTCTATTAACTTATCTAAATACCAACGTGCTTTTTTTAAATCCTGTATACCTTCTTTATATCTGTATCTCCATATGTATTTCATTATATTTCCTTGAAGGTAATATTCAAAACCTGTGTCTGTTACAGCTTCAATAGCATCAATACACTCAATACCTTTTTGGTTATAATGTGGTGGATGATTTACCATATCAGATTCTTCTGATGTAAACTCGTCACTAAACGTATAGCCTTCACCATAACCTCTTTCAAAATCTATTTTTTCTTTCATTGTTGGTTCACTCATTATGCATTTCCTTTCGTTTTTGTTAAAAGACCAAGTTGTATGACATTACCATCTTTACCTACAACGGTCAACCCTTCTTTTGATTTTTTTTCCTTATCATAATCTTCCATATAATTTCTTGCAAAATCATCTAAATCTTCCATTAAATCTTTATCTATTTCCATCATTGGAATAACACTTGTCATCATACGACACAGATGCCATATCTCCATTTTTTCTTTTTCGTTTAAAGTGTTTTGTTCTGAAAAAACTATGTTTATAGCAATCTGCCCTGTCCAACTACCTTTTTTAATTTCAGGTCTTATCTGTATAAAAAAATCATTTAAACTTCTTTTTGTCATATCCGTTTTCATTTCTTTTTCCTTCCCTTAAACAGTATGAAAGCATCAGGCAAATTTATTTTCTTCTTTTCCTTTAGCCAATCCTCTGGAATTATTCTATCATAATATCTAAAACCATACTTGATGCACCACTCTGCATAAGAAGACTTTGCTCCCTTTCTTAATTTAGCCTTACTATTTGTAAAAACAAAACGTATATCTAATTTAGGATGTTGTTTCTTTATGCACAAATGCTTTCTTCTATCTGAAGCTATGAAACGACCTTTTGTTTCTATTATAATACCATTCTGTAATACAAAATCAGGAGTATAGGTGCGATAAGCAAGGTCTTCCCACTCTATCTTTACCTTTTCATACTTAAATTTTATTTTGTGTTCAACAAGATAATTGGCAATACTATCTTCCAAACCACTCCTATACCCATTTTTACGTGCTATTTGGGAAGCACTATAAGCTGACATTTTTATGCTTCCTGTTTTAGTTCTACGTATGCTGTCATTCTAGGTTCTCTAGCCTTAGACATAACAGCAGGTTTTTCTGTTAACGTAGACCAACACGTATACCGAAAATCACAGAAAGTACAATTCTTATTTAAAATAGTATTTCCTGTAGGTTTTCCCCTAAACGTTTCTTGTTCAGGTTCAAAACATCTTTCAAACTTATTTTTCTTTAGACGTTTTGCTACATCTTTTAACTTAGTAACTTCTTTTTCTATGTCAAGGTCTTCAGCAGAAATATATTTAAAGTCTGCATTATTTTTATTTATAACCCACCAACCACCTGCTTTTGTGTTGGAAGCTTTTGCATAACCTGCTAGTTGACCTACATAACCAAAAGGGTCACTTTCTTTTACTGTATCAAAAGATTGAAACTTATTTGTATAAGACCACGAGGAAGCTGACTTAATATCTGCAACATGACCATCAGAAACTAAATCATATGTGCCTTTAATTTTATCCTTGCCTAAAGATAACACTACTTCCTCACTATCTTCGTACTCTACTTTCGCTTCTTTTAATATACCTTTGAATATAGCTTCGACAATATCACCAAACATCATGGTCATTATAAATTTTGTTGGTGGCTTCATCTTTTTTTCAGGTTTATTTTTTTCAAACCAAAGTTGGCAATAAGGTCTACCTATATTAGACATTCTTAATCTAAAAGGTTCTTTACCTTTTTTCTTATTAAATTGATTTTTTAAAGAAGTACGTATGTGTGACACAACCATTTCGATTGTGTCATCACTCATATTTGCATCGCCACTAATAACTTTACCTAGATAGCTATGTATTTGTAGTTCTGCTCTAGAAGAAACCATTAATCTACACTCACAAATTGTTCAACAAGCTGTGCATCTTCACCATTAATTTCTTGATCTGCTTCTTCAGCTTTCTTTGAAAATTCATTGAATACCCATACATTATAGTTTTTGATCCATTGCATAAAATCATCAAATAATGCATGGTCAGAATCTTCTATTTCTACTGTGTCTTTTACTAAGTCTACAGTAGGTAGATAAAAAGAGCTACCATTATTAAGTTTACGTTCTACTGTTTCTAATTTTATATTGTGCTGTATAGGAAGATGTTTCCAACTACCTACCTTAGAAATAGGTTCACCCATAATCTTAAAAGCATCCCTGTTATCTATTTCCCATATAAACGGAACGTCTTTAGGATAATCTTTAACAGCATCACCATTACTATCTACAGGAGAATCTAGGTTTAACATACCAAAAATAGTACGTACTCTCTTTATACCTTTGATTTTCTGTTTCATAGGTTCAGGTAAAGCATCAAAGTCTTTTATATACCCTGCAGGTTTGCCACAATTAAATCCACCCATAGTATCTTTTAGGTCTAGGTTTAGATTTTCTGACATCACCGTTTTTATGTAATATCCATTCTCGTGTTCAGGTTTTACATATTTCTTATACATAAAACGTTGTACAAAAGGGCGAATGGATACCTTATCGGCATAGTACACTTTCTCTGCTGCCAAATCATCAAACTTATAAACACCACCACTAACTAAAGCGGCCTGTGTTTTTTTGCCCTTTACTTCAACCTCTCCCATAATAGGAGAGTGTTGTATTTTTAGTCTACCTAAAGTAGACGATTGCTTTTTTTCTCCAACATCTGCACCCATGCCCATAAGTTTAGACATGTTTTCATAGTTATTGGTATCTATTCTGCTTATTTCTGTATTCATGTTTTTTAAACTCCTTTCAAAAGTTTTACAGTTATATCACACAACATCTTTTGTGTCAAGCCAATTATCACCAATCTTTGCTTCAAGTAATAATGGCACATTAAAACACATATTGAATTGATTGTCAACTAAATTCTTTAAATTTTTATTTATTTCTTTAATTATATTTAAAATATCTTGTATTTCATCAGGATGAACATCAATTACGATACTGTCGTGTACAGTATTTACAATGCATGATTCTAATTTATTTAATCTCTTTTCAATATCTAACAGCACTATAGGAACGATATCAGCAGTAGCAAAACTCTGAACAGGAAAGTTCTTTATCTGTGTAAAGTAACTAACTGTTCCATTTCGTTTACGTTCTACATGAGGAAATGAAAATTCTCTACCTGATGGTGTCTTTATCTTGCCTGTATCTAAAGCTTCTTTAGCCAATCTGGCATGCCAAAGTGCGATTCCTTTGTACTTTTTCGTGAACTGTTCATAATATTTCGCTTCAGCAGGTGTTTTCCCAAACCCTGTCGCTCCATAGAGGGGTGCAAAGGTATGGGCTTTCCCTTCCTGCCTATTAATCTTCTGACCTGCATCGGAAATAACCTTCGCAGTATACGTGTGAACATCAAAACCATTTTCTATCTCCTTCATTGCTATTTTATCCTGTGACAAAAATGCAGCAGTACGAAACTCTAATTGAGCAAAGTCTGCTTCCAATATCTTGCCACCTTTCCAACGTGAAACAAACACTTTCTTTACAGGAAATGTGCCACCTCTAGGCATATTCTGCATATTAGGGTCTGCTCCACTAAACCTACCTGTCGCTGTTCTATGCTGTAACAGTTTAACATGTAGTCTATTATCAGGCTTTATATGTGCCTGTATGCCATCAACAAAAGAAGATAAGTAAGTGTCTAAAGCAGATAGTCTTATAACTCTACTTAAAAATTCTTCTGCTTGTTTTAATCCTTTCTGCCTAGAAACTTTGAGTAGATAATCTAGGTTTGTTTTACTTGTACTCCAACCATGTGCTGTAACCCATTTAGCATTAGGAGTAGAAAACTTTAAACCTGCAACTTCTTTTGTAGGTATAAATAAATAACCTTGCTCGTTACACTCTACACATTTAGATTCTTTTGCAAAAGGTTTTCCATCTTTCTTTGTTTTACGTATACGACCTTTACCATGACAAACACTACATTGTTTTGCCTTAGTCTTACGAACAATATATGAATGGTCTTCTATCTTTTGTTTGTACAAACCTGTAGGCATGTAAGGAGAAAAGGTAACAGCCCATTCTGTTTTATTTTTAGGAATACGACTATAGATTACAGAGGATAACTGTTCAGGACTATTTAAATTAATAGGTGTATGACCCATCAATTCTTGTACCTTTTCTTTTAGATACGTTTCTATCTCTAACTTTTCCTCTGTAAACTCTTCTCGTACTTTATCTAACGCAAAGCTGTCAACAGTAAACCCATTATGATATATATTAGCCAAAGTTCTTGAAACAGTATTAGTAAGATTAACTGTGTCAGTAAGTCCATTATATTCATCGGTAGAAAGTTTATTAGTAATCTCATTGTATAACTCCTGTGTTGCATGTAAGTCTGCTGACAGGTAACTTTTTAATTCGTCTGCAGGTATCTCGTCAACATTATAACCCTTCTTAAAATATTCTTTGAGAGTGTCTTGTTTCTTCGTATTTAAATCATATCTTTCAGCACAAGCTTCTAGTGATAGAGGTTTCTTCTGTCCTCTCTGTAATACATATTCACCTAACATAGTATCAAAAACATCTTTATCATAAGTAAAACCTGTTTCCCATATCCAAAGTAAATCGTGTACAATGTTATGACCTATTAAAACTGTTGCCTTATCTAACAGGTCTTGTATCTTTTGTTTTGTTCCAACACAGGCTGTACCAAAAACATATTCATCAAACCTGTACAGATACTCTTCACCCTTGTCTGTTAGACAACCAACCATAACTAATTTATTGTCAGGTTCAAATGGGTCATAGTAAGTCTTATCATTTTTCTTTGTAACTGTGTGTTCTACATCAAGTACTAGTTTCATCTTCTTCTTCCTTTACTCTATCTAAAATCTCTGTTGCTAATACGATAGGCATGTTAAACCATTCGCCATTACGTTCTTTTGCTACTTCTTCTGCTAGAGATAATGCCCTAGCTTCTGCTTTTCTTCTATCTTTAACAGGAACATAGTATTCTAATTCGTAATCCCTTAGAGGGCTAGATGTCTGATAGCTTTTGCACCTATCCATAGGATCAACTGCTCTACCTATCTTTATCCATTCCATCCATGCAGGATTAGTTATAACATAGAGTGACCCTTGCTTGTGTTGGTCATATAGTAATGTTACTACCTTACCTAGCTTTGATAAATCAGGTATCTTATGTTTAATCTTATTTATATTACCACCTGTCTTTAAATAACCTTTTAATGTTCTATACTCTCTTTTGTAGTATATTAAACCATCTTCATTCATGTGATGATTTAAACCTACTTCTCTCCATGTATATCCATCAAAACGTTTTCCATCTTCTCTTATATCACCTTTAATTGGTTTTTCATTCATGCTGTGTACCTCGCTATTTCATAATCAAGTTCACAAATAACATTTCCATGCCATCCTGTCAACTTATTTTTTACAATGTTTAAATGTCTTTGAGGGTCTTCTTCACTCTGACCTTCTACACTAGGGTTTTTTGCTATCAAAATCATTAAATCGGCTTCTGCCGCCTTACCTGTACGACTACCTTCCATCATAGTTTGATTTAAGATTACCTTACCTTCTGCTTCTGCACTTAACTGTGACATATAAAACACAGCACAATCATACTGCTTTGCTATCTGTCTTGAGTGAGCAGCACAAGCTTTTAAGGCTTCGTCAGGTCTTGCATACCCACTATAGGTAGCAAACTTATCACCCATATCTAATAAAACTATATCAGGTTTGGATGTCTTTACCATTGATTCGACCCAATTCATATCATTCATAGACGAATCTTTTATATAAATGTTCTTTCGTAATCGTTCATATCGTTGATTTGCTTTAGCAGGATTAGATTTAATCTCACGAAACTTCATACCTGTTCCTGCTGTTAAATACCTTGCTCCAACTCTATGATAAGCTTCTTCATTACAAAGTATAACACATTTAGCACCTTGATCTACAAAACCACCTTCACCTGCCACTAAACTTGCATGGAAAGATGTTTTGCCTGTGTTAGGTCTTGCTCCAACTTCAATTAGATGCCCTGCGTTTACACCACCTACTTTTCTTGCTAATGATGGTATATTGAATGTCCATCTTGCTTCAAGGTCATTCTTAGCCAACAAAGTTTCTAGACTAATATCATCCCATTCTATTTCTAGATTAGGTGTAAAATCATCTGTATATTGGTCTATAAGATGTCGTAATGGTTCTAGACTTGTTTTTGTTCCATTTACGTAATCAAAACCTAGATTGGCTATCTCTTCACCTATAACCTGTTGAAAAAGTTTAGCTAATACTTCTCCTGCTACATCTTTTCCCATAGGTGTTTCTTTCTTTATCTGTGTAAACAAAGATGAGTAGGCTGTTTTTTGAGCCGTTGTAAGTGTTGGATTACCTGATATAAACAAAGCTTCAATTTCAGTAGGTGTTACACTCCTACCATATTTAACCATCGCTTTATCAAGAGCTTCCTTTATCTTACGAACATCTTTGCTAAACAGTTTATTAGGACACTTGACACCTCTATGAGAATCATAAAAGTCTTTGTCCATTAAGTTTCTTAGTAGTGTTAATTCCATACCAACTCCTGTAAATTTTTAATATCAATGTCTTTAGCATACTTTAAATCGTCTGTCAACTTTAAAACTTTTACCTCTATAACCCAACCCTTTAATTCTTTGGCTACCTGTAGTGTTTTTGGTAGAGCATCAGGGTCTAACGCAACTATTACTCTACTAAAATTTTCTGACAGAAACTGTTTATGCTCTTCAAGTAAACTTGTTCCTAGAATTGCTACCCCTGTTACTCCAAGTTTAGTAACATAATAGGCACTAAAACAATCCTCTACTAGCACACAAGTATTTTCCAATGCTGACCAAGCTACATAAGGCATTTTACTTTTGCCATACCTTTTCCATTTTGGTAATCTTTTTCCTGCTGATCTACCTACAGCATCTACAATCTTATCACCTTTCTTTATTAAAAAAACTATACGATTTTCCTTGACATCGTGATGATGCAATCCATTTGGAACAATGTATTCAGGCAATTCAAATGTATCATCTGTAGTATCTTCTTCTCTGTAGCTTTTAATTTGGTCTACTGTCAAATTAATTTTTTTATTACCACCAACATAACAACTTGCTTTATAACAATTCCATAATAACTTACCCATTGTATTTGTGATAGTAAATGTCTTTTTGCCTTTGCACGTAGGACAATCTATTCTTTTTGTTTCTCCTATAGATAATGCATCAGCTATGTGTTCTATATATTTATATGCATCCATTATATGTATCCTTTCCCTGTCGGCAGTTAAATGCTTTTATCACGATTTTGTTTTCCTGTCAAGTGTTTTATTTGAATTTCTTTGATTTAATGCAAAATTAGCTGATTTAAAGGTGTGTTTTATATATGGCTGAACACTTTGAGGGTTCACATGACCTGACACAGACATGATTTGATTGATTGGTACTCCTGCATCATTCATCTCTGTTATAGCTGTTGCTCTTAAATGCATTAACTGTAACTCCTGCCTTAATCCTGCCAATTTTATAACACAATTACTGTATTTAGACACATTAGTTAGTGTGTATGGTACATAAACTCCTCTTGCAGGTCTTACCTGTGGTGCTACATACTCCTGAAAACCAAAGTCCTCTTTTTGCTTTTGCAGCATACTAAATAAATCGTCACCAATAGGCAGAAAAACCTCTCGTCTTTTTTTAGATTGCTCTAGGTATAATTGTTTATCTTCCCATTTAATATTATTCCATGTTAGCAATCGCATATCTCCTATTCTCTGACCCCATTCATATGCCATGTGAACAATCAAACCAATATTCCTATACGAAAAATCAGAGTATGCAACATCTAAGAACTTTTTAACTTCCTCTTCTTCCCAAATAATCCTCTTTACCTTTGCTGACTTTCTTTTAACTCCCTTGAAAGGATTTATGCTAGTATATCCCATTTCTGTAGCATAAGAAAAGACTACAGTTGAAATAGCAACTACCTTATTTGCCTGTGACAATCCTCTCTCTTTCCATTGTTCATATGCCTGTTTGCAAAGA
>CENL01008769.1_pt1 | contig 10501 bp, 10 predicted proteins | sample 530221 | NCBI WGS metagenome assembly CENL01 (sample SAMEA2619791, study PRJEB7988) | marine metagenome | isolation source: saline water (ENVO:00002010), including
TCTAAGTGGGTTGTAACTGGTCATCTATTTGGTGACGGTACTGCAGCAACTCCGTTCACATAAGTTAGGATATAATATATGTCAACTTCTGTAGGCACATTTCAACCTAACACGTTACAGTGGAGTGTACAAACAAAAGTAACTGTAGATAATACTGCAGGTAATACTGCACACTTTACTTGTACTGGCTTTAAAGTTGTACACCTTCACGCTGATCAAGAGTTTCTAATTAACTTTGGTGCTGCAGAGGCAAACTGTGGTGCTAATGATTTAGAACTAGAGGCAGGTAATTACACTCTTGCAATACCTGACGCTGTTGGTAATGCTGTTATAATGAATATCTTAGCAGCAACAAGTGATAACGTAACAGTTAAAGTAGTACTATCTTAAAACTTTGCAATCCCAGCATAACGGGGTTGCATTATTGTCTGTTTTAATTAAATAAAAAATGTGTAAAACTATCTCTAGCACAACAATAAAAAAGGAGATAGTGCATGTTTAGAAAGATAATTAAATTCATACAGAAAAGCCAAGAACGTAAAGTAGCTTTGTGGCAGTTAAAAAATATGAGTGACATGGAGTTAAAGGATATAGGAGTAAGTCGTGGCGAAATCTACAGGAAAGTCTACAGTAAATAAAGCTGGAAACTACACTAAGCCAGCCATGCGTAAACGACAATTCTCTAGAATAAAGTCTGGTAGTAAAGGTGGTAAGCCGGGTCAGTGGTCAGCACGTAAAGCGCAGATGCTGGCCTCCGCTTACAAAAAAGCAGGAGGAGGATACAAATAATGTTTAGATATTTAAAAAGAATATGGTGTGCTTTACTAAATCGTAAATGTCACCCAGAGTGTGACTGCTGTTAAATGGCCCTAGCTAAATCTCAGAAGAGTCTAAAGTCATGGACAAAACAAAAGTGGCGTACTAAGAGTGGCAAGCCTAGCGCTAAAACTGGTGAACGGTATTTACCTAGTGCGGCTATTAAGTCTCTTAGCTCTTCTGAGTATGCCGCTACAACCAGAGCTAAACGACAAGGCACTAAGGCAGGTAAGCAGCATGTGGCTCAACCTAAGAAGATCGCAAAAAAAACCAGAGCCTACAGGAAAGTGAAGTAGCGCATGTGGAACTTAATAAACGGAGCTTGGACTATAGCTGGCTTTATTAAGATGTACATGGACAGAAGAAAAAGAGTAAAGAAAAATGGCAAGAGCACTGAACGAAAAGCAGACTAGGTTTCTAGAGGTCTTGTTTGAAGAGGCTGGTGGAGATGCTGTGACAGCTAAAAAGTTAGCTGGCTATAGCCCCAACACGCCTACATCTCTTATTGTGGAGACACTCAAGGATGAGATATTTGATGCTACTAAAACGTATATGTCTAGAATTGGACCCAAAGCTGCAGTCGCTTATGGTAGGGCTTTGGACGATCCTACCCAACTAGGAATAAAAGAAACACTTATGGCTGCAGGTCAGATACTAGATCGTGCAGGTATAGTTAAGACTGAGAAGGTAGCAGTAGAATCTTCAGGAGGTTTGTTTATATTGCCACCCAAAGAGAACGATGCTACTACAACTGAAGAATGAAAGACCCCTACAGCATGAATACTGGATGCTTCCTAGAGTTCCTTACAAAGCAAAACTCTGGATGCGGATACCCAGACTCAGCCAATATATACCGTTTGGATATGAGGTAGACCCTGAAGATGAGGATTGGTTAAATCCTATATCGACAGAGTTAGAGTTAATAGAGTTAGCGAGAAAGCACGTAAAGCAGTACAGCTTGAGACAAGTTGCAGCTTGGCTAACCACACAGTCAGGTAAAAGCATATCACATTACGGTTTAAAGAAAAGATTAGATGTCGAAAGAAAGCGAAAGAGGATTACTAAGATTAAACGCCAGTATGCCAAGCGGCTCGAAAAGGCGTTACGTCAGATCGAAATCCTCGAAAAAGAAAGAACAGGAGCCTACGCCTACGAAGAAGATAACGACACAGCCAGCACAAGTTAAGCCCCCAGAGTATGACGTAAAGCAAGCACAGAGTGTCGTTTTTCAACCTAACCCCGGCCCACAAACACAATACTTAGCATCTTCTGAACGTGAGGTACTATACGGTGGGGCAGCAGGAGGTGGGAAAAGCTATGCAACACTAGCTGATCCCTTGCGTAACTTAAACAATCCAGACTTTAGTGGGCTGCTAGTACGACACACAACAGAAGAACTAAGGGAACTAATACAGAAAAGCCAAGAGCTATACCCTAAAGCTATACCCAACATCAAGTGGTCAGAGCGTAAGTCCCAGTGGACTACACCCAGAGGTGGCACACTGTGGATGTCTTACCTAGATAGAGACACAGACGTTATGCGGTATCAAGGGCAAGCATTTAATTATGTAGCTTTCGATGAGTTGACTCAATGGAACAGTCCCTACTCGTGGAACTACATGCGTTCAAGATTACGTAGTGCAAACAAAGACTTAGGTTTGTACATGAGAGCAACAACAAACCCCGGTGGTCCCGGTCACGCTTGGGTTAAGAAGATGTTCATTGACCCAGCTAAACCTAATACGCCTTTCTGGGCAACGGACATTGAGACTAGTGAGGTTTTAAAGTTTCCACAAGGGCATAGTAAAGCTGGTCAACCCCTATTTAAACGGAGGTTTATACCTGCTAGTCTCTTTGATAATCCTTATTTAGCTGAGAGTGGTGACTATGAAGCTATGCTTTTGTCACTACCAGAGCATCAAAGAAAGCAGTTACTAGAAGGGAACTGGGATGTAAACGAGGGAGCAGCTTTCCCTGAGTTTAACAGAAAGATACACGTAGTTGATCCACACGATATACCTAGAAGTTGGGCTAGATTTAGAGCTTGCGACTACGGGTATGGTAGCTACACAGGAGTTGTCTGGTTAGCAGTAAGTCCAAGCGAACAGTTAATAGTTTATAGAGAACTATACTGCTCAAGAGTTACAGCAACAGACTTAGCGGATATGATATTAAATGCAGAGAAAGATGACAATATCAGGTACGGCGTGTTGGATAGCTCCCTGTGGCACAAGCGTGGAGACACTGGCCCCTCATTGGCTGAACAGATGAACCAGAAAGGATTGCGGTGGCGTCCTTCTGATCGTTCCAAAGGTTCAAGGGTGGCAGGTAAGAATGAGCTACACCGCCGTTTGCAGGTGGATGAGTTCACTGAGGAGCCAAGATTAGTGTTCTTTTCTTCCTGCACCAACACTATAGCACAGCTTCCCGGTATACCGTTAGACAAAAGAAACCCAGAGGATGTAGACACAAACTCAGAAGACCACTTGTACGATGCACTAAGGTATGGTATAATGACAAGACCACGTAGCTCTTTGTGGGATTATAATCCTGTATCACACAGGACAGGCTTTCAAGCTGCTGACTCAACATTTGGATATTAGATAACATGGCTGAAACAGAAAATAACCAAAGCGAACTATTTGAGACAGATGAAGTATCATCTATTAAAGACTCTGATGAGCTAGATGCACAGAGTGTTGTAGCTTTTGTACAAAGTAAGTTTAGTCGTGCAGAGGACGCTAGGTTTGCAGATGAGAATAGATGGCTACGTGCTTACAGAAACTATCGTGGTTTATACAACTCAGATGTACAGTTCACAGAAACTGAAAAGTCTCGTGTATTTATTAAGGTAACTAAAACTAAAACACTAGCTGCATACGGACAGATAGTTGATGTGCTGTTTGGTAGCTCTCGCTTCCCCCTTACAGTTAATCCTACTACGTTACCAGAGGGCGTAGCTGAGTCTATGCACCTAAGTATCAACCCCCAAGCAGAGGAAGCTAAAGAGCAACTAGAAGATGCATTTGGTAACAAACCCCCTGTCACACTGTTGTTTGATCCTAACGAGAAGCTAAAGCCCGGTGAAACTATGTATGACCGCATGAAGCGCATGGGTCCACTAGAGGATAAGCTAGAGTATGCCTCAGATAAGATTATAGAAGGGCCGGGTACAACACAAGACACAGTTACATTTCATCCTGCTATGGTGGCAGCTAAGAAAATGGAAAAGAAAATACATGACCAGTTAGAGGAAAGTGGTGCAAATAAGCAACTACGTCACACTTCTTTTGAGATGGCCTTGTTTGGCACTGGAATTATGAAAGGGCCATTTGCTATAGATAAAGAGTATCCTAACTGGGGTGAAGACGGTAACTACGATCCTACAATAAAGACTGTACCATCTACGAGTCACGTATCCATATGGAACTTTTATCCTGACCCTGATGCATACAACATGGATGAAGCAGAGTATGTAGTAGAACGTCACCGCATGACACGCTCACAGATACGTGGCTTAAAGTCAAGACCCTTCTTTAGAGAAGAGTCCATAGATGAAGCTATAGCTATGGGCGAGTCCTACGAAAAGAAATACTGGGAACAAGACATGGAGGATGATGCACAGTATAGCTCTGCTCCATATCGCTATGAGGTACTAGAGTTTTGGGGCTACGTAGATACAGACATCTTAGCAGAGCATGGAGTGACTATACCTAAAGACTTACGTGACTCAGAACAACTAAGTGTAAACGCTTGGATATGTAACGGTAAAGTACTGCGATTAGTTCTTAACCCATTTAAACCAGCACGTATACCTTATTACGCTGTGCCATACGAATTAAACCCTTACTCATTCTTTGGGGTAGGTATAGCAGAAAATATGGATGACACACAGACCCTTATGAACGGCTTCATGCGTATGGCGATAGATAATGCAGCCCTAAGTGGTAATCTTATAATTGAAGTAGACGAGACTAACTTAGTACCGGGTCAAGACCTATCCGTTTATCCCGGCAAGGTGTTTAGAAGACAGGGTGGCGCACCGGGTCAGGGCATCTTTGGTACTAAGTTCCCAAATGTAGCTGCTGAAAATATGCAGCTATTTGATAAGGCGAGAGTATTAGCAGATGAAAGTACAGGATTCCCAAGTTTTGCACACGGTCAAACAGGTGTTAGTGGAGTGGGAAGGACTGCTTCTGGTATTAGTATGCTTATGTCTGCAGCTAACGGCTCTATACGAAATGTTGTAAAGAATGTAGATGACTATCTTGTTGCACCACTAGGTAAAGCATTTTTTGCTTTTAACATGCAGTTTGATTATGATGAAAGTATCAAAGGTGACTTAGAAGTAAAAGCTCAAGGTACAGAAAGTCTTATGGCTAACGAGGTACGCTCCCAGCGCTTAATGCAGTTCTTAGGTGTGGCCTCTAATCCTATGCTACAACCTTTTGTAAAATCAGATTACATCATACGTGAGATAGCTAAGAGCATGGACTTAGACCCTGACAAGGTGACTAACTCTCTAAGTGATGCAGCTATACAAGCTGAGATACTCAAGAAGTTCGCAACGCCACCAGAAGCACCAGAGGTAGCGCCACAAGAGGGCGCACCCCCACCTGAAGGTGTAGCTCCTCCCCCAGCAGGTACAGGCGTAGCTGATACTACAGGCGCAGGTGGTGGCACTATAGGCACAGGCACAGCACCAGTACCGGGCGAGCAAGGATTTACTGGTACATGATAATAAAGAAGCTAGTAAATGATAAGCCTCTGTGGGATGGTTTTGTAAAAGTTATACAACAGAAGATAGAGACAGCCCAGCGCAAGTTAGAACAAGAGACTAGCATGGAGGGTATCTATCGTGCTCAAGGTGAAATAGCTGCACTTAGACGCTTGACATATTTAAGGGATGAGATAAATGGCCTTAAATCCTAAAAGAAGACAAGACCCTGAGGGTCGTTATGCAGAGCGTGTAGATAATGTCACTTTAAAAGACGCTGCTACTTTTATAGCAGAAGCCACACCTATTATTGGTGATGCTATAGCTGCTAAAGAAGTGTACGATGAGTTACAAAAGGACGAACCTAATTATCTGTTAGCTGGTGCTTTAGGTGGAGCAGCTATAATAGGTTTGGTTCCCGGCATAGGAGATGCAGCAGCAGCAGCTATAAAAAAGGGTGCTCGTACTGCATTAGATACAGCTAAACGTATTGAGGTTGATCCTGACGCTGTTGGATCACTTGGTGGTAATATTAGATTAAAACCTAAACAAGAAGAACCGTTTAATAAAACTAGAAAAGCATATAAATTATTTATACAACGAGAAGAAAAATTATACCCTTTATTTGTAAACGCAGCAGATGAAGTTCCAGTAGGAGAATTTTTAGAAGCAGACTTTCCTAAAACAGCATTTAAAGGTAAGCGAACTTCTAAATCAGAAGAGATGGTTTATGTACCAACAAAAGGAGCAGAAAGAACCAAAGGTGAAAAATCAAAAGGAACAGGTGATCTTGTAATAATACCTGATAAAGAAACTGCAGACGAATTAAAAAAATCAGGTTTTACTATAGTTATTCCTAAAGACAAAAAAGCTAGAGCAAGCGCACCTCATGGTAAAGTATTGGCAGTTAAAGGAAGACCCGGTTGGCATGCTAGTCAAAAACCAGTTGCTACACACTTAGGGCCAGAAGATTTAATTATAGATGCATCAGAAAAAAAACTACTGCTAGATGCAGGAATACCTAAACAAGCCTTTAAAGAAAAAACATTTAACTATATAGATGGAAAGTTAATATCTGCAAATGATGCAAAAAAACTACCAAAAAATAAAAAAGAAAAAGTAAAGACAGTTAAAAAGTTTTACGTTAAAAGAAGAGCAGAAGATCAAGTATTTGCAGAAGTAGATATGGCAGATGATGTAGATTATGAGTCTATATTAAAGTCACAACGCAAGAAAGATATAAATGATAGAGTGCCTAAAGGTGGTAGTTATAGATACCAAGATGGGCAAGCAGACAGTGACTTTTGGGTTGTAGGTGGTGACATGAGAGTAAACCGCATATTAACTAGAGAAGAATCAAAAGCCGCACAAAAAGAATTAGGTGTAAAAGATTTACCATACAGAGATGAAGTAGAATCTATATTAAAACGAAAGTTTGCTGAAGGTGGTTTAATAGGAGAAGATATGTACACAGGTGCTGAAGATTATAAAGTTACATCTAGTTATGGTGCTGCTACAAATGAACTAGAGGGCTTTAGTTTAGGTGGTAAAACTAGTGGCGATACTCAAATGGATGAAATACTAAATGAAACAAAAGACCCAGTTAGCGGTAACACTGCCCCAGTAGGAGCTACGACTGCAGAGGTACGTGATGATATCCCTATTATGGCAAGCCCTAATGAGTTTATGATTGATGCAGCAACCAGACGCTACTACGGTACACCTTTCTTTGAGAACTTACAGGCTGCTGCTAAACAAGGCTTTCAAAGAATTAAACAGGGTGATGAGTCTTTCTTTAGAGATGATGAGTTGGAGCTACAACAAGAACCACAAAATATGCAAGAAGGTGGAGAAGTAGAAATACCTAATCGTGAGATACCTGCACCTACTGGCGGCGGCTTTGGCGGCTATGGTGGTACAGGAGCTATGTTCACTGGCTTTGAATTTAAAACTTATGTACACGCAACAAAACCAGAAATAGATATAGTGTCTTTTAATGGTAGACCTCTTAGACCTATACCAGAGGGATATACTTTAAAAGCAGGTACGCCTGTAGAACAGCAAGAACAAAAACGAACTAGTGATGATAATGATAATGATGATGATGATGGTGGAGGTGGACTAGAGCCACCTAAGACTTGGAGAAACACAGACGTTAGTAAGTGGACAGAAGATTACTACGCAAGTTACGCCAATGATTTAACTAACAATAAAAATGCAGGAAAGCCATCTATGATAGAAAGAGCTATGCTACAACTTGTAGGAAACATAATAGTTCCCGGTGGTGGCTTTGCTCTTGAGAAAATTGTTAATAATGACAGTAGAAAAAAAGCAGATCAGATTTTAACTAATACATCTAATTATTTAAAAACAGGAAAAGATGATGATGGAAATGTTTTAACTGCAGCGCAGCTAGATATATATAATAAAGCTAGGGTAAATGCAAACTTTGTAAAGATGAATCTCCAAACTAAAAAGAATATTTTTGATTTTAGTAAAGCTGATCCCTTTGCATCCGACTCACCAGAAGCTGCATCTATAATACAACAGCAGCAAGACTACATCAAAACACTTAGAGATAAGGATGATGATGATGACGATAATAGACCTCCTATGTTTGGTGGTGCTCCCGGTACATTCTATGGTGGTACTGAACAAACAGAAACAGACTTAATACAAGATGAAAGTTTAGACGATGATGAGTTCTTTGAAGAGTTTGAAAAAGGAACTCCCGGCGGCGTAGGTAACGTATAGACCACAACGATAAGGCTACCCGGCAATAATGCTGGCCCCATATAAAAAAGGAAAACAATATGGCAGAACTAACAGAAGTGGAAACACCAAAAAATGCAGGATTTGTACAGTCTAAGGGTGGACGTAGCGCCAACCAGAAACGTATAGAAAAAGATGAAGCCGAACTTAAAGCCCTCGTTGAGGGAAACAAATCAACCCCAACAGAGGAAGAGGCTTCCCAAGAAGAAACGTCCGATACAGAAATTAAAGAAGAGACGTTATCTGCTGAAGAAAGAACGTATAAAAAACGGTACGGTGATCTACGCATCCATCTAAACAAACAAGCTGAAGAACTAAAAGAAATAAAAGCACAGCTAGAAAAAGCAAAGACAACTGGACCTGTACGTGCGCCTAGTTCTGATGAGGACATAGAGGCGTGGACAAATAAGTATCCTGACATAGCTGGACTAGTAGAGACTATAGCTGCTAAGAAAGCTGATGAGAAGTTTGCTAAAGCAGATAAGCGTCTACAAGAGATAGATAAAATAAACGCTGACACCCAGCGCTCTAAAGCAGAGAATGAAATACGTACAGCACACTCTGACTTTGATGAGCTACGTGACAGTGATGACTTTCACAACTGGGCAAACGAACAACCCAAGTGGGTACAGGATGCTTTATACGAGAATCAGGATGATCCACAATCTGTAGTACGAGTTATAGACTTGTTTAAGATTGATAACAACATGGACACAAAGTCTAAAAAACGTAACACTAAAGATGCAGCATCACAAGTAAAAACTAAAAGAAATACTAAAATTGATGATGCAGGTGTTGCAGGACAGATACTAGAATCACAAGTACAAAAAATGTCTGCCCAAGAATATGAAGCAAAATCAGATGATATTATGGAAGCTATACGATCAGGTAAGTTTGTTTATGATATTTCTGGTGCTGCAAGATAAAAAACTCTTGACATAGTAAATTAACTAGATATAACTATGTTTATGAAGTAAAAGTGTAAAGCCCTAATACTATTAGCTACCTTTATATTTTTAAACACTAAGCCCAACTACTAAGATAAGAACTACCTAGTTAAGTATAGGCCCGACAACTTACACAAAGGCCAAAGTGTATGTTGTTCGCACCCTAGAACATCTAGCCTCTTTCAAAGTGTTACGCTTAATAACGTAAGCCAAACATCTATATGGAGGATTTAATCATGGCTTTTACATCAGCGTCAGGTTATGGGAATTTACCTAATGGTAATTTTAGCCCCGTAATCTACTCCAAACAGGTACAGCTTGCATTTCGCAAGTCTACCGTAGTAGGAGAAATTACTAACAGTGATTATTTTGGGGAGATTTCTGCACAAGGGGATACCGTCCAAATTATCAAGGAGCCTGAAATTTCGGTTCAGGCATATACCCGTGGTACGCAAGTCACAGCACAAGACTTAGACGATGAGGACTTTCAATTAACTATTGACAAAGCGAATTATTTTGCTTTTAAGATGGATGATATTGAGGAAGCTCACTCACATGTCAACTTCATGCAGCTTGCAACGGATCGTGCCGCATATCGTTTGTCTGATCAGTATGACCAAGACGTTCTAGGTTATCTATCAGGCTTTAAACAGTCTGCACTACATGGCTCACCAGATACAGCTAACACCACAGTAAATGGTTCTAAGTCTGTAACAACTGCTGGCTCAGATGAATTGTTGTCATCTATGAAGATCATCAAGTCTTCAATGGCTAACATCACAACTTCATCTGCAGGGGATCACTCTATCCCACTGACAGCACGTATGCCCGGTGCTACTTCACTGCCAACTGCAACAGCTTCACCAGCAATGGTTGTAGCTCGTATGGCTCGTTTACTTGATCAACAGCAAGTTGATACACAAGGAAGATGGCTGGTAGTGGACCCAGTTTTCATGGAGCTACTTCGTGATGAAGACAGCCGCTTTATGAACGCAGACTATGGTGAATCAGGTGGACTACGTAATGGCTTAGTCATTAACAACTTCCACGGTTTCCGTATGTACACATCATCAAATCTGCCAGCAGTAGGCGATGGTCCGGGTACATCAGGTACAGCCAACCAGAACACTAACTTTGGTGTGATTGTTGCTGGACACGATTCTGCTGTAGCAACTGCAGAGCAGATCAACAAAACGGAAACGTATCGTGACCCTGACAGCTTTGCTGACATTGTTCGTGGTATGCATCT
>CENL01013155.1_pt1 | contig 10490 bp, 8 predicted proteins | sample 530221 | NCBI WGS metagenome assembly CENL01 (sample SAMEA2619791, study PRJEB7988) | marine metagenome | isolation source: saline water (ENVO:00002010), including
AGTTGTTCCATCCACATATAATTCTAGTAATAAATATTTATCCAGTTCTGTAGAATATAACAACAGCGCTAGTTCCTCTGGACCACAAGACACAAGTAGTCTTGGTTATCTTGTTCCAGGGTTTGCTGGAACCTCTGGCGGTATACAAAATAAAACTAGAGCAACTGAAACAGGGACTTGGAGATGTATTTCATCCCCTATTTATAATAAGTTTACCACTTCAGGAAACAGCGGTGGAACTTATACTATTTCTGGCGGCGGATTATTTCAAAGGATATCATAATGGCAACATACGAAGCAGTTAAATATAGTTTTGTTGGTAGTGCAATCACTGCAATACAATCACCAAACATTGCTGATGGCTCTGTAACTAACACTGAGTTTCAACACTTAGATGGCACTACGTCAGATATCCAAACACAATTAGATGCTAAGTTTGGTGCAACCGGTGGTACTTTTACTGGCAACGTAACATTAAATGACAACGTACATTTGTATATTGGTACAGGTGGTGCAACAGATTTAGATCTTTATCACGACAGTTCTAATTCTTACATAAAAAATTCTACAGGTAATTTAAATTTAAATTCTGACAGCATTGTCGCTAGAGATGACGGCAATACATTAAACATGTTCAATGCTTCATCAACAGGTGCTTTTAATGCATATCATAATAATAGTTTACGTTTTTCTACCACTAGTGGAGGAGCAAGCGTTGCGGGTATACTTACTGCAACTACTTTCAGTGGTTCAGGTGCAAGTCTTACAAACTTAAACGCAAGTGCTTTAGCTTCAGGTACAGTGCCTGATGCAAGATTTCCAGCAACACTTCCTGCATTAAACGGTAGCGCCTTAACTAATTTAAATGCTACTAATGTGAGCGGAAGCGGTGCCAACCTAACAACCTTAACCGCTGCTTATCCTGTCGGTTCTATTTATATGAACGCAACAAGCTCAGCTAACCCTAGTTCACTTTTAGGATTTGGAACTTGGGCTGCTTTTGGTGCAGGTCGTGTACCTGTAGGTATTGATAGTGGTGATTCAGACTTTGATACTGCTGAAGAAACTGGTGGTGCTAAAACACATACTCTTGCAGAAGCAAACTTACCTGCTCATAATCATACTTTTTCAGGGTGGTCAATGGGTCAAGGAATACGACACGAAGACGGAACAGACCACATACCACAAAGAGGTGACCAAGGTTCAGCAAGTGGAACATTTACAAGTAGCAATGTTGGTAGTGGAGATGCAGTAAACCACATGAACCCATATATTGTAGTATATATGTGGAAAAGGACTGCTTAAGTGGCTTTATCAAAAATACAATTTAGACCAGGAATAGACAAGCAAGTTACTCAATACGGCGCTGAAGGTCGTTGGGTTGATTCTACTAATATGCGTTTTCGTTCAGGTCTACCAGAAAAAATTGGTGGTTGGACATCTGTTCTTTCTACAACTTTAATTGGAGTACCAAGAGCTATGAAAGGTTGGGTGTCTCTTGGCGGCATTCGTTTTGTAGCAATAGGTACCGATAGAAAACTGTATGTTTATTCAGAAGGCTTGGCTTACGATATTACACCAGTTAGAAGAACACAGGTTCGTTCTAATGCTTTTACTACAGCAAACAATTCAGCAACGGTAACAGTAACGGATGCTTCACATGGTGCTATTGTTGGAGACTTTGTAAAAATATCAAGCCTAAATAACGCTGTTAACACTCTTGTTTTAAATGACAAAGAGTTTGAAATATTAACTGTGCCGGATGCAAACACTTATACTATACAAGTTACTAATCCAGCGGCAACTGCAAACGCAACTGGAACACCTAGTGTTGGTAATGCTACTTTTACTTATGACATAACAAACGGTACTGCAACATCTTCGTATGGTTTAGGTTGGGGTACAGGAACTTGGAACCAAGGAACGTGGGGAACACCGCGTTCATCATCAACATTAGTATTAGATGCAACGTATTGGTCTTTTGATACGTTTGGTGAAGATTTGTTAGCAATTAGAAACGACGGTGCTTTATACAAATGGGATTTATCTGCAGGGGTTGGTACGCCCGCAGCTTTGGTATCAACATCGCCAACAGCGTCAAGGTTTTTATTAGTATCCTCTCCTGACAGACATATATTTTTATTTGGAACAGAAACAACGGTAGGTCAAACGAATACACAAGACGATTTATTTCTTAGATTTTCTTCACAAGAGAACCCAAGTTTGTGGGCACCAGCTAGTACTAACACTGCTGGTTCGTTTAGAATACAAGATGGTTCTAAGATTGTATCTGCTGCCAGATCAAGGGGATCTATTCTTGTATGGACAGATACGGCACTACACGCACTAAACAACATTGGTCCGCCTTTTATATTTGGTTTAAATCAGATCGGTGCAAACTGTGGCGCAGTGTCACCAGGTTCTGTGGTTGATGTTAACGGTCAAACATTTTGGATGTCGCAAACAGCGTTCTACATGTTTGATGGTGCAATTAAAAAACTAGATTGTACGGTGCAGGATTTTGTCTTTGATGACATTGATACAACCACCCAACAACAAGTTACAGCTGCAGTAAATACAGACTTTAACGAAGTAACATGGTTTTATCCAACTAATGGATCTGCTGTTTTAAACGCTTCGGTAACATATAATTATTTAGAAAATGTGTGGTATACTAATGACGGCTTTACAAGAACTTCTTGGATGGACCGAGGTATTTATGCTAACCCGTACGCAACAGAATACGTGCCAACTTTAAAACCAACACAAGGTACTGTACAAGGTGTAACGAATGGCGCTGCTTATTTATGGGCTCATGAAGATGGATTTAATGCTGCTGGTAATGCTATGCCTTCTTCTATTACCTCAGGTGATTTTGATATTGCAGATGGTGAAGACTTGTTTCATTGTTCAAGAGTTATACCTGATTTTAAAAATCAAACAGGTACTGCTGATATAACTATAACTTTTTCAAACTATCCAGCAACTACTGCAGTTAGAACATTTACATCTACAGTAGGTGCAACCACTAATCAATTTTCAGTTCGTGGTCGAGGTAGACAAGCTAATTTAAAAATAGACACTAATGCAACAAATGCTAATGTACGTTTTGGAACACTAAGATTAGACATTAGGCCAGACGGGAGAAGATAATGGCAAGAATAAACGTAACAAGATTACCTTTACCAACTGATAAATACGATCGTTCTCAACAGGATATTTTAATTAGAGAACTAGAAAATATAATTAATCAATTAAACTTTACATTCCAACAAGATCTAAAAGAGGAGCTTACTGCTCGTACTTGGTTTATGTCTGGAGCATCAGGGAGCATTTAATGTCAGATACATTTAAAAACACTACAACAATCGTTACTACACAAAACCAAGATTTTGTTATTTATACTTGTCCAACAGCTGATGACTCAACAATACCACCACAGAAACCAGTACAGACATTAGTTAAGTCTATTTTATGTACGCCTATTACTACGTCTGTTGTTAGTGTAACTTTGTTTGATGCTTCGGCAAATCAAACAGTTAATATAATTAAAGATATTACAATGACTGCGGGTAACGCTGGTTTATCCGGTTATCACGATGAAGAGATTTTAAGACAACCTCTGGTTCTAGAAGACAGCGATATCTTAAAAGTACAAAGCAACCAGAATAATGCCTTACACGTAACCGTTTCTGTATTGGAAATTAAACAGTGAAAAAAGTTCAAGACGCTAAAACGCTGGGTGTGCAGTCGGTTGATGGTAAAGAAATACCATTAATACAGCCAGAAGTTTACCAGAGAATCTATTGCAAAAACTGTGGAAATGAGGTAGATTCAGAAGAACAGGCAATCGGCACCTGCTCCGAGTGTGGCCAACCATGGTCCGTTCACAAAGCCATAGACACACATATTAAAATAATTGAGATGCCTCCCATGGGATCAATCTCCGGAGAATAATTAATGGGTATTGTAAACGCACACGAACAACTTAGACAAGGGATTAGACAAGGTAAGTTTCTTGGCGGAATCATGGATAAGATTGTTCCAAACGAAATAACAAGCTTTATGAACAGCGCAGCTGATAAGCTGATGCCAAAAGAACTTGCACCTTTTGCAAGTTTCTTGGCCCCTATTTTAACTCCTATTATTGGACCTTATGCAGCACATGCTTTTGCACAACTTGGTTCTGCAAAAATGAATAATGGACAACTAGATCCGCTTGCAGCTTTAGCGGTACATGGAGCAGGAAGCACTGCAACGGCTAGAGAAATTAGAGCAAATTATGATCCAAGTTTAGGTGCTTTTGCAGAAGGCCAAGGCGGTACTTTAGGGCAACGATTATCTGGAGCAACTGGCGATTTCTTTAGTGGCGAAAAGATGTTTGGTCAGGATAATATTTTTACAGGAACAAATAGTTTAGGTGGAACTGCTAAAAGTAAGGGTAATCTTTTTTCTCGTGCATTTCAACCAACACAATCTATGTCTAAAGGAACCAGTGCATTTGGTAACAACATATTTGCTGGAAACACTTTACCAGATAATGTTATTGCTGATATCCAAAAAAATGGTTTACCTGCGGGTCTGGACGTAGGTGCTGCTTATATGGAAAGTCCAGCGGCAGCCTTAGAACAACTTGCAGACGCACGAATGGCTTCTGGTATAGGTGGACCAAACATGCTTAGAGAAGATGCAATTAGATCTATATTAGATGTTGACAACCCTAATTTTGATCCAACGCTAAAAGATTATGCTATGGAAAAACAATTAAGAGAAGGGGTTGATGCTATAGCAGCAAAACCTAGTTTAGACCTTACAGCAGACGGCGAAAAATATTTTAAAGATCGAGGTATCGCTACAGACAGTTACTATAATAGAGAAAACGTTTTAAGAAATATGAAGTCAGAAGACGTAGGTAAATATTTTAAAACAAGTCCTGCTTTTGACGCTCTTGAAGGCAATAGAACAGCACTACAAACCCTTACAGAAGGTGCTACAGATTATCTTGCTCCAGGTTTAGATGATTTACAACAAACACTAGGTATGGGCGATGCTAAGTTTTTAGCTAATTTTAAAAATTTAGACCTTTTAGATCAAATACAAACAATTACTGTATTAGCTGTACCAGGTACTATGCAAGCTGCTGAAAAAGCAATAAGGGAAACTGAATTTAAAAACAAACAAGAACGCGACGCAGTATATAGAGAGTTCTTTGATAGTTATGAAAGATATGGTGGCCGTAGATATAATGATCCTAGATATTTAAGATACAAAGATCCAGAAATGGTAAAAATATATGAAGAAATATATGGCAAAAAAGACGGTGGTCGCATACATAAAAACATGGGTGGTATTATGGAAGTAGCTCCAGGTGTGCCTCAAGGCATGGAACTAGATTATAGAAATTCAGGAGGCTTTATACCTATGGGCGGTCCAGAAAGAGCTGATGACGTTCCTGCAATGTTATCTAAAAACGAATTTGTATTGACAGCTGACGCTATGCGTGGCTTAGATAAAATGAATGGCGGTTCAGGTGATCCTAGAAACGCTGCAAAACAAATGTACCAAATGATGGAACAAATGGAGGCAATGGCTTAAATGACTACACAAGTAACTAGAACACTACCTCCGGGTTATGTCGAAAGTTTTGGTGAAGACTTTACGGCTGCCATAACCGGCGCAACGGATAAGGACGGTAATCTCTTATTTGATTTAGAAAATGCTGGTTTCTATGCCGATCCTGCTGATTACATGGGAACTGCTGGTAATAATTATTACACAGCAGGCATGGATCAATTACAGAAGGACGCTCAAGGCATTGCAACTGATAAAAAAACAGGTCTAGGTTCTTATGCAGATTATTTAGAAAACGCTGAGGACTTTGCAACTGACGGCGAAAAATTCTTTAAAGCAAATAAAAATAATTACAAACCATTTATGACGTCTGCAGCTAGTGGCTATGACAAAGCAATGACACAAGCTGACTTACAAGCTGCGGCAGCGGCTGCAGGTCAGAACGCTGGCGCAAGTCAATATGGTTTAGCGGACGCTGCTTTAGCAAATGCTAATACACAATTCGGCGACGCTCGTACACAATACAACAAGGCAACCGGTCAATATGATCTAGCTGCGGCTGCAGCAGCTGCAGGTCAGAACGCTGGTCAACCTTTCTTTAACCAAGCCAATCAATACAGTGGTGCAAATGCATATCAACAATTTATGTCACCGTATCAGCAACAAGTTATTGATGCGACTATGGCGGCTTACAATCAACAACAAGCAGAGCAAAGCGCTCAGTTAGGTGCTTCTGCAGGTAACGCGTTTGGTGGATCGCGGTTCGGGGTTGCAGAAGGCCAAAGAGCGGCAGACGCTGCTATTGGTGGTGCACAACTACAAGGTAACTTATTGGCTCAAGGCTTTACACAAGCTAACCAATTAGCTAACCAAGCATACCAACAACAAATGGGATTAGGTCAAGCTAACATGAGTCAAGCTGCTGCTAACCAAGCTGCATACAATCAAGCAGCGCAAGGTTTTGGTGCGGCTGGACAAAATCTTGGACAACTTGGAAGTCAATACCAACAACAAGCACAAAATCAAATTAACGCTGGTAACGCACAACAAGCAATGGCAGCACAAAACGCAGCGTTGTATGGCAATGCAGCGCAACAATATGGTTTACAAGGTGCTAATCAATTAGGTATGGCTAATGCAGCGCAACAACAAGTACAAAACCAAATGGGTATTTTTGCAGGACTTGGCCAACAACAAATGGATCTTGGTAATTATAAATTGCAAGGCATTGGTAATCAAATTAATACACTCACACAAATGGGTCAACAAAATCAAGCTAATGCACAAGCTAAACTTGATGCTGAAAAAGCTGCTAAACAAGCTGGTGAGTTTGCTAACCAACAAAACTTAGGCTTTATGAGTCAGATGTTAGGCGCTGCATATGGAGCTCCATCGTCAACTACTTATTCTACAACACCGAATCCATCTACAATGCAAACGCTTCTTGGAGCGGGGCTCGGGATTGGTGGTATTATCGGTGCATTAAGAGGAAACAAAACTGAGAGTTAAATGAATAAAATATTAAAAAGACCAATGTTTAATATGGGTGGCCGTGCCGGTGCTTTAGATAGCGGTATCATATCTGGTTTTGCTAAACCTAGTTATAAAATAGGTGGCGCTGTACAGAGACAGGGTTTTAGTCGAGGTAGTTATGTTGATATGTTAGATCAATACATGCAAGAGCCTGTAAAACCACAAGGTATGACAACTTCGGATTACTTACGTCTTGCTGCTGCAGGTGCACAAATAATGGGAGCTCCAGTTGTTAGTGACAGAGGCGGAGTTATGGGTGCGTTAGCAAACGCTGCTACACCACTGGCTAATTTAGGTACTGATCTTGCAGCGTCTAGAGATGTTCGTGATGCAGCCTATAGAAAAGAATTAGCTGACTACAATAGATTAAGAGCAGGTACAGCTATTGAGCAACGTGTAACAGAAGATGCAAATAAATTCCAAAGAGATTTACAACAAGATGAATTTGATTTCAAAGAAGGTGAAAGTGCTAAAGACAGAACTTTCCAATTAGACAAAATAGAAGAAGAAACAAAAGCTGCTGTTAGCATTTTACAAAAAGAATTAGAGCTGTTCCCTGACAAATACAAAAAAGAAGTAGTTATTAAAGAAGAAAGAGCTAAAGAATTAATTGAAGAAATGAAAGACCCTAATCTTTCAAAAGAAGACTACTTACAGAAAAGAGATATATTAAAAAATATAGTATATGGTGAGTGGACTAGATTAATTACATCAGAAAAAGCTAATTTAAAGGGAGACGCTGATTTCACAGATCCTTTAAAAACGTCTATTAAGAATGCAATTAGAGCTTCTAAACTTGAACCAGGTGAAGAAGGTTATCCAAACAGGTACATTGGTATGTCAGCGGTAGACATTAGAAAACTATTAACTACTGAAACATTTGAATCAGCTGGGTTAATTGATCTGTATGTACCGCCTTATGCAGGTAGAGAAGAATCTGCTGTTGGTGGTAGAGTTGGTCGTAGCATGGGTGGAGACATGCCGGATGCTTTACCAACACCAGGGTTTGAACCAGGCAGTGGACCTGATCCTGATCCAGGATCACCACCAATCATGACTGCATCAGCAGATCAACCAATGTCTTTAACTTTTGAAGAGTTAAGGAAACGTTTACCTAACGAAGTATCAGATAGTGTGATACAATTAATCTTAAGCAGTGAAGAAGCTATGATTGATTTTGCACAACTACAAACATCACAAGACATAACAAGATTTAATCAAAAGTATAATACAGATTTAGAACTACCAACGGTGGCTTAAATGGCGCTTAAATTTCCTATAGAAAGACCAGGTCCGTGGCAAAGTGATCCTGAGTATATTGCTGCTAAAAAAAACCGTATCAATAATTCTTCTGGATTAGAATACGGAACATATACTACAAACACCCAAAAATTAATGGACGAAGGATTAATTGATGACAGTGGTAATTTTTTTAACATTAGTTTTCCCGGACAAATTGCAAAATTTTTTGGTTCAGAAACTCCAATAACAGATTCTTTTACGGGTTTAGCTGCTCGGTTTGACGGACTAACTGATCAAGAAGTATTAAATCGTTTAATCTCTCCAGAAGGCGCTCTTAGTATTTTTAAGACTAGACCTGACTATGAAACATTAATTAGGTATGGAATGCTTCAAGGACCTGATGGTGTTATTAAACCTCCGACAGGAAAACACTACGCTGACGATTACTTTGGAAAAATACTTAAAGACATGCGAGCAAATCCTGGAAACTACAGTTTAACAAGTAATATGAAAGGTGCCATTGAACGACTAAGACGTAACGAAAAAGCAAAAGATATTGTTGGTACAGAAAAAGCAGAAGATTCAAAAACTAAATTAGGTGATTTAGGCAGCGCTGTTATTGGTGGAGATGTTACAGGTTCAAGCGGTGATTATTATCCTACTAATGAAATAGCAAAAAACAGTTATTTTGATGCAACTGACGGCGTTGGTAAAATTGTTGTAGAACTTAATGAAGAAAATGCAGATGTAATAAAACAATATAAACCAAAAGAATACGAAGCTTATCTAGAGGCTTTGGCTTTACCAGAAGGCCAAGAAAGAAATCGTGCGTTGCCACGAGCCCTTAAAAGACTCACAAACGGAACGGGAAAAGTAACTTTAATAGACGATATGTTTGAAGATCATTATGCTATGCTTAGAGACGCTGAAGCAGACAATAGTGGTGTTTATGCTGGGGGTCAGTTATTACAACTAGGTATAGAGTTTATTCCTGGAATAGGTTTGTTTGGCGCAAGTGGTATTAAAAAAGGTATTCAAGCAGGCGCTTATTTACTACGTAAGACCGGAGAAAAAATACCTTTGGCTTTTATACCAGGTACTTCAAGGTTGTCTGCAGCATCAAAAGCTAATTTATTAGAGAACGGAATTGATGTAAACAACCCTAAAATATTAAAAGAAATAGAACTTAGAAACGCTGAGGCAGTTGTACGTAAACTAAGATTCGATCCTGAGACAGGTAAAATGAATATAACTGATCCTAACGTAGCCAACATGTCTAAGTCAGGTAAGTTTGACGACGTACCAAACATAGATGCAGCTATTTCAAAAGTAACAAAAGAAACAGGTCTTGTTGACAAGGATGCAATTGAAGCAGCTGTTAAAGATTTAACGTTTCCTATTAAAGCAAAGAAAGCGGGTAAAGAATTAGAAGATATGTTTGGAAAAAAATCTGCAGACTATGCATTAGAAAAAGATATAAAATATGCTTTTAGGGACAAAGATGCAAGCAAGGTAAGAGATATGTCTTATCTACAATCTACACAAAAACTTGCAACCCCTTTAGTTGATGGAAGTAAAAGTTATTCACAGAACCTAACAGACATAGCTAAACAATTAGAAGGTAAAATGGTGCATGGTAGTAAAAAAGGTGAATCAACACAATTATTTGATTCGCAGTCAAACAAATTTAAACAAGCAGTGCAAAAAGAATATTTTAAACAAAATCAATTGTCAGTTAAAGAATATGAAGATTATTACAAAGCTTTGATAAATGATAAAGGTAGAGTTGATTTGCCTGAAAATTTTTATGCGGGTCTTAAACCTGAAGAATTTGCAACTTTTAAAGCTTACGATAATACTAGAAGACAAATACCAAATTTAAAACAAGCTAGAAAAAATTTAGAAGAACAAGGTTTTTCTAAAAGAGATTTTCAAAACGCTGCACAAAATCAAAAAATTTATAGTTATTCACCAGCAGACTATGCGGCTTATCGTGCAAAACAAGCAGGATATAGATCAGCAAATTACAGCGGATCAAAACAAGAAGCTCGTGTTCTTGGGTTAAAAGACTATGGAATAAAATTAAGTGAGAAAGAACAAAGTATTTTTGATCAAGTTAATTTTGTTTGGAAAACAGATACAAG
>CENL01121959.1_pt1 | contig 10453 bp, 10 predicted proteins | sample 530221 | NCBI WGS metagenome assembly CENL01 (sample SAMEA2619791, study PRJEB7988) | marine metagenome | isolation source: saline water (ENVO:00002010), including
GTAACCACCGCTATCGCCAGCTTGTTTTGGCTTTGCTGATGGCCGCTGCCTGCTTGCAGGCAAAACGTGCAGGGATGGGTTTTGGAGCCGTGCTATTGGCACTCGTGGTTGTCGAAATCGGCATGCGAACACCCAAAACTGTCGGGTTTGCTGTAGCTCTCGTAATCGCAGTTGCAGTCGCTGCTCTGGGATCGACCTTTCTGGGATACATGGACCTGCAATTGCCTTTACCAGGAAGCCACAAGCTACTACTTTCTTCAGAAGAATTTCGTGTCACTGGACTGATACGATTTGCATTCGCCCCGGAGTGGCAGACCAAACCGTTTTTCGAGGCGACGCTACTATTCGGCAACTGGCACTTGGTGACATATCTGTGGCTGGGGGCTATAGCGGTGGTTCTAGTGCTTCGCAAGTGGCCTCTGCTAGTGCTGACAGAAAACATTGGAGCTCTAGGTGGATTGGCGGTCATTGCACTGTACTTTTTCCTGGTATCCCCCGAGTCAGCGCTGGATCACACGGGGCTTTCGAGAACTCTGCTCTATATCACGCCGCTAGCAATAGTCTGGTTGCTCATGAGCTTCTACCAACTTAGGGCAAGGTACTGACAAAATCGAAATTGGTTACCGGCGGTCAGCATCCACAGCAACCCTTACGCGCTCCAAGTACGCATTTACTACCAGATCCTCGCTAAACTTCTCTTCCATATGCTTACGTGCATTTCGTCCCATTTCCGCAAGAACATCCCTTTGCATCCCCACTACCTGTCGCATAACACAGTACAAGGATGATACGTCACGAGGCGCACACAACCAACCCGTCCTCCCGGCCAGCACAGACTGACGACATCCTGGCACATCACTGACTATGGCAGGACGCCCCATGGCCGCAGCTTCAAGAACGGTTCTAGGCATTCCTTCACGGTAAGAGGGCAAGACCAGCACATGACACTCTGCGATCTCGGGTCGCACATCTGCTCTCTCACCGAGGTATACAACCGAATCAGCCTCGGCCCAAGCTTCGATTTCCTGTTCCGACAAAGCAGAGCGATTGCACGCACCACGTGGCCCGACAAGTAGACATCGAACATCTGGATACTCCTTACGCAGTAAGGCAGAGGCCGTGGCGTACTCTCTGACACCCTTATCACCAAGCACACGAGCTATCATCAGGAACGTCAGGTTAGCGGAATCCGGCAACGCCTCATAAGTAAATTGATTCAGATCGACGCCCGATCCCGGTAATACCGTTACAGCGTCTGACGACAGCGGTCGAATTTTCTCAAACGCTGCTCGGTCATCTTCATTCTGGAAAAAAACATGTTCGGCGCTTCTGTTTACTTTACCGTACAACCACCGCACCCCCCTAAAAAGCACACTCTCGTGTAAAAATGCTGTGCCCAAACCAGATACGTTGTTGGCAAAAGGAATTCCTTTCCATTTACAAAGAAGACCGGAGTAAATGTTCAATTTTGCGGTAAAATTAAATACGAAGTCCGGTTGAACGTTACGCAGCACGCGGAAAATATCCAATACACTGAGAATCTCGTAGAATGGATTAGTACTCATTCCATTCATGAAAAGCGGAATATATTCAATTCCTAAATCTGACAGCAACGGGTCATACTGGTCCTGTGGAGCAAGACAAACAACCCGATTTCCCTTTGCTAGAAGTGCGCAGATTGTGCTTCGCCTGAAGTTGTAGAGGTACCAGGAGGTGTTAGCTATCAGCAAAATGGTAGGCACGGCGCCCTCTATCACAAGCGGATTATCGGACGCATTAGCTGACGACCTTCGATCCATTGGTACCACAGCACAAATTCTCAAATTACTCAGTTAGAAAACCCTTAAGTGTCATATCCTAATTTGGCTTCACTTCCGCCTGCTACCAGTAATGGCGAAACACTAACTACCAAAGGATGAAAGCAGCGAGATTAAACAGAATCTCCCCTGCTATGATTTCTGCCAAACCATGCGATTTACATAATCGACATAACTCAAAACAATCCGAACCACTTGGATTGAAACTACCCGCCCCCTATAATCATCGATTATGGGAACTATACGGCAATCGCGAACCTGCTGATTTGTGATTACATTCACCGCCTTCAAAACCCGGTCAGGCTTCAGCCCGCACATTATCAGCGTGCCCTTATCCATACCCTCCGGTCGCTCGTGGGAGTTTCGAATCATGACAGCCGAGAGATTTAAAATAGAAGCTTCTTCTGTAATAGTGCCACTGTCTGACAAGACACAAAAAGCAGACATTTGTAACTTAACAAAGTCGAAGAATCCAAATGGCTTCATAAAGTGAATAAGCGGGTTATCGAAACATCCACCGAGTGCCTCCAGTCGAATCCTAGTTCGTGGATGTGTCGACACTATTACAGGGAATTTGTAGCGATTCGCCAGAGCGTCCAAGGTCGAAATCAGATCATTGAGGTTTTCTGTACTGTCGACATTCTCTTCGCGATGAGCGCTCACAAGAATATACTTTTCCTCCTGCAATGACATACGAGAAAGAATGTCCGATTTTTGAATTCTCGGAAAATAATATTCCAAGACTTCTCCCATATGTGACCCAGTCTTGATAATTGTCTCAGGGCGCACTCCTTCCGCAAGTAGATATCGACGGGCATGCTCCGTCAGCACCAAATTTATGTCACTAAGATGATCAACAACTTTACGATTGAGCTCTTCGGGAACACGCTGATCGAAACAGCGGTTGCCCGCCTCCATATGGAAAACTGGAATTTTCCTACGCTTGGCCGCAATTACAGCCAGACATGTATTGGTATCTCCGTAGAAAAGCACGGCATCGGGCCGCTCTTTATCAAAGATAAGGTCAGACTTCCGAATAACCTCTGCGATCGTCTCCACCGCTGATTCACCTGCAGCATTCAAAAAGAAATCGGGCTTGCGAATTTCTAGATCCTCAAAAAAAACCTGGTTGAGTTCGTAATCGTAGTTCTGTCCAGAATGGACGAGCAGGTGATTAACTTGCTTGTCGAGCTCTGCAATTACTCGACTCATTTTAATCAATTCGGGGCGAGTACCTACAATTGTCATTACTTTAAGCATTTAGACTATCCCGGATGTAGCTCAACTTCATAAGAATATCCTTCACGCCTTGGACATCTAGGCGCTCAGTGTTGTGCGAGGTGTAATCGTCAAGATCGGAGACAACCTCTTCTCCCTCTATAAAAAACTTTCGGTAGTTAAGATCTCGATTATCTGCAGGAATACGGTAATAACAGCCCACATCTTCAGATTTCGCCATTTCCTCGCGAGACACAAGCGATTCGTAAAGCTTCTCACCATGTCGCGTACCGATTACCTTAACTGGAGAATCAGATTCGAAAAGCTGCTTTAACGCCTGGACCAAATCAGCCACTGTAGATGCAGGTGCCTTCTGCACATATATGTCCCCTTGACGAGCGGCGCTCAGAGCATGAAGGACGAGATCGACAGATTCCTCAAGAGACATAAGAAAGCGGGTCATTTTGGGGTCCGTGACAGTGAGCGCCCTCCCTTCCTTGAGCTGCTGAACAAAGAGTGGAATAACAGAACCTCGCGACGCCATAACATTACCGTACCGAGTAGCACAGACTACGGGTCCCCCATTCGGAATCATCCTGGACTTTGCGACAACGAGCTTCTCCGCCATAGCTTTCGATAGGCCCATAGCATTTATAGGATATACTGCTTTATCAGTACTAAGCACGACAACCCGCTCGACATTCATTGCAATTGCGGCATTGATCACATTCTCGGTACCAAGGATATTTGTACGAACAGCTTCCATGGGATAAAACTCGCAAGAAGGAACTTGCTTCAAGGCCGCGGCATGGAAAACGTAGTTCACTCCCACCATAGCTTGTGAAACGCTACTATATTCACGGACATCGCCAATATAGAACGTGACCTTATCGGTGGACAGCTTGTTACGCATGTCCTCCTGTTTCTTTTCGTCACGACTAAAAATACGTATCTCCCTCACTCCGGTCTCAAGGAACCGATCCAATACAGCATTACCGAAGGAGCCGGTACCACCAGTTATCATCAAAATCTTGTCATCGAACATACTATCAATTCCCGCCGTCAAGAAAATTTTTACGCAGCAAATAGATATTTACAACTACATGCCCTCCACCCACAGCTGTAAAGCACAAAAGACACAAACAACAGCCAACAACAATCTATACTCCACCGCAGAAGTCGTCGAACATGCGCTCCACCAGCACGGGCCAGGTCGGCGCGACGTACCCGGTTGCTTTTCGGAATCTTTCACCGCATAGGGAGCGATCAATTACCGGACGTTCAACCGGACATATTCTGATCGTCGTGCTGTACTGTGCCGCTATCAGTTGCAGCAAGCTTAATTTGGAAATCGGCGCTGCCGAGACATGGTAGAGACCATGGAGGTCGGGGCGAGGCAGTACGTAGTCCTTTATCACAGAGGCCAACTCAATAGTCGGCAAACCTGAAAAGATCGCTTTTGCATACCCTTTGACTTCTTCGGTTTGCGACAGAAACCAGTCTACCAGACCGTGAGGGTATCCTAGCTCATGACCGATGATTGAAGTTCGAAGTGTTACCACATTGTCCAAATTGTTCACCTCTCCAATGAACTTGGACTTGCCGTAAAGATCCTCTGCATCTGAAACTTCCGACTCAACATACATTCCTCTACGTCCGGAAAACACGCAATCTGTACTGATATGAATCACGCGGCAACCCATAAGTGAGCAAAGCTTCGCGAGACGATGTGGAAAAATCGAGTTTATTGGTAACGACCGAAGAGGATCCTCAGAATCGGTCATCTGCTTGACCACTCCAACGCAGTTTATTATGACCTCAGGGCTACTCGCATCAAGAGCATGCATCAACGTATCGACATCCAAAACATCAACTCTCGACAGCAGTCGTGCTCGTTGATGGCTGTCGAAGCTCTTTAAGGCGTGGGTATCTCTAACAGTTCCCCAAACCTCACAGGAAGAGTCATTACTGAGAACTCTCATCATCGCATTCCCCAACATACCAGATGCACCTAAAACGACTATACGCACCGACTGAACCTCCACCAAAAAGCTAAAAACAACCACCGATACCGCACGCTATATGAAAAGCGCTCTAAAGGCGCTTGTATGACGATCGCCATACATTACTCATTACACACGAAAACCCTCTCTACAGACGACCAAGCATTCCACGCAGCACTCCAACAACCATATGCATCTCTCTCACACGCAGAATGTAGAGAATTGAGGCATAGGACACTAAATACGGAAAAAAGAGAACGATCCAATGGACAGAAAAAACCTCTCCTATCCAACTGAGAAGCATATACGCTATTGCCGTGCATGCAGCACTGATCATAGCAATGCCAATCCACACCACTGTCAAATTCGCTTCAATCATTTTACTTACTAGTAAAGTTACAATAATGCAGCTTGTCATAGTAGAAACTACGGATGCGAAAGCCAGACCGAGTAAGCCGTAGGTTTTATACGATAAATACGCAATTGAAACGTTTATTGCGAGAGCAACAAGGGACAAAAGAAGTGGAGTTAGAGTATTACCGCTGGCAAAAATCACCCTATTCATTGCGTCGCGGATCAAGCAAAAGGGCAGAGCGAAAACCACCAATGAAAGCACTGATGCCACCTTATTCACATTGTCGACAGTGAAATTACCGCGCAGAAAGAGCAGCTCTACAAGCTGATCAGAGTAAAGGTGTATAAACCCCACTATTGGCACGGATAACAAGACGATTAAACGGAGGCAACGAACAAGATACCCATACATTTCGTCTATCTCGCCAGTCGCATTAACAGCAGCAATTCGAGGAAATATTGACGCTGTGAGGTATACAAGAAAAACCGAAAGAAACATCAAATTTATCTTGTTAGAATAGGAAATTATAGATATCGCACCTAAACCAAGCTCAGAAGCAAAATATATGCCTACAAAACTGTTTACTTGCTCGATATAAAAAGATAGCGCTGCCGGAAAAAAAAGAAGCATAAGTTTTCTGCTCAACGATACGTCCAGAGCAGCTTTCGGATCGAAGATAAATTGGCCACGGATAATTCTAAAGTTGACTACGCAAAGAAGAATCCACGACAGCAGACCAAGTAGCAGAACACTATGGAAATTTGAAGCCGAACTGAATACAGCGAGCCCTATGCAAAATATGGAATTATTGAATATCGGGACGATGTAACTTGGTAAGACTATTCGTTTCACTGTTTGAATGGAGTTATAGAATGAAACAAGCGTAGAAAATGAAAACGTAAGGGCCATTATACCTAAGTAGTTTGTGGCCAGCTCTTTAACAACAGAGTCGATATTTCCTGAAAATGCACTGACCAGAAAGGAAGCTGCATTCCACACAAATATTGCAGCGCATACGGAAATCACTAACAAAAACACTAGTGCTGCGGAGATTTCTGTATTGGCACGGATAGTTCTTTTCCCCACAATAGCCCTTGAATAGAGTGGAACAACAAGTATCGGTACTGCAGAGTATATAGCCATATATAAAACGGAGGATATTGAATTGGATAGAAAGTAGGCGTCCGTGACGCTGGAGACTCCATGATAGAACGTTATCAAAACATCCTTGAGTAGGCCGCTTAGTTTGCCAAGCACAATGAGACACACTATAAGCATGAACTTATTATGAGTTGTCATTATGCGAATGCACGGTGATCGGAATTTTCGGGTAAGTCACTCGATTAGACGAACCCAACCACCCTACGGACAAAACTGCCAGAACAATTACTCCCGAAAGACCATGCATCAACTGATTATTCGAGTAACTGAATATTAAGCCCAGAGACAGGTAAAGAAATAACGGGCCGGAGAACGGATTGCTACTTCTAACAGCTTGAATCCATAGCCTCGCATATACGAATGCAAACAACGAAGAGAGCACCAAAACACCGGGAAACGTGAGATCTGATGCGAGCCACGCAAACAATGAGTGCCATTTGTCGAATCCCCAGCCATAGGTGACGCCTACGCGATAAGGATAGGTCTTCTCCAAAATATATCCAGGTGACGAGAAAATTATCTCAAATACGCGACCGAGAGAGTACGAGTTGCCTACAAAGTATGTCCATTCAAACGGCAAGGTAAGACTTAGATATAATCCATATAGTCCATTGGTAAAATAGCCAAGAAATACTCCCACCGCCAGTGCATACTCTGGTCCAACTAAATTGAAGAGTGGCGAGTCGACATTCCAACTAACAAGTGGGTGCGCCTTTTCGACTATATTTTCGATATTTATTCCCGCCGCGACGTAACGCTGCCGAAATATCTCCAAGAAAAGAAACAACACTATGCATGACAGTGCAACGACTAGCACTATTGTTTTTATTTTGAACTTCTTCCCGATGATCACTCTGCCCAGGAGCGCACTAAAGAAAGCGTATACGACTACGTCACCAAGATATTTTTGTTTACCAGTCCCAATTACGTTTACAACGAGATATGTAGTTACCACAAATATGCAGGCAAGCTTTCCGGCTGGGCTCAACACTCTAAAGTAATAGAAGGAAAAAAGAAGAACTAGCGTTATTAGTGCCTGCCCAAGAATATCCACAATATAGAAAAGGTCTATGCGAGCTTTACCTCGCTCATAGCCATCATAACCCTCTACGTAGCTTTGTCCAATGCCGCCAATATTCAAATTATTATCCGAAAACATAAACTGCAACCATTGCAGTAAAGAGCTGATAACTCCAAGAACAATCAATAATCCAAGAAACTTGCCAATTCGCTGATATGAGTTACTCCTCGCATCAGAACAACTCCAAACCTCCCTGAATCTTCCCCGCGCGCCTACCACATATCCCAGAAAGAACAGAGTAAAATGCACTGTTATAAATGAGGTCAATACTATAATATTCATCCCCTCATAAGTTATTGGCCCCAGAAATAGGCTCATTAGAATGAAAAATGTATAACTGGTGTAAACGGTTAGAGGCAAGTATCTTTGTGATAGTATATTCATTTCTTGTTGAAAATTTTCTTATAGGCCAGAATTTTCTCTCTCCCCGTGAGATGGCCTATTTTTAGCGATCTCTGTTCAGCTCGCTGGAGAAATACCTCTGTCCTCCGAATAACTCGGGCCGGATTGCCAGCAATAATTGACCCGTCCGGAAAACTCTTGGTAACTACAGAATTCGCACCTATGACGCAGTTATTACCAATGGTTACCCCGGGGAGAATCAATGCTCCTTTACCTATGAAAATGTTGTCCCCAATCGTGATTTCACCAGCGAGCTCCAGGTCGGGAATATTCTTCCGAAAAGGCAGAGTGGCCCCATCATGGCAGACAAAGCTAGCTCCTATACTTATATAAACATTATCCCCCAAAGTTACGAGATAGGGCTCTGAGCTGAACATGGTGTAGCTGGATCCATATATTGTCACGCGACCTCTGATATTTACACCTATCTTTCTCGCGTAGGAGACTGGATAGAGTGCCGCATAAAGTATATTCGCCGGGGCCGTGAAGATTTTTAGTAATCTGCGAGCACTCATCCTAAATACCTAACCGGGACAAAAACTCGGCTACTTTGCCAAGGTGACTTCTATAGTCGTATGCCCTGGAGGAGTACGCTCGATACTTCAGTTCGTCCAGTTCAGACGAGGAAAATTGAAATACGCTCCTTACCAGAGCAAGCTCTTGTCCTCGACTTGCAAGAAACAAGGTCTCATCAGCTGTATCGCTATAGCGAACAGCATCCGTGCTATTACAGATTACTGGAGTCCCGCAACTGATCGACTCAGCGAGCTTCGAAGGAAATCCGGCCATGGTCACTCGAGTTTGGTCACGGAAAAATATACTGAAATCGCTATCTGCAATCCGGTCGGCAACATATCGATTCGGCTGACGCCCTCTGAAAAACACGCAGGAGTCCATATAATGCAAAATTCCCTCATGCTCAGGGAAAACTTTTAAATAGTCTTCCCGACTTATGCCATACACATCGAAAGTGAACTCTTTCCCCTCTTTGTGTAACTCCTGGAAAATTTCGATGCACAAATCAAGCCGTTCCTTTATATTGCTACGCTGCTTATTAATCCTAGTAGAGTTGAAGGGAGTTCCGACATAGATAAACCGTCTGCGCGAAATATTTTCCCTCGAAGGTGGAGGCTCGAATCTGTCGACATCAAAAAGCGTCGGGAGGCTTATAACCACCTTATTTCTTTTTATATAAAATTCCGTCAAATATTTGCTCGTTGTAATTACACCATCGGCCGATGTGTGCGCGACCTGCATCCGAAGAAATGTATCAACGCTCTTCACAATCCGATAAACGAGAGTACCAGCACTTGCATCATACCACTCTGTGGCATCCGAAATTATTCTAGCATCCATTTCGTGGCATAATTTCGCTACGCGTAGCTGAGCCAATGCAGGGTAGTTGTAACAAATCACACCCACAATAGGCTGAGTAGAGTTACTCTTTAGAAACTCCAAAATTGAATTTAGCCCCATAATGTAACGAATCCATGACCCGATTCCGCTTGGGTATCGAACAGCCCAGCATTCGAACCCAAAGAAGTCCTTGCGCAGTAGCTCAGCCCCGCTTGTGCGAGAGCTGTCGACTCCAAGAAACACCACTTCGTAGCCCAGCTCCCGCAGAATCATTCCGTTCGCGAGAACCCTGTGAGCGGCAGCATTTTTGTCGGGCAGCTCGAATCCCCCGATATAAATTATTCTTCTCATGTTTGATTCTTTAGTCCGCGCTCACGCAATCAGCCCAAAAAGGCTTTACCCTCCGGATATCTCTCGTCTCAGCTCAGCGATCTCTGCATCTAGAGCTTCATACTCTTTTAGCTTGCGCCTGAGAAAGCGAACCGTTAAATTCGATTTAGCTTTCATCCCGGAGGGAGTAAGAACATACAAATAGCGCAACTTACTATGACTACGGCTGAAATTTTCCATCTTGACCCAGCCTTTTTCTACTAATGCACTTAAGCAGTAGTTGATGCCCCCCAAGCTAATGCCGAGTTCATCCGATATCTCCCTCTGAGTAATATCGGACCGCCCTTCCAACAAACGCATTACGCGCAAGCCAGTTTCATCAGGGATCGATGCTTTTTTTCTACCGACCAATGGGTCCTCGCTCTCGATGGGTGTGGTGATACAATTCAAATCATTGTTCAATGAATGAACACCTTAGTTTATCCCGTGTTGCGCCGCAATTTTATTGCTATCGCTGAGCCCCATGAGCGCACCCAACGTGTCGATGAGCATAGCCCCACCTTCCACCATAGGGGGCACTTGGCCTCGGAAGGAGACTTGAGCAAGTCACCACAGCATATCTTTGGCAATCACCATCAGACACTGTTTTTCTAAAACTTCTGGATTCTCCTGTATTCACGCGCGACTTACAAACATACTGTGTTGGTCTTTTCTCAAGCTCGGCGGTATC
>CENL01054635.1_pt1 | contig 10447 bp, 7 predicted proteins | sample 530221 | NCBI WGS metagenome assembly CENL01 (sample SAMEA2619791, study PRJEB7988) | marine metagenome | isolation source: saline water (ENVO:00002010), including
ATATGGCATGCATGAATTTTTTTTCCTCATGATATAAATAGTTTTCTCAGGAAATGGCATAATTTCTTTAAGTCAGAAATTGGTTAATTCCTTAAATCTATTATTTTTAAAAACACTTAAAGGATTGTGATTTTGTCTGGCTCCAAAGTTTGGGCTAGATGAAAATATAATTTTTTAAATATTTTTTGAAATATCTAAAAAATCTATTTAATTTATTTATTTAATTTATTATTTAATTTATTTTTTTTCTGGTTTATCTTTTTTTTTATCCTTTTTCTTTTTTTCTTCTTTTTTAACTTCCTTTTTTTCTGGTAAGTTTCTATTAATCCTTTTTCGTCTTAATTTTCTATCCTTATCTTCGTAAGTAGGCATGTATATAATAACATTAGATATTAATTACATATCTAAAAAAAACTGTAATTTATCGTCATTTAATCTATATCTTTTTTTATTAACTACTTTATATCCTTTCCTTGATAATCTTCTAAAATTTCCTCTTAGTGTTTCATCTGAAATTACTATATCAACATTACAACAATCATGAGGACAATGAGATGATCTATTTTCAACTCTATTTGTTTCATAGTCTCCACAACTTCCATGTCTATGAAATCCATCTTTACATTCAGGATTTGGACAACGATAAGTTACATGAACTTCATCAATACAAACTGCATCAACATTTTTTGACATTATATATAATAATATAAGATTTTATTTTTAAATACTTTTTATTTTTATATATTTATATTAAAATAAAAACTATTAAATATTCATAAAGATTATGGGGGGTGGTTTAATGCAATTATGAACTAATAGATGTGGTTACTTTACCTGAAGCACTTTCAATACTTTCTAATTGGGCATATTTCAATATGACATGAAGACGGGTTGCGGAGGCGGTTGTATCGTTAGTTTTGACTGTTATTTTGAAGTTTGACAATTCCCTTGTCGCTACTCCACCATATACCTTTCTTGTATCATTAGATAATCCAAAGTTATATTTGTATCTATAGTTGTATGGTCCCATTGAGGAATCCCATCCACTACCTCCACAAAACTGCCATTTATCAGGATCAGTATCTTGGATTCTTCTTAATAATTCAGCATCTTCTGAATTACCGAAATCTGCAATAACTTGACCATTTGCTTCAATTTTTAATGTATCTAATTTTAATCCAATTCCTGAATTAGAAATTACATCTGCTACAGCATCAGCGTAAATATACATTTCTTGAACATAATTATTCGATTTAATCTCATGACTAATAGCATTTGCTCTAGTAGTTGCATCAGAAAATTCATGCATTTCATTCCATTGAACTCTTTGAAGAGCACCATCGGAATAATCAGCTTGAATTCTTTTTTGTTGATGTTCTGCGGGTTCTCTGATAAACTCACAGTAAAGACTCATAGCTAGAGCACTAAAAGAACTAGCACCTGCACTAGAATTTTCAATGTATTTAGAATTAGATTCAACATGACATCTTAGCACTAGAGGGGCTACAAACCCTGTATCATAGCACTTCTCTAACGCCTCTACGCATGAAAAAAGGCATGGCACATAGCATAAAATGCTAGTTGCGGAACTATAATTACCAGCACTGTTTTGAAGGTTTAACATAGAGGCGACATTCTCTCTACAATCTTCTGGTTGTGATGCTAGTTTTGCTAGTAAGCCTTCTCCTGTCTGTTCGGCTAAAATCCTGCCTGAGGTCAAAAGCTGGATTCTTGAAATTTGTAAAGCACCTACAGCACCGTTTGCAACATCGGAACCTGTTTTTGTTAATTTCATTTTTACAAACATATTCTTAAGAAGACCATTTTTAGGAATGTGGAAATCAACAGCCGATCCAAAGGTAGAACTTGAGTTACTTGAATTAACTTCTTGAAAAGTTCTAGAGATACCAGAAAGTGAGGTCCCTTCAACATTCTGAGCATATCTATAGACAAAAGGGTTTTGGTTGGTCTCAACTCCATCCACAACGGAATTGAAACTGGAACTTGCATTTGAGTTTAACAATATATCCATTTATATATTATATACTTAGAAAAAAAATTTCTTAAATATTTTAATTAATAAACAATTAAACTTTTTATTTCTCCTCTACCCATAAATTCATTTTCTTCAAAAAAGTATAATCCTATAATATATTTTTCAGGGATTGAGTTCATATATACTGAACCTTTATGAAAAGTAGGATAGTATAACATACCTTCATGTGTAAAAGTATGATCGTCATTTTTCTTATATGTTTTTTGTCCTGAAAATAAATGTTCATAATCTCCTATAAGTTTTTCTGTTGGTTTTATACTTGTTCCTATATGATGATAAAAACCTAAACCTTTTTCTATAGCTTTTCTATAATTACTTCTACTGTGACTATCCATTGGCTTACTTGATACCTGTTTTATTTTTCGAACTAAATCATAACTACCTTTACCTACTGCCAGACTTTCAACATAGAATGCTACACTATGAGATGTTGGAAATAGCGTAGTATATATTCTTTGACTAACTGGATTACTAGGATTATATATTGAATACATATCTACAGATGTTTGTGTCATAGTATTATAAAATTCTATAGTTTGAGCTTCAGGAATACCGTAATCACCACTTGCTACAACAAATTCTTCAATTGTTGCGTTCCTTAACATATTCTCTGTAACTAATGTTCTAAATTCTAATTCATTTAATCCAAATGATTCTATAAAATTATTTACTATTACTTCTCTTTGCCTTAATATAATATTCATTAAACTATTAGGATTTAATTGTTGATTTCTTATCAAATTTCCTAAATTATTAGAAAAGAATTCTGCAACATTTTGCATATTAGGAGTTAATTTTGTAAAGTTCTTATAAGCATTCTTCAAAAATACATACATACTTGAACCTTCTGGAGTATAAGCACTCCCTAAACCTAATATTTCTAAACTATGCCTTAAACTTCCTACAAATGCCATCATAGTTAATACTAATCCAATTCCTGCACCTATTTGAGATCTGAATATAATTTGTTCATCTCTTCCTATAACTTCTTCAGTCTTACCATTTTCTTTATATTGTATATTCATTCCAGCATGTGAGTAACCATCTTTCATTCCTTCTATTCTTGGAGGCATATAACTAATTACATCATTTTCTAAAGTAACTCTATAATGATGTTTAACAATATTATCCATAATATGACTACTATTATAATCCATTACACGAGGACTACCAAATGTATATAATCTGATTTGTTCATGATCTACTTCTTGAGCTACTAAATAAGAAAGTATGTTAGCTACACCGCCACCTAAACTATGTCCCGTAAATATAATTTTTGTATCAATATCTTGTCTAAAATGTTCTCTTATAAAATCCATTACTTCAGGATAAATATCCATAGCCATATTATACATACCTCTATGAAATTTCATTACTCCACTTTGAACCATTCCTACATTCAAATCAACCATTACATCAGATATAAATTTTTCTAAATGATGTGTTATTTCAGGAGCATCAGTTCCTTCTATTGCAACAACAATCCGACCTTCATCTTCATCATATAAACAAAAACCAAATGAATTATATTTAAAACCAAATATACCTAATGGATTTCCTTGATTTTGATTTCCAACCAATTGCTTGAATTTATATTTTTCTAGGTGGTATTCTTCTGGAACTTCATCAAAACTACCGTAGATTAGTGGGATGTCATAGGTGAGGTATGAGAGCTTAAGGTAATGATCCGCCAGATTTGGATCATAATTAACACCACCTTGTCCTAATTCCCATTCTTTAGTTTCATTAAATGTTACATCTGAATTTTTATCAGTCGGTCCTATAGGTGGATTTATATCACCCTTAGGGTGTTTTTTATCAGCACCATCAGGTTTAACTTTATCTTTTTCTTCATCAGGTAATTCATCTTCAGGACTAGGAACAGGACGGAAATCACGCCCGTGTATATGATGTATTAAACCTCTTCTTTGTTTCATTCTTTCTTTATAAATCTTTTTTCTTTCATCTAATAATTTCTGTCTTTCTTTATCATAATCTTCTTTATTATAACCTCTTTGTATTACTTTTCCTGTTTTCTTATCATGTAAAACTAATCCACCATTATGTTGTTCAAAAGCTCTATCCCATCTATACCTTGACTTACTAGACATTACAGGTTTTTGATAAATCCAATTAGGTTTTCCTCCTCTCTTTGTGTAAGCTTTCATACTTTCTTTAACTTTATTCATATCATTAGAATTAAATCTTTTTTCATTTTTAACATAATATCTACTCCAAAAAGGAGGATGGGCGGTTTCTAATTCTTGAGGTGATTTAATATCTCCAAAATCTGGAACATTCTTTTTTCCTTCATTCTGAGCTATTTTATACCTGATATATTCAGCATTCAATGCATCATTATAACCTTTATCTTTAGTAGCTTGTTCTTGGTAATGTGTCATCATAGATGGGTCAGCCATAGATAAACTAGACATTACAGGATGACTTTCATGTTCTTGATTACCTGTTGCTCTCCAATGTTGATTAGTCCAGTTTCTTATCTTATCCATAGGTGTTCTACCATCAGATCTTAATAATGCTCCAACATTCATTTTTGGCATTTTATGATATACACCATGTTGAACTTGTCCTAATGTGTAACCATCTGGATCATTTCCATTCTCTACCCATTTTCTATATAGATTAGCTCTATTATTTATCTTATCTATTTGTTTATTCATAACCTCCGCATATTTTTGTAATGGTGTATAAAATTCTTTAACATTAATATAATGACCAGAAACATGCATTTGTCCAATTTCATTTTTATCTCTTATACCTTTTTCTTTAGCTTCTTCTTCTTTACTTCTTGTCATTATTTTCTTAAAACCAGTATTTATTTTTTTTCCAATATTATCTATTACATCACCACCATCAAAAATATTATGTTCATCATCTTTATTCTTTAATGAATATCCTTCAGTAGCGTTACCTTCATCAGGTATAAACATTAGAGCATTTGGATTTTTATAATATTCCTCATAAGCTTTATTCTTTTCATCTTCAGTAGCATATTTTGTATTTCTTAATTTTTTCAACATATCCATTTGACCATAATACATTTGATTATATTCTTTATCTTTGACATCTACTTTATGTTGTTCAATTGCAGTTGAAATTAATTGATGTATCATTATACCTGAACTAATCATTACACCAGCTACACCAGCAGTTTCTAATAAACTACCAGCTAGAGCAACATAAGGTGACATAGCAACCATAGAAGAACCAACAGTTCCAGCTACTGAATCGATTAATCCTTGTTTTACTAATTGTTCAGTTACATCACCAACTACTTCTTCTTGCATCATAGCTCCTAGTTCAGAAGCATCACCGACAGCTTCTTCCATACCTAAATCAGCATCACCTATACCCAATCGTTGATCAATTTCATCCCAACTCATAAAATCACCTTCTTTTGTTTCTAATCCTATTTCATCAGTTCTTTTTATTTCAGTCATCTCAATTCCCTCTTCAGGGTATTGCTCACCATCTAAAAACGCACTATCTCTATTAGTTTTAGGAATTAAAGAATTATATTTATAAAATGGACTTTCTACTTCATCTAATCCTAATAAATCACCTTGAAAATTTCTATTTCTTTTCATAAATTGAGCAATTTTAACAGCTTCTTCAGGTGTATTACCCATAGCTTCAAAAACTTCTTTTCCATATGCTTTATTCCAACTTTTTAAATCAATAAATTCTTTCCTTAACGCTCCCATTTCTTCAGTAGATAATCCAACCTCTCCAGTAAATCCATCATCATAAGGTTTCAGAGCATTATTATTACCCATCTCTCCACTTAATCTATCTACAGATTTCATAGCATTTTCTCTTTCAACAGCTTCACTACCTACTGAAGGTTTTAATTTCCCTCTTCTCATTCTTTCTAATTGAGCTTCAGCCATTTCACGAGGTGTTAAATCAGGTTCAGGAACAGATAATTCAGGATTCCATGATTGTTCCATTCTTCCTATATCAACCTCTGAACTCATCATTCTACTTCTTAATTTATCTATATCTATATCTACCATCTCTTCAGTATCAAAACCATATTTTTTAATAAGACCTTTTGCTTTAGAACTATTTAACCATTCATTTATTTGTGTTTTTGAATATACATGACCTTTTGAAATAATATTATTATATATAGGGTCCTTTGCACTTACTATAGTCCCACTTATAACACTAACAACAGTAGATGGATCATTTGGGTTAATATAAAATCCAAAGTCCGCTTCAGCTTCTTGTAATATGTGTTCTTGTTCATTTTTTGCTTGAATGATTTGATTATGCCTCTTTTTAATATCTTCTAATGCTTTATCATTAATCTTTTTCATAGCAGTTTGGACTAGTCTTTTTTGAGTATCTTGTTCATCACTAGACATTTGTTATATACTATAAGTATATAAAAAAAATCTTAAAATAAAATTAAAACAATTCATTACTTGTATAATCAAAATATAAAAATACAGCTTGAATATTTGAGGCAGAAGTTAATCCAGCACCATTATTATCACATAATTTAGCTATAAAAACATCTTGTATATTTTCAGCCCCTAAATTTAAGTTGAAATCTATATCAGCATGTTTTTTATCTTTATCTACTGGGAGATCTAAAGCACCTCTTCTAGAATTAGTGTGTATTTCATATCCAGCCAGAAACGGTAATTCAACACTTATATGTGTTCCAGTGTAAGTTGTGTTATCTGATCTTACGATTACAGCCTTTGTTAGTCTCATGTTTTGGGCTTTTAGTGTTCTGTCTAAAGTTACTTTTGTGGTTCCATCAGCGGAAGGGGTAAGTTTTAATTGCAATACAGGCATTATATATTATATATTTAGAAAATAATTTTAGGTAAAATATTTATATATAAATATATTTAAATTATTTTTTAGTCTATATTATTTTCTAAACATAATATATAGGATGTCTAACAAAAAGACTAAAATGACTTTACAACAAATTAAGGCTTTAATTTTTCCAGCGGGTAAATACTTCGATAAAAGAAAACAAAAGCTCATGAACACCTTCGGGACTAACAAAAAGACTAAAGGGGGTAAGCTTATACTTACCAAAAGCTTTAAAACATGGTTAAGAATGGGTGATAAAGGTATTACAAAAGAAGAAAGAGAACAGATAATGCTAGATGCAAGTAAAAAAATGAATCAATATAATGCTAAAGCAGAAGAAACAGGACAAACTCCTGATAAGTATTATACTAATGTTTTAAATTCCGTAGGATATGGAAGAAATAAAATGAAAAAAAAGGCAGTAGAAGAAGTAGCAAAAATTAAAGAAAGTATGAAAGCTCAAGAAGAAGCTATAAAAAAACATGCAGAAGATAGTATTGATAGTTTATTTATGAAAGCACCACCTAAGAAAAAAGGCACAAATCCACAGGGACCATATACTGAGGAAGAAGAAGATACAGAAGAATATTATACTAAAAAATCAAAAGGTAGAGCTAGGGTAAGTTCTAAAATGACAACTATCCCTGAGTTATTAAAAAAATCACCAGAACAAATAGCAAAAGAAGAAGCACAAGCTAAAAAAAAACAAGATAGAAGAATTAAAAGAGAAGCAAAAAAACAAGCAGATAGAAAGGAAGAACTAAGAAAAAAGAAAGTTGATCGATTAATTGAAGGAAAACCAAATGTTATGGATGTAATGAAAGGAGGTAATGTTCAAAAAAGAATAAGAGATGAAGCTCTGAGTTTATTAAAAGATAAATCAATTACTAAGAAAGAATTAGAAAAATTACTAAAAGAACTAGTAGAACAAGTAGAAGAAGAAGATGAAGATGAAACTGTAAGACAATCAGAAGCAAGACAACAAGGAGAAGACCAACAAGGTATGATGGGAGAAGATGTAAATGTAGGACACGATACAATGGCAAATTTTGACAAACTTAATCAAATGAAAGAAGGTGTAAATATGATGATGGAAGATGTGAATAGAGGTAAATATAAATCACCACCAAAACCAAAAGGACAACAACCACGACAAGGTAGAGGTGAAATTATGCCAATGTCTTTAGGACAACCAGCATTGATGAATGTAAAAAGTATTACAAGAAGTATGAATTTAAGAGAAGAACAAAAAGAAAGAGAAGGAATAAGAAGAATGCCTGTAAATGAAACCCCTGATATAACTGACCCAACAAGTGGTGAAAGTAATGTTGAAAACATACAAATGGCAATATCAGAACAAAGAAATAGAACTGGAGAAGGAATACATGTTGATCCAGTAATGAGAAATGAATTACCGTCAGCCACTAGATTTGTTCATCAACCTGAAGATTATAGTATTATGAATAGGGGAGAATCAAAATCTGATGTATCTGGTGATGAAAGAAAAGAAGATGATGGTTCTGGAGGAGGTGGAGATCAACCATTTGAATATGATGATATTCATGAAGATATTGGAAGTGGAAGACTACCAGAATTAAGAGGTAGAACTTATGATTTATTACATGGACAAACACAAGAACAACATAGAGGTGGAAGACAAAGATTTCATGATAACACTAGATTGTCTAGGTTACCAAGAAGAGCACCACGACCAGAAGATACAGGAGATTTAAAATTTGCAGATTTTGGTCCTGAATATCCACGTCAAGTATATAGAGGAGAACCAGAACAACCACAACAACCAGTAACATCAGGAACAGATATGACACAAACACAATACGGTAATTTAACAGTCCCACAAGAGGTAGAAAGATCAGCAGGAGGAGGTGGAGGAGATGGTAGATTAGGTATTGTTCCTTCAGCAGTTCCTCAAATGGATATAGAAAATGAAACAATAAAAAGAAATAAAAAAACAATTCAACAATTAAAAACCGAAATTAATTGTTTTAAAGCAATTTATAAAGATAAAATAAAAACAAAAAGATTTAAACAATTATTGAATATTGATTTGAAAAAGAAATCATTAGATGATGTTAGAAAAATACATAAACATTTTACTGAAGAAGTAAGAGATTATTATAATAGTCATAGAGGTTTAAGAGTTGGTGTAATAGTAGATCCAGCAATATTAGGATTGAATGTTCAAGCATTACAAGGAATGATTGCTCCAAGAGTTCCTAGTTATGCACCAACTATTGATGCAGGTAGAAGACAGGAAGGTTTCCAACAAGGAGGTAGTGGAGAATTAAGAAGAGGAACACCAGCAGGACAAAAATCAGCTATTGCAGAAACTGATGTTCATTATAAACTAGGTGGTATGGTTCATGCTACAGGTAAATATTCAAAAGATATTGATAGTTTGAATAATCATATTGATAAACAAGAAGATAAAAAAATGTCAAATTTCGGTAGAGGATCAACTAGGTTTGGAAAAGAAAAACGATTTAAAAATACATTTTATCAAGTTCCTAAACATACTAACATTTCTTCTTTTAGAATTAAGACAAAGTAAATATATAAAAAAAAATTAATTTCTAATGTATATATATATGAATGATAATTTGGATTATGAAAATGGAGCATCTAGAAATTATACAACTGATGGGGTAAATTCTACTACTAGAGCAAATATAAATAAAGCTAAAATATTAAATTCAGATGAATTAAGTTCAAGCTTATCTTCCTTTGACCCGACAACACTTTCAGCTAATTCTATGATATTAGTTCAAGCACCAAGAAGATCAGGAAAAACAACATTGGTTGAATCAATGATACATGATTACAGAAAAAAGAATAAAGTAGATTTAGTTTTATTGTATTCAAAATCAAATGCAGGATTTCCTCAGATACCTCAAAAATATAGATTTAGAACATTAAACACATTACCACAATTAGTAGATACACAATTAAATGTTAAGAAAGCTAATGCAAAAAGAAAAAATATATTTATTAAATCAAATATTATTGTTGTAGTTGATGATTTTATTGATGGTGGAAAAACAGATGTTAGACAATCTGATTTATTAGTTAAGATGGCTACAATGGGTAGGCATTTGTCACATAAAGATAATAGTAATATGATGGTAATATTCTTATCACAAGTATTAACAGCTATCCCTCCTGTTATGAGATTAAATATGGATTATATAATAACATTTAAAATTGCATCAAGAATAGAAAGAAAATCAGTTACAGAACAATATTTAACATTGAAATCTGGACGACAAGGACTTTCAGAAGCATATAATTTATTTGATGTAGTTAATACTGATGATTATCTAGCTTTAGTTATTAATGCAACTAAGAGTAATAAATATAGATACTCTGACTATGTATTTAAATATATAGCAAATCCTAAATTACCAAAAGAAAAATGGAGTGGGAATAATGAAGATTTTGAAACACCTTTAAAAATTTACTTTTAAAAAAATAATTTAAATTTATTTTTTTTCTAAGTATATTATATATATGTTT
>CENL01004435.1_pt1 | contig 10433 bp, 10 predicted proteins | sample 530221 | NCBI WGS metagenome assembly CENL01 (sample SAMEA2619791, study PRJEB7988) | marine metagenome | isolation source: saline water (ENVO:00002010), including
GACTGCTTTTGTTTCTGCCGCAGCAATTTCCCGGTCTTTTGCAGCAATATTGTTCTGAGCAGCGCGCAGGTCTGCTTTGAGATCTGCTACTTCGTCCAGGCCCGCATAATTCTCATCTTCCATAATCTTCCGCGTTGTCACGGTGACGGCTCGGCGCCAGAGAAAGCTCGCAAACACGGTTCCCAGGAGACAGGCTACGAGGAAGCCCAATATGGCGAAAAGTAAACTCTCGGACATCAGATTGCTCGCTACCTATTATCGTCTCACACACAGGTCAGGATGTGCTGTAACGGGACAGCACACTCCTGATGATCACATGATACGCAAAAGTGCTGCCACTTCTAAATATTCTGCCCAACGTGTGTAAGGGGAGTATGACGGGCGTTTTTTTGCCTTAGAAAGGCAGCCAGTCTCGCTCACGTGTGTAGTTCAGATAGCCAATATTTGCGCCGAGGCGCAGGCCAACGCCCGCCCTCATGGGAACTAAGATAATGTCGCCACGCTGCTGATAATTTGCGCCTACACCGCCTATAAAAAAGGCGCTTCCTGAAACACCGGGAAATCGCTGATAGATGGCATCGGTGTTGGGAAGGTTATAGACGAGCGTGAAGGTTTTGGCGGCGTCCCCACCAAAATCCCACCCGGCGGATGGTCCTTGCCAAAAGACTCGGGCAGTGGGTCCAGCCTTGGTGACAAGTGTGCCGTCACCGTATCTTGCGCCAACCACAATCGCGCCGCTTCCCTCTTCGCCTTGGATATAGGCGTTGGGCTCTCCGTTTTCAGAGAAGACTCGATGAACGACCTCTGCCAGCCCTTCAGCTGTGCCGCCGAAAAATTCCGATGCGGCTGCGTAGATTTCTTCTTCTGAATATCTGGGGTCTGTCTCTTGGGTGGGAGCTTGCTCGCTTTCGGCATGAGCGGCCGACAATCCTAGCGAGAGGGCCCCTGCGAGAGCAATAGCTGCCGCTTTGGTCTTGTTTCGGCGTTGAAGAAGAGCTGCCAACATTGTTGTCCCCATATCTGCCTTGGGCGCGCCGGACATTCCGGTATCCTGCATCCCCACTTTGCGGTTCAATCAGGAGCGCTTAACCTGCCAATACGCGAAATCTCTGGCAGTCCCATAAAAAATGCATACGACCACGCTAGTGTGGCAAAAAATCGGCAAATCAGAGGCACATTTCTATTGGTTGACAAGGGCTGGTCCAAGAAAGTCCCCGACGTGAGCAAGAAACCTGACGAAAGTGGCAAAAAGGGACGTCTGCGCTGGCTGAGGCGGTCGATTGTTCTGCTGCTGCTTGTTGGTGGGTTTGCGGCAGTCACCTATTGGTGGTCAGAGCGCCTCGCTTTGGTCGACGCGCAAATTCGCATGGCTTTGACAGAAATGGGGCTTGTTGACTTTGATTTTGCCTTAGTAGATGTGGGGCTTCGTAACGCGCGCGTTGAATCATTCTTCGTCGGCGATCCAGTGCGTCCCACGCTCCAGGTCGAGGATATTCGCGTCGACTACACTCTCTCTGGTCTTCTGGAACAGCGCGTTCGGTCAATTGAGATCGGGGCTGTTGCCCTTTCGTTGTCAGCGGATGAGAGCGGGCTTGATCTGGGGCCACTCCTCCCGCTCCTGGGGGGCGGAGGCGGAGGTGGGTTTCAGACCGGACCAATGTCTGTGGCGTCCTTCACCGCTGCTCTCGATTTGCCACAAGGTGCCGTCAATGTTGATGGGGCTGGAGTCATTGAGCAAGCGGGAACGGGCTACAGGATCACACCGACGGGCGGTTGCGTGGACGTTGGTTTGAGTAAGCTTCGCCTTGGCGGCATTGTGTTGGATCCATTTTCGACCCAGGTCTGTACGACAAGTGTGGATGGCGATGTGTATTGGCCGCCGACGTCGGGCATCGCCTTTCGAACTGAAGCAGTGCCGCTTGTTGTGCGTAGTGACCTTGGCGGTACACTGCTTGACGCCCAATTCAAGGCGCTTCAAGCCAATGCGGTGTTTGATCAACGAATTGGACTTCAGCTGGGAACAAAAGGGGCTGAGTTTTCACTCGCAGCGCAAAGCCTCTCCATTGGCAATGTGGACTTTGAGATCGCTTTCGATGACCTTCTCTCGTTGACAGGCCAGTGGCGTCTGACTGCTGGAAGACTAAGCGACTTGTCTGAAGCCAGTCGATTTGCGCCGTTGGAAATTGTCGGTGATGGCGGGGTGACGGCGGACTCTACAAGCTTTGATTTGCTGGTTTCTGATGCGGCTACGTTCTCGCTCCTGGCCTCGGTTGATGGAACTCATAGCACTGTCAATGGCCGGGGCTCGTCTCAAGTCGTCGCTGGTCCGCTTATCTATTCACCGGCCGGCCTGCAACCTCAGGCGTTGCTTCCGACGCTGAAAGGGCTTCTGACAAATGTAGAGGGCAGCATGAGTGGTACGGCCAATATCAATTGGCGCCCAGGTGTGGTCCGAGGTACCGCTGACGTGCGGCTGGACGATCTTGGATTTAGCACCGAAGCCGCCCGCATTGACGGCGTGCGTGGTGATCTTACATTTAGTGACCTGTTTCCCCCTCGAACCACTGAAGGCCAACGCTTGGATGTCGGTACTGTTGAAGCGGGTATGGTTCTCACCGATGGTGCGGTGACGTTTAGCCTCAATGGGTCAGGCGGCGTCGTTGTTGAAAATGCCGCGTGGCCTTTCGCGGGAGGCACGATCACCCTTTCTTCTGGGGTCATAGAACCAGGCGCGTCTGAACAGTCGTTTGAACTTGCGGTGGATGAAGTTGATCTTTCCGCCTTCATCAACCTTCTGGCACTTGATGGGGCGAGTGGTACGGGTGTTATCAGCGGACGTATTCCGATTACCATTCGAGATGGAGATCCCATTATTGCCGGTGGTGTTCTAACCGCCAGCGAGCCAGGGCAGCTATCTTATAAAGGAGGCGGCACTGATGCTGTTGGCGGCGGTCAAGGTGCTCTGGTTTTCCAGGCACTGGAGGACTTTCAATATACTGGTCTGACCCTTTCCCTGGAGGGGAACGCACAAGATCGCCTTACCTTGAAACTTAATCTCGAAGGAGCAAACCCGGGCCTTTATGACGGGTATCCATTTGCGATCAATATCAACACGGAAGCATCATTTGCGGAGTTGTTGCGGTCTGCTACGCTAGGGGCGAACGCGATTGATCTCATTCGGGGCAAAGGAGTCACCGGTCAATGACAACAAATTTGGGACTCCCGACGGTGAGGGTGGCTATTCAGCCTGGGTTCATCCGCTGCATGACAGGATTGGCTCTATGATGAAAAAACGCATTGTGTTGCCGTCGCTGGCAATTGTCTTGGGGGGTGCTTTGGCTGGCTGTCAGCCAACGGTGAAAATTGAAGCGCCGGATAAACCCATTGAGATTAATCTGAACGTAAAAATTGAGCAGGAAATTCGGGTCAAGGTGGACCGGGAATTGGATGACCTGCTTGCTGAAAATCCAGACCTTTTCTAGGGAGGGCGCTATGAGAAAACCTGTTTCTAAATTTCGCATGCTGGTGGCCCTCATTGGAATGGCCTTTGCTGTGACACTGTTCTCTCCAGCGGCTTTCGCGGATGCGCTGGACGATGCTAAGGCCGCTGGAATTGTCGGCGAAAAGCGTGATGGCTATCTGGGCATTGTTTCCTCAGGGGCGGACGCTGCTACTCAGCGGCTTGTGCAGGACATCAATCTGAAGCGCCGCGACAGGTACCGTGAAATTGCACAGGCGACACCAGGATCAACACTTTCAGATGTTGAGGCACTCGCAGGTGCGAAAATCATCGGCCAGACTCCAGCGGGACAATATGTGCAAAGTGCCTCGGGCGCCTGGGTGCGGAAATAGTATAACCCCCCCAATTTTGTTCGCTTATTTCGGTTTGACCTGGCTGGCAGCAGCTTTGCCTGCGTCATTTGGGCCTGCCTAACTGCCTTGCAGTAAGGTACTAAACTGCCTAATTTTACAGATGCTGAATGTATGAAATGGGCCCGGTTGCGGGCTTGTGAAAATCGGCGGGGTGGTCTGGCATGAAGATGATCTCTGATGCAGGGATGGAAGTGCGCTCAGGTGGAAGCGCTGTGGGTGATGCGTACCCTTGCGCTGATTGCGACGTGCGATCACGGGCGATATGTGCTGCGCTGGACAATTCTGAGCTGGCTGAGCTTGCGAGTGTTAATAGGGACAAATCTCTCGATTCTGGCGAATGCCTGTTTTTTGAAGGTGACCCGAATGAGGCTTATTACGTCGTCATAGATGGCTCGTTGAAGCTCTACAAACTGCTTGCCGACGGACGTCGTCAGGTCACTGGCTTCCTATTCAAGGGCGATTTTCTTGGGCTCACATTTGCCGATGAGCATTCAGTGACTGCGGAGGCTCTGGAGGGTGTCAAACTCTGCCAGATGCCGCGAAGCACTTTCGAGATGCTGGTGGGCGACTCGCAACCGCTGGGGCGCAAGCTTCTTCAGGTTGCCAATCGTGGTATCGCCTCAGCGCAGGAGCAAATGCTTCTGCTGGGCAGAAAGACGGCGCAAGAACGGCTTGCCTCATTTCTGCTCTGGCTGAGTGCGCGCGCTGAAGACCGTGGTGATAGTGCCACCAAGCTTTATGTGCCGATGAGCCGAACGGATATGGGTGATTATCTCGGCCTGACCGTTGAGACTGTCAGTCGGACGGTTACCAAGCTGAAGACTGCTGGTGTTATTCACCTAGCAGACAAGGGCATCATAGAGATTAGAGATCTCGACAGGCTTGAAGATATAGCCGCTGGATAGCCGGGATCGTGATGATCTCTGGGCTAAAACTCTTTTAGCCTATGCCACCCTTGGCGACGAAATAGGGATTGTCCAATCCCCGTTCTAGCTTCCCATATTTGAGCGGCGTCCCATCCATTTCATCTACACGCCCGCCTGCACCAGACAGAACGGCATGGCCTGCGGCGGTGTCCCATTCCATCGTGCGGCCGTGGCGTGGGTAAATGTCGGCTTCACCGGCTGCAATCAGACAGAATTTCAGAGATGAGCCAGCGGTCAGAAAATCCTTGATGTTGTACATCTCGAGATATTCGTCTGTTTTATGATCACGGTGTGACCTGCTGGCCACCGCAATCATGCCCTTCGGGTCTGCTTTCCTGACCGCTAGGAGGGCAGGCTTTGTGGCTGTATCGAGAGACCCTGTTGCGTTGGGTTCTATGTCCTGCTCATAGGCTTTCCCGGAACCTGCTGAATAGAACATGCGGTTTTTCGCGGGTGCGTAGACAACACCCATTGTTGGGATTCCGTCTTCAATGAGTGCGATGTTGACTGTGAATTCGCCGTTCTTGTTGATGAATTCCCGGGTGCCATCAAGCGGGTCGACGAGAAAGAAGGCGGGTCCGACTTCCGGTTTGCTGCCTGCCGCAGTTGCTTCCTCAGAAACGATGGGGATGCCCGGAGCGGCAAGTGCGAGCGCTGGCAGGATGATGTCTTCGGCATCCTGATCGGCGGCCGTCACCGGCGTTTTGTCGTCCTTTTCGTTGACGACAATATCGGTCGCGTAATGATCCATGATTGCGGCGCCGGCTTGCACAGCGATTCGGCAGAGAGCTCCCATGAGCTCATTTCGGTCGCCTTGAAACTTTGTCACGCGCGCTTTCCTTACAAAATGGCCGTCCTGAAAGGCCGGAGAACAGCATTTTCCGGGTCAGCAGGTCAATTGATCTTTTCTGGGGGCCTCAATATCGGAACAGGGTTGGCCCGGAGCCTCCAGAAATGGTATCAGCGGCCATTGCGGATGGTTAACTGGGGGGATCGATGGAACAGGCGAACGAGATTGAGGCTTTGGATTTGGCGGCGCTTTTGTGCAGCCGGGTTTGCCACGATGTGATCAGCCCCGTCGGCGCGATTACCAATGGTCTTGAGGTTTTAGAAGACGAAGACGATGCAGAGATGCAGCGGTATGCCATGGAGCTCATTCAGAAAAGTGCGACCCAAGCATCCTCGAAACTGCAGTTTGCCCGTCTGGCTTTTGGAGCGGCCGGCTCAGCTGGTGCGTCGTTAGACCTGAACGATGCCAAGGATGTGGCCATGGGCTTTGTTTCTCACGAGAAGGCCGAGATGACCTGGGACGGGCCTTCGGCCGTCATGCCTAAGGACCTCGTCAAACTCCTTCTCAATATGATCCTTATTGCACTTGCGGCCATCCCGCGCGGAGGAAATATCTCACTTAATGTCTCAGGTGATCCAGAGCGGCCAACTTTTTCTTTGGTGTCACAAGGCATCAATGCCCGCGTGCCGACGGAGACCGAACGCTTCTTGAATGGACGTACGGCGGACGATGTGCTCGATGCGCGGGCGATTCAGCCCTATTTCACCGGACTCGTCGCCCGGGAATGTCGGATGGACATTGCCGCCGAGATGGACGGCGATGATTTCCGGCTGCTTGCCAAGCCCAGAGGCTAAAGTCTCTTCTTTACCCGTTTTGCTTTCGAGGGCTGCTCTGACCAGGAACCGGGTTTGAGCGCGCCTTGACGGCTGAAAAGCGGGATAAATTTCTCCTTATGGTTGTGGTGTAAACCAAAAGCACGGGTTTTTCAGAGGTTTTTAACAGTTCACAGGCACGATCTCCCCAATGTCGTCGGTCCGTTTAACAAGGACCATGACGAAATCGCTGCTCACAAGAGCAGGCTGATATGAGGGGCTGAGATGGACGACCTGCTAAGTGAATTTCTGACTGAGACCAATGAAAGTCTCGATGTCGTTGATGTTGAACTCGTCAAATTTGAACAAGAACCAAATAATGATGAGATACTCGGCAACATTTTCCGGCTGGTTCATACGGTCAAAGGGACTTGCGGGTTCCTAGGCCTGCCACGTCTGGAGGCTCTCGCGCATGCTGCCGAGACCCTGATGGGCAAGTACAGAGATGGTATGGCGGTAACGGATGACGGTGTGACCATCATCCTTCACTCGATCGACCGAATTAAGGAAATTCTGGCAGAGCTGGAAGCCACTGAAGCGGAACCTGAAGGTGTCGATGGTGATCTGATCGACAAACTGGTTGTGTTGTCAGAAGGCGGAACAACTGCTGAGGCATCAGGAGCTGCCGCTGCCCCTGAAGCGCCGGCTGCACCAGCAGAACCAGAGCGTGAGCTGCGCCCCGGTGAAGTATCTGAAGAAGAGCTTGAGCGTGCTTTCCAGGAGGCGGAGGGGCCAGAGGATATGGTGCCATCTCCTGCACAAGCAGAGATTGCAGCGCCAGACCCAGCGCCGGTTGCTGAAGCGCCTAAGATTGACGCTCCCAAAGCTGACGCTCCCAAAGCTGACGCTAAATCCAATGATGGGGCGCCAAAGAAAGAGGGCTCCGTTGCTGCTCAGTCAATTCGCGTAAATGTCGATACACTCGAAAACCTCATGACGATGGTGTCGGAGCTCGTTCTTACGCGTAACCAGCTTATGGAGATGGTCCGTCGTCTTGATGACAGCGAGTTCAAAGTTCCTTTGCAGCGCCTGTCCAATGTGACTGGCGAGCTTCAGGGTGCTGTCATGGAAACACGGATGCAGCCGATTGGTAATGCCTGGCAGAAACTGCCGCGTATCATTCGCGATCTGTCCAAAGAGCTTAATAAGAAAATCGACCTCGAAATGGTTGGGGCGGATACTGAACTTGACCGTCAGGTTCTTGATCTGATCAAAGACCCCCTTACGCATATGGTTCGTAATTCAGCTGACCACGGGTTGGAAGGTCCAGAAGAGCGTATCGCTGCAGGCAAGTCCGACAAAGGGCGTGTCACGCTTCGTGCATATCATGAAGGCGGGCACATCATTATCGAGATCGAAGATGATGGGCGCGGCTTGAATGTTGAGCGGATCAAGCAGAAGGTCGTCTCCAATGGGTTGGCGACTGAAGCTGAACTTGAGAAGCTGACCGAACAGCAAATCTGTCGCTTCATCTTCCATCCTGGTCTCTCTACTGCAGCTGAAGTCACGAGTGTATCCGGTCGCGGTGTCGGCATGGACGTGGTGCGTACCAATATTGAACTCATTGGTGGTTCGATTGACCTGCGTACTGCTGCGGGCAAAGGTTCGACCTTTACAATCAAGATCCCGCTCACACTAGCCATTGTGTCAGCTCTCATTGTTGAGTCGGCCAATGAACGCTTTGCTATTCCACAGCTGGCGGTTGTCGAGCTTGTGCGGGCTAAAGCAGACAGCGAACACCGGATTGAACATATCAACAAGACACCTGTCTTGCGGTTGCGCAATCACCTGTTGCCGCTTGTCTTCATGGATGACCTGCTACAGCTGGAGCGGGTTGCTCCGGAGGTTGTCGAACATGACAATGTCGATGTTGCTGAAGAAGGTGATGTGGAAGTCGCTGAGGCGGCAAACTCAAACCCTGAACCCGTGCGTCGGACTGCGGAGAATGAAGAAGCCTTCATCGTTGTCACCCATGTCGGGGACCAACAGTTTGGCATTGTTGTTGATAGTGTTTTTGACACTGAGGAAATTGTTGTCAAACCAGCTGCTTCGATCCTTCGCGACATTACGATGTTCTCCGGGAACACGATCCTTGGTGACGGCAGCGTCATCATGATTGTTGACCCGAATGGTATTGCACAATCGATTACCAGCGAACTCTCTGAGGCAAGCGACAAGGCAAGTGCTGCAGAAGAAGGCTCCGGTCGTGCTGATGGCGAAATGTCATTGCTCGTCTTCCGCGCAGGTTCCGATGAACCTAAGGCTGTGCCGCTGTCACTCGTGACGCGGCTTGAGGAATTCGACATTGCTGATCTGGAGCATTCGAACGATCAAAGCCTCATTCAGTATCGCGGTAAGCTGATGCCGATTATCAATGTTGTTGATAACGCGCCGCTCAAAACAGAGGGCCGTCAGCCTGTTCTGGTGTTCACTGAAGACGAACGGTCAATCGGTCTTGCCGTCGACGAAATCGTGGACATTGTGACCGACCAGCTGAATGTCGAACTGACATCGGAAAGGCCTGGCATGATGGGCTCGGCAATTGTCCGGGGCAAAGCGACGGAAGTGCTGGACGTTGGTCACTATCTAACGCAAGTCTTTGAAGACTGGTTCCGGAAAGAAGGACCGGCAGGTGTGCCAGAGGCTTATGGCAAGAAAGTCCTGCTCGTGGATGACAGCCAATTTTTCCGGGCGATCGTCCGTCCGATGCTGAGCATGGCCGGATATGAAGTGACGGAAGTCACCTGCGGGTCAGACGCCCTCGCTCTTCGTGAAAAAGGCGCTGAATTTGATGTCATCATTTCAGACATTGAAATGCCAGGCATGAGCGGCTTCGAGTTCGCATCAGCTGTTAAATCAGATGGCACCTGGGTGGAAACACCGCTTGTCGCTCTGTCTGCCCACGGCACCGCTGAAGACCTCAGTCGTGGCCGTGATGCCGGGTTTGATGACTATGTTGCCAAATTTGACCGCGATGGCCTTGTGCAGGTCGTGAACGAAATTGTTACGTGTAAGGGAGAAGCGGCATGAGTGCGCCTAGCGAAACAACAGGTTTGGATGAAACTGCGAAAAAGAAGGACGATAACTTCGTTCTTGACGGCGCGACCTCGGAGTACATCACCGTGATGATTGGTGATCAGCTCTTCGGGATATCGGTCCCGATGGTGCAGGACGTCTTCATGCCGGAGTCGGTTACGCCGGTGCCCATGGCGATGCCCGAAGTTGCCGGTGTGCTCAATATGCGTGGCCGCATCGTGACAGCGATTGATATGCGCCGTCGCTTGGACCTGCCCCCTCGAACTGATGGGAAAAACGGTCTGGCAGTGGGTGTTGAATATCGCGGTGAGTCTTACGGTCTTGTGATTGACAGCGTCGGTGAAGTGTTGCGGGTGAGCGACTCTTCGTTGGAACGCAACCCTTCTAACCTTGATCCACGATGGCGCTCCATTTCAATGGGTGTTCAGCAGCTCAAAGACAGGTTGATGGTTCTTATCGACGTGGAAAAAGTTCTCGACTTTCAAGGACGTTCAATCGCGGCCTAAAGCTGGGTGGTGAAGCTAGGGACAAAATGATGAAAACATGTTTGGTCGTAGATGATAGCTCGGTGATCCGGAAGGTCGCCAGACGGATTCTTGAGGAGATGGATTTTTCCATCGCTGAAGCTGCTGACGGGAAACAGGCATTGGACCAGTGCGTTGGATCAATGCCAGATGCCATCTTGTTAGACTGGAATATGCCGGTGATGGACGGGATGGAATTTCTTACAGCGCTTCGTAAGTCAGATGGAGGGGCAGATCCTGTTGTCGTTTTTTGTACAACCGAAAACGACATGTCTCATATTACCGAAGCCATTTCGGCTGGGGCAAATGAGTACATCATGAAGCCCTTCGACAAAGAGATCATCGAGTCCAAGTTCGCCCAAGCCGGGCTTATTTGATACCGAACTCCATTAAGTAGGTTGCATAAAGTGTC
>CENL01006317.1_pt1 | contig 10422 bp, 10 predicted proteins | sample 530221 | NCBI WGS metagenome assembly CENL01 (sample SAMEA2619791, study PRJEB7988) | marine metagenome | isolation source: saline water (ENVO:00002010), including
TCGTCGCATATTGCCGAACCCTTCGTTGAGATGCATCCAGACGATGCGCTGTCATTCGGCATAGAGATTGGTGATGTGGTGCGTGTTACGAGCGCCACTGGGAGTGTTCTCGTAAGAGCATCTGTAACGCCCCGTCAGTCCAAAGGCAGCGTGTTTGTGCCCATTCATTGGACCGCCCCCTATTCATCCTGCGCAGAGGTGGACGTTTTGGTGGGTTCGCATACGGACCCCATATCGGGCCAACCGGAGCTCAAGTTCACGCCCGTCCGGGTTGAGCGTGCACCCATGCAGTGGCATGCCTTCCTTGTCTCTGTACCCAAACCAGATCTTACCGCCTTTCCCTATTGGGCCTTGGCGCGGACCAAATGCGGCTGGCGCGCGGAGATTGCCGGCGACGGTCCGATTGCTTCGTTCGCTGAAAGCGTGAAAGATCTTATCGACGATGGTGAGCCCACTGAGGCTGAAACCTTTTCCTACGACAATGGGCTGGGCGGCGGAAGCCATATGCAGTGCAATTCTGGCAAGCTCGACCACGCCGTCTTCTGGTCCGCCAAGCCGGTCGAAGTGGCCCGTGCCTGGCTGGTTGACCAGTTGGGTCGGGAGCAGGACCCCGCCTCGCGTTATGCGCTGCTCGCGGGTCGCGCAGGTGCTGGCCAACCGGACAAGGGAGCCATTGTTTGCTCCTGCTTTGAAGTCGGTGCCAATCAGATCACCCAAGCGATGCGAGAGGGAGCGGATACGGTTGATGCCGTGGGCGTCGTTGTCAATGCGGGGACCAATTGTGGGTCCTGTCGATCAGAGATTGGACGCCTGCTGGTGACGGCAGACATACGGGAGGCAGTGTGAAATGAAGCAAATCACTCTTGTAGGCGCCGGTCCTGGCGATCCTGAGCTTTTGACTATCAAAGCCTTGCGTGTTTTGCAGGCTGCCGATGTCGTGCTCTTTGATGAGTTGGTGAGCCGAGAGATTCTTGAAACCATCGGGCCGGGACCCACAGCGATCAGTGTTGGCAAACGGGCCGGGCGGCCGAGCTGGGCGCAAGGCGATATCAACGACCTGATGATCCGCCTGACCAAAGAGGGGTGGCGTGTCGTGCGATTGAAGTCGGGAGATCCGTCGGTCTTTGGGCGGTCCGGCGAGGAGATTTCGGCTCTAGCTGCTGCCGGTATCGACGTGAAGGTGGTCCCCGGCATCACGACTGCGTCTGCCTTGGCAGCAAGCCTCAATGTTTCGCTCACTCATCGAGACTGTGCGCAATCTCTCCGGTTTGTCACAGCACATGGTGCGAAGGGAATGCTGCCACCTCACTTGGATTGGGCGGGTCTATCCGACCAGGCGACAACGCTCATTGTCTATATGGGCGGGCGCACTGGCGGAGAGCTTGCCGCTAGACTAATGGCGCACGGCCGGTCGGGATCAACGCCGGTAGCCGTTGTCGAAGATGTTTCCAGGGATGGCCAGAACACAATAGTCGGCCGCTTGAATGATCTGTCTGCTCTTCTGTCACGACGCAGAGGTGGTGGGCCGGTAACGATTGTCATCGGTGAAGTGTTGAAGGGGCTTCTCGCCAGCCATCACAGCATTGAGGCTGGTGCGCAGGTGCAAAAGGAAGCGCAGGGCTAGTCCTTAGTCTTGCAGCGTGATTGTGGAGCCTCGCGTCCCGTCAAATTTCTCGATATTGGGACACATTTGTGGTACACATTCTTCGTCCACGGTATCCATAAACCGTTGAATTTATTGGAAGAAATGGTTCTGGTGGAGCGTCCGCCTGTCTTCACCACCCTCTAGCTAACTCATTGTAATCGCTAGTCTTCCTTTCAAAAGCAAGCAACCATCTGTTACCAAAACCCTGACGAGGGACAGGCGCATTGCGCCTGACAAACGTTCTTTCGCCCACCTGTCGCGTCGTGGACAGGCCTCAGGTCGGATTCAATATCGACTGCCACCGATCAAGATAGACTTGTAGCAACTCGATCAGCGTGCCGTCGGGATCCTTGCACACAGCGATGTCTGCGAGCGCCCCATGACCTTCTTGGGGTTCGGAGAGAAACTCCACGCCGTCGGCTTTGAGGCGGGCAACGTCTCGCGGCAGATCCTCCGATGTAAGACAGATTCGCACAAGGCCGGTGTCTGCGTTCGTCAAAGGCGTATTCTGGTCCAGACCGACGAATTCTGTGAGGTCGAGTTTCGGGAAGCCGTCACCCAGCTGCATGATGCAGGCCCGGCCACGGGCGCCGTGGGTGATGCCGAGCGCTGTTGCGGCATCGTCCGGCAGGTTCTGATGTTCCGCCGTGGTGTCTAGACCCAAATAGGGAATGGCGGGGATGAAAAGCTCAAAGCCCAGCTGCTCGTAAAAAACGATGGACCGGTCCAGATCACGAACGTTGATGTTGATGTGACCCCAGCCGAAGCTCGGTTTGTTGTTTGCCATATGTGGCCCTCAATTTTCTAGTTAGAGGAAGACTAACAGAGAATATGCCGGACACGCGCGGTGTTTTGGGTGTCGCCTCCGTTGAGCCACTAGACAAAGACACCGCGAGCAAGTTCGACGCACCAATTCAGTGGATAGACGATCACTGTCAGGCAGATAAGGCCATCCCAAGGAATACGGGATGGTCTTGTGAGTCGTGAAAGTCCACTCTCGAAGTCAGTCCAGCACGGCCTTGACCAGTGGCCCATAGGGCGAGTTTCCTAGCATTGCGAGTTGCTGCTCGGCAGAGACGGAGTTAATAGCTTCCTGAGGCCGGGAAACAGGGTGGAGAGCACGTCTCAATGGTTTTGTCCCCGCTGGCATAGCGATGATCTCGGCAATCGCGTGGGGAATGTCCATTGGGTCAGTGTCGCTGGTGCCGCCGCCAGGTGCACCCATGTTGGCAGTCATTTGTGGGTAGGCGTCCAACAGCTCTTGCGAAGAACGTGCTTTGAGCGCCCCTGACAATTGGCTCTGGTTTTCCCATATTTCTGTTGGATACCCGCCGGGTTGAATGGCGGTCACTTCAATCCCTTGTGAAACCGTTTCATAGGCGAGTTGTTCGCTTAGTGCCTCTAGAGCGAATTTGGTTGGCGAATATTGCCCGATCCCGGGAATAATCACGCGGCCCAGCTGAGATGTAATGTTGATAATATGGCCACTGCCCGCATTTCGCATTGAAGGAAGAACGGCCCGGATCATTCTCTGAGGACCAAAAACATTGGTGTCAAATATCAGCTGCGTTGCTTCCAGGTCCTGAACTTCAATAGGCCCGGAAAAGGCAATGCCTGCATTGTTGATAAGGACATCCATTTTTCCGTCTGCCACTGAAAGCGCCTTTGCGACGCCTGCCTCCACCTGATCATCCTTGGTGACATCAATCTCGATTACGGTAATGTCCAGATTTTCCTGATCAGCAAGCGCGGTAAGATCACCAGCTTCTGCGCGCGGCAGGTTACGCATGGTCGCGAAGACTTTCGCTCCCAACCGGGCATAATGTTCTGCGCCAAGACGCCCAAAGCCTGATGAGGTGCCGGTGATTAAAATCGACTTGCCGCTGAGGTCAGGTTGGCTTGTCTCATCGAGAGCCTGAGCTTTTGTTACGACCGCGGCCGTCGCGGCAATCCCTGCGCCCGCGATTAGGTGACGACGATTGATGTTCAATTTGTCGGTCATGGCGTTTTCCTTTGTTGCGTAGACAGTGATGATGGTGATGTCGGCGTGACAGTGGTCGTAGGCATATCAACCGCGTCGGCCATGCCCGCCTCATCTCTTTGGTCTCTAAGGCGCGACATCTCCAGCAGTGTCGAGAGGAACGAGACGCCAAAGAGAACCAGTGTCATTATGTTCAAGTGCAATATAGACCAATCCATCGGCGCCCATTCCGACATCACGAATGCGCCCGAAATCGTCGATCAGCTGTTCTTGCTCAATCAGTGAGCCGTTTTCGATGCGGAGACGGTAAAGCGAAATTGCTTTGAGGCTTCCAACAAGCAGGTCGTTGTTCCACGAAGGGAATTGCGATCCGTCATGAAAGGTGAAATTTGAAATTGCTGGCGCCGGCGTAAAGTCGACAATGGGTAAGACTGTGTCTTCAATCGGGAAGTCCAGACCCAGGTCCTTTCCTATGGAAACTTCTTCACCATTATAGTCGAGACCATTGGTATAGAGCGGCCATCCATAGTTCTGTCCGGCCAGGATCTGGTTGATCTCGTCTCCCCCCCGAGGCCCCATTTCCGTGTTCCAGATTGTACCGCTTTCCGGGTGCGCGTCCAAACCCTGGCCCGTCCGGTGCCCGTAGCTCCAAACAGTATGAATTGTTGATGCTTCGGGGCGTTCATCTTCGGCAACCCAAAACGGATTGTCTTTAGGAGCAGTCCCGTCGTCGCGGACCCGGTGGATCTTTCCGAACGGCGTGTCCAATTGGTGGAGCTTGTCGTAGGTGTTTTTGCCACCGATCGAAATGTACAGATGCCCACGACCGTCAAAAGCCAAACGCCCGGCGGCAACACCGTCAGGGACGGGCGTATAGTGATCTTTATGAACTGACCAGATGGTTTCCTGGTCTACCCAGCGGCCATCTCTGATCCGTCCACGGACAACGCGGACCATTGTCGCGGGAACCAACCATCCACAGGACCACTGGCACCGGTCAGTGTGGGAAAGGTATATCCAGCCATTCTCTTCAAACTCAGGATGTAGCTCAACGTCCAGCACGATGCCATAATTGAGCCAGGCGCCCTCCACGCTAAGCAGCGTCTCCCAAACCGGAGGCGTATCAGTGATCAAAGGGCTTTGCCGACCCAGCGGATCAACAAGCGAGAGACCTCTGGTTTTCTCGGCGACCAGGATGTTGCCGTTTGGCATATACGCGAGCGAGTAGGGCCTGCTTACCAATGTGGCGAACCGCTCAAGTCGGAAATTATGATGGATCGATTGGATGTCTCTGGATTCAGTGGGTTCAGCGCCATAGGAGTCAGCAATGCCAGGATAGTTTTGACGACGTTCGCTGATATAGAGGGCCAAGCCTTTAATCAGCTCTGGCGATAGTTCGTCTTGCCAGCCGGCCATGGTGGTACCCGGAAGACCTTCGGCAATGACCTTAATAATTTCAGGAACGGTCTCACCATGTTTGGGACCCGGACCGATAAGAGCTGAACCAAATTCGGTTCCCGCCAGGCCACTGCCGTGGCAACTCGCGCAATGTTCGTTCCAGGCGACGAAGGATGGTTCCCGACTGTCTCTCGTGACAAAGTACCAATACCCGACTGCGGTAAGACAAACCGCCACCGAACCAACACCAATTAGGATTCTGAGCCAAAGTTTCACGGTTCCTCCCGTCCAGCATGCACCTGACATTGCTTCTTCGCTGCAGGGTCCGTCAAAGTATGAAGAGGCGCAAGTTCTTTGGCTATCATGAATGCAGGCGGCAAAGCCCGGCAGAAGGTCCCTGGCAGAGCAGTTTCTCTACATTCTTTCAGCCCGTGAGCTTTCTCAGACAAAGACCAGGCGCGACGGCCATCAGGAGCAACGACCGGAGTGGCTTGTTCTTCCGCCCAATAGTCGATATTTCTTCGGGATAAAACAATCTTGAGGACCACCCATGCAGTTTGATGACGTAATCCAGGGCCGTCGGAGTATCCGCGGCTATAAATCAGACCCTGTTCCGAAGGCTCTAATCGAAGAAGTTCTCGCGCTGGCGATGCGCGCACCCTCGTCGATGAACACCCAGCCTTGGAGTTTCTACGTCATCTCCGGCGAACCTTTGGACCGCATCCGCGCCGGCAATACGGAACGGAACCTGGCAGGGGTCCCGCACTCTCGCGAATTCCGCATTGGGCAGCCTTTCGACGGCAAGCACCGGGAAAGGCAGATTGGCGTCGCCAAGCAGTTGTTTTCAGCTATGGGGATCGCCCGGGAAGATAAAGAAGCACGCCAGGATTGGGTGCTGCGGGGCTTTCGCCAGTTTGATGCACCGGTATGCGTGATTGTGACCTATGACCGTGCATTGGCCGATAGCGACGATACACCGTTCGACTGCGGCGCGGTGACAACCGCACTCGTGAATGCGGCCTGGTCGCGCGGGCTGGGGGCCGTGATCAATAGCCAGGGTATCATGCAGTCTCCTGTCGTGCGCGAGCATGCAGGCATTGCCGATGATCAAGTCATCATGAAAGCTGTTGCACTCGGCTGGCCTGATGACAGCTTCCCGGCCAACGAAGTGGTATCAGAACGCAAGAGCGTCGAGGACGCGACGGTGTTCGTCGGTTTCGACGACTAGATTTGTGGCAAAACATGCCTCATCTCTGGATCTGTAAGCCAATCCCTTTGGGGGCTGCGCGGGATGCGCAGTGCACCCGGCGCCGTCATTCTTGGTCGTCCAATCAGGTGTCGTTCAAGAAGATTTCTTGCGAAAGCTGGGCCAGCGCCCTGCCATAGCAAATTTGCCCTAACCGGTTTCCAGGACATTGATGCCTTTGTTGAAAGGCGCAGCCCGCTCCACGTCATATCCTGAATTGGCTTCGACAGAAGGATCCCAGATCAGTGTGTATTCTTCCTGTGGGAGCAAGGCCTTCACCTTCCGTTGATTGTCCTCGCTAAGGTTTGCAAACTCTTCGCGCAGGCGCTCGAGACAATAAACCCGGTATCGCGACACGGGCATTTCTTTGTAGGCACAGCCTTGTACGGTCATCTCAAACTGTTTTTGGCCTTGGCCATAGGCAAGCGCATTTTCTTTCAACTGAACCAGGTGGGTCTCAGCAATCTCTTTGAGCAGCGGGCCTGCATCGTCCGGGACCGCATCCAGGAGGGACGTTTCGCCGGCGGTCGCATGCGCATTCCAAACCCGCGCCACCCACTCGGCCATGGCGGGCCAGTCATTGCGCATTATCGCGGCGGGGGTGGGGTCTTGCCCGAAATGCCGAAGCATTGGCCCCATCATCCCAATGTCAGCAATTGAGGGTGTCTCTCCGAGCAGATAGGGCCTGTTGTCGAGCATGGAAAGCATACCGCGCATGGCATTGAAAAAACCCGATTCCACATGATCCCAGGTGTCCTTGGTGACGCCATCTCGTTTAACAAACAAAGTATGTTGGCGCTTCTTGACCAGGCGTCGCCGAAAAAAGCGCGGCAAGCGAAGGTGCGTTGTGAGCTCGTCGGCAAGAATTCGGGAGAGGAGTTCCCGATCATGCTCATAGCTCCATCTGTAGTGCATGGCAGACCGCCACAACCATTCGTCTCCATAATCTTCTATAAGAAGGGCGATAAAGCGAACGACCGGATCGCTCGGCATGACGGGCCGGTCAGGATATTCGGATTCCAGCTGTTGAATGATCGGCGTGCTGTCAGACATCCAGCGTCCATCGGGCCGCTCCACGATGGGCACCTGGATCGCGCCGGCACGTTCACGAATGTATCGCTGCTCTGCGAAGGGATGCGCCATGTCATAGGCGATGCCCTTGTATCGAAGGTAAGCCTCGAGTTTGCCGGTATAGTAGGAAACTGAAACGCCCCAGACTTTCATTGTCTTTCCTCCCTGAAGTCGCCCCCGCCATAGGAGCCAATTTGACAATACCGAGGGGGGCAAGCCTAGAATGCTAAAAAGTTACATTTGGGGTCGAATAGTGAAAGTCCTGCGTCCGAAGAGCAAAACACTCCGCGATTTGCTTCCGGCAGAAGTCATGGACCAGCTGCTCTCAATGGGGGCAACAAAACGATACGCCGACGGCCAGTTGATCCAGGACCGGGGCGACAGACGTGCAGGCCTGACAATCGTCAAGACCGGTGAAGTGATCGCGGGCAATGTCGGACAAGACGGATCGTTTCTCACATCAGCCCTGCTGCGCGCAGGTGAAACCTTTGGCGAACAGACCCTGTTCTCAGATCTGCGGCGCACCCACACCTTATGGGCGCACGGATCTGCAGAAATCACGTTTGTGGAGGCAAAGGTGTTCTTCCACTTGTTCGATGAGGAGCCATCAATTGCTCGTGCTTTGCTGACACTAACGGTTCAACGCAATTATGAGATGATGAATTTCATCGATTCTCAGCGGCGGTTTTCCCTGAAGGCTCGGGTTGCCCGATTGCTGCTTGCAACCGTGGACACCAACGAAAACCAAGCGAGCATTGAATGTCGTCAGGAAGACCTGGCTTTCATGTTGGGGGTCTCAAGAGTTGCCACCGGCAAGGCGCTCAAAACGTTGGAGGAGAAGCGCTTGATAAAGCTGCGCTACGGACGGGTTGATATCAATGACATAGAGGGCGTGCGGTCGTTGATCTCAGATGAAGATCAGTTTTTTTCAGTCGAAAATGATTGATGTTCGGCTCTTTCTTTTCACGTTTCTCTGAGCCTATATCGGTATACGGTGCGAGATAATTCTTACCGCTGAAATGGCTCAAATAAAGAATTGGATAAATCGTGACGACATATTCTGACAAAATCGTTTGGATCACCGGGGCATCATCAGGAATCGGTGAGGCGCTGGCGAAGACATTTTCCGCCAACGGTGCAGACATAATTTTGTCAGGTCGTCGCGTAGATGCTCTGCAGGCAGTTGCTGATCAGCTGCCAACAGAAACGCTCGTGCTTCCCTTTGAGGTAACAGACTATAGCGAGCTTGAAGCTATTGTTGTGAAAGCATGGGACTGGAAGGGCAAGGTAGATGTGCTCGTCAACAATGCGGGGGTGAGCCAACGGAGCCTGGCAATTCACACGGCGCCGCAAGTCTATACGGACCTCATCAATATTGACCTGATCGCGCCAATTTGGCTGACCCAGCTGCAATTGCCGCGGATGGTTGAGGCGGGCGGTGCCCATATCATCGCCATCAGCTCAGTTGCTGGTCGCTTCGGTCCGCCGCTTCGCACCGCCTACGCGGCGGCGAAACATGGACTGATCGGGTACATGGATGCACTGCGCACAGAAGTGTCAGCGCGCCACAATATCAATGTGACGAATGTCCTGCCTGGGTCTGTTGCGACCAATGTGTCTCGCAACGCCTTTACCGCCAGCGGCTCAATTCGCGGCAAATCGGATGCGGCGATTGAGGGTGGGGATGACCCGATGGATTGCGCAAGGGCGATCCTTGAAGCCGTCGACAACAATGTTCCAGAACTAATCTTTGCCAGCGGCATGGAACTGGACCTGGCAAAACTGCGTCATTCCGACCCGGAGAAACTCTTCGAATTGGGGTCTCAGTTCGGCGCGCAGATCGCGGAGCAATATGAGTCTGGAGATGATTCTTGAGCCGCCCTGAACACCTCAGCTGACGCTCTAGATTTTCGTGGATGTGTCCAGGTTCAGGCCATCAACAATATCCTCGAAAACCTGGAGTTCTCTTTCAAAGAGTTGGATAGCGCCTTGCTGCGAAATGGGTTTGCTCATGTCCTTCACGTCAAAAAAGCCCAACTCACCGCGACTTGAGGATTTCGTATCTATCGCAAGATAGAGATGGCTCCGCTCGAAGGCTGCTTGCAATTGTGCATCAGGAAACACTTGGCGAATATCAAGCAGGCGCTGCATGAAGCTCGGTGTTAGCAGATAGCGCGCCTCGACCTGGTCGCTGCTATAGACCTGAAACTGTTTTTCAAACACGGGGTCTTCAAGCGTAACCCGTTCACCCTTTTGGGAGAAACCGGCAGCCCAGTTGAAAAAGCCGGAGTCTGTGAGAACGACAGTTGATCCTTGAAAGTCTTTTGGGAAACTGAATCGGGCAAGAAGACCGGAAAAGACAGTCCTGACACTTTCGGATTTTTGGTTCTTGGTCCGCATTTTGGCAAGCGCTTCGAAAAGCTCAAATCGAACGCCATTAAGCTCCCCTTCAAACAGGTCTTCAACGGTTAGCTCATTGTGTGATCTTAGGAGACCGAGATCGCTATAGATATCTACGCCGCTTTCAGGTGGTCCGTCTGCATCAAAGCGCCAGCCACGGGCTTCCGCCATGTGAGACAGGATATCTGTCTTCATCCGCTCTTTGAGCTCGAAGAGTTTGAACTCAGCGATCATGTAGGTGAGACCCGCTCCTACAACAGCAGCGATCAGCCCTTCTGGTCCAAAAAACATCGCAGAAACGATGGAGGCGGCAGCGACAAGAGGCACGCCGAACAGCCAAACCTTCTTGCGCCAACTCAAGGCTTCCAGTCGCTCTTGTTCCAGCTCGTCGAACAAATTCGGATCGAAACTATAAGGGCTCATGGCTTCGGCCTGGAAGTTTACAGGAAGGGTGTTGGCCCAGATCTAACCTGACAGGATGTCACCTGCGTCTATAGGTTTCCGTTCCACCTCATCAATCTCAAAGAACGGCATGGCTTTGACACCAGCTAAGGCAGCAATCGTCGACGACGGCCAGATCTCCACGGCATTCTGGAGATCTTCGACAGCTGAATTGTAGAAACGACGAGCAGCAGAGATGTGTCCTTCCACTTCCTGATAAGTTTCTTGAGCGGTTTTCAT
>CENL01121958.1_pt1 | contig 10419 bp, 6 predicted proteins | sample 530221 | NCBI WGS metagenome assembly CENL01 (sample SAMEA2619791, study PRJEB7988) | marine metagenome | isolation source: saline water (ENVO:00002010), including
CCCGGATATCCAAACCGGAGAGATGGATTTGACGGCAGAATAAGTGCCGCTATACACTTATAAGTGCTCTGAGTGTGAGCACATACAAGAAGTACGTCATCCTATGGGTGAGAGCTTAACTAATTGTACAGAGTGTGATAACATAGATGTATTAGTGCGCATCCCATCAATTCCTTACTGTGTTACAAACAAGGTGACAAATTCAAACCAGAAGCCCGGAGCCTTGGTCAAAAGACACATAGAGGAAACGAAAAAAGAACTTAAAAAAGAAAAGCAGAGATTAAAAAATGAAGAGTATAAATAAATGACAATGCCACCAAAGATAGTTATTATTCCAATATTTCTATTGTTTGTTTCCGTTGTTGCAAATGGCATACTGTTTTGGTATGTCAGGAGAATGATAGGAAGAATGGTATATGTATCACAGAATATTGGAGATATATTGCAAATGTCTAGAAATTTTCGGAAACATGTGCAAGCAGTTTCAGAATTGGAAACTTTTTATGGAGACGAAACAATAGAATTTTTACTACAACATTCTACAGACTTTGCAAATCAATTAGAAGACTTTTATGGGTCGTATTCAGTTACAGAAGAAAATTGGGAGATAAATATTGATGTCGAAGAAGACGACCCCGGTAGCATCCTCACCCCCACGTAGAAAACGTCGCAAGCGTACTAAGAGACTTTACTTTACAAAAGTCCACGAAGATGCAATTATTAAATATTCGCAAACAGAAGATCCTATGGTAAGGGCACAACTGTATGAAGAATATATACAGCCGGCATTTGGTGAAATGGTGGATAAAATCGTGTTCACATATAAATTTACAAGCTTGCCAAACTCAGAAGCCTTGAGAGAGGAATGTAAAATTTGGCTAACGACGATCATAGGAAAGTATGATCCTTCAAAGGGCTCTAAGGCCTTTTCTTATTTTAGTGTAATTACAAAAAATTGGTTTATACACAAAGTCAAGAAAAATTCAAGAAAACTTAGCAGAGAAGTAGAAATTGAAACCATCTCTAAAGCTCGCGAGCTAGAGTACTTATCAATGGAGCCACAATATCATAAAGAAAGAGAAAAACAAGAATTTTGGATTCATTTTTGGAAAGAGATTGATAGTTGGGATACAGGCAATCTAAAACCTAATGAAAAAAAGGTATTAGAAGCGATAAAGATTTTGTTAGAAAGCTCGGAAGATATTGAGATTTTTAATAAGAAAGCTATTTACTTATACCTTAGAGAGATAACTGGACTTAACACAAAGCAAATTGTAAACAATTTGAATAAAATGCGAGCTAAATATCGCACATTTAAGACTAAGTGGGATAAGGGTGATATATGAGCGACAAGTTAGAAAAATTTTTACATGAAGCCGTAGGCAATATAAGAAACGATCGAGAAATCACCAAAGAACTTCTTGACGATGTTGTGCAGTATATGGCAAAAGATGAAAAGCGCCATGGCGAAGTGGGCTCGATTGCGGCCAAATACGTTGAAACATTACAGCGTTCAAACGAACAGTTAGTTAAAGTTGCTGGTTTGATGAGTAAAAAAGCTGGAGATACTGGCCTAACAAAAGTCGACAAAGAAGAAATATATGAAATTCTGAAAGGAGACGCATAATGGCTGCGGAAGATCAACTTTTTGCTACTCTGAACACTTTACAAGATTCTGGCCAAATGACGGTAGTTGATGACGATGATTTAGCTAGTCATAAAGGTTCAATTCAATATGTTTGGGAAGCAATAAAATCTTTCTTTCAACCTAATGTACTTAAAGGAATTAAGAAATATCGGGGCATAGTTATACAAACGTACCCCAAGACAGCAGCCGGCGGAGTTGCTTTGCCAAACCATACAGGCGCCAGTAGCACCGCTGCACAGCAGCCAAAGTGGGTTTGTGCAAGAGTCCGCGTACCAGAGTTACATGCCGCGCTTCCAGATCCATGTGTCGTTGGTAAAGATTATAGCAACATGCAATCATCGATTCGCAAGTATGAACAAATGCATCCATGGTTTATTGGTGAGTATAGTCTTGATTCCGGCGCGGACCAACAAAAACCAAAGATTGGCGATGTTGTGTGGGTTTCTTGGGAGAAAGGTCCAGATGAAGGTAGAATGATTGGAGGAATACTTCATGGTGTTGCCGTCCGCGGCCCAAATCATTTCCGTGGAAGAATGACTTGCAAAGATGCAGTCATGTGGTTCAAGGGCGCCAATGGCCGCACACTTGGAGGCTTATTCAACTCAGGTCTCACACCTCTGACTGCTGATGAGATCAAACTTCATTTTCCGCGGTTGGCCTCAATTGCAGATGATATGTTTAAGTGGGCCGACGAGCGAAAAATTAATACAGCTGATTTGGTGAGCTTATTAAAAATGGAAAATTCCAAACACGATCCTAAAGTTCAAAACCGCGGTTGCACAGAAGCAGGTCAAAAATATCGATACATGGCAGAAGAGAACAAGGCCATGAAGGACCTGGGATTAAACGTGGATCCTTTACCAACGTTGGGCGAAGCACGAAATTCAACGCATACGTTTTCAACTGATGTTGGTCCATACACAGCCGGCACCACTATCAATTTCGGTTCAGCAATGCCGGGCGCATATATCGAAGGCACCACTGGTGGAAACCATGGCGATGGATTGTACGAGTGTGCGACAGGGATTATCCAATGGATGCCTGATACAGCTGTTAGTAATGGTATCGCTGGCACCCGCGCGGAAGCCATAAAAAAGCTGCACGGTATGACATTGGAAGAACAATGGGAATGGGCAAAAAAATATCTGAACAAAAACACCAAACGCCGTGATCCAGTCGATGCTTCGACTGACATGTTGTCAACCCAAGAGTTGATGATGAGTGTGTTTTATCCGGCAGCTATGAACCAAGATCAAAACGAACCATTCGGGAAAAACAAAGCAGAAAACGCCGGCATTGAAGGTAGTAACCCCGGTATCTCAACGCCGGCAGACTATTTGAATAAAGCAATGGGCAAGGCAAGAAAAACTTGGCCGGCAGCTTTGTGGAAAGCCAAAGGGGGAAACTAAATGAGAATCAGGAGAGATTGTGCCTAAGAAGAAAGCAAAAGGTGGAGCGCTATCAGGAGATACTAAGCCGCAGGTAATGCGCACCACAGAAGAGAAAATTTACGACGGACAACCACCCCCAGAAACTGACACATCAAGTGGTCAAAAAAAGTGGAATGAGGCTGTTCAGAAAGATATGCTCGATGGCAATATGGCCATGGACGCGGAGCAGGTACTTAAGGACGCCACACTCACCGGCGCCATTAGATCCCAAGAATGGCCCCCTGCTGGTACACCTGACGCTGAAGGTAATATAAAAGACGAAGAAGTGTGGACTGCCGGCATCGGCAGTAAGGCGATTGATGAGCAGACTATTAAGTATGACAGAGCCCCGAATGAGTGGGTCAGATCTCGTTCCGGCGCATTTATAGTCATGGGACGAGGCCGCGGCTTCGGCGCTCCAACAGATGGTTCTGGTGGGCGTGGTTACACTGACAGCGCAGAGCTTCGTCTAATAGCCGGCTTAGGATCAAATGTTCTTGGTAAGAAAACTTGGTTTGGCCTTAAGCGCAGTAAGAAAAAATATATTCAGATGGGCGCAAGTCCCGCTTCAACAGCGGCACAATTTGTAGTTAGTCAAAAAAGCAGACCTGACAATGATTGTGGAATTGTTGACGGTTCGGCCGGAAAAGCAGCATGGCGCTCATCGCTGTGGGGCAACGCAGACGAAATTAGATTCCGCGCACGTGGCTCTATCAAGCTAGTCACTGGAGGGTTTGACGGACTTAAAGGCGCCGGCTTCGGCGGCGAGCGCCTATCTGCCGGCGGCTCAAATGAGACAATTCAAGGTGTAGAATTGATTGGCGGAAATAATGATATGAGAGAATGGCACTTTTCTGCAGACAAGCTGTTTTATACTCAAAAGAAATTACAGCCAATTGTAAAAGGAAATCACCTAGTTAATGGCCTGCGCGAGTTACAGACCAACTTACAAGATCAAAATATTGCACTTATATGGCTTACCTATATAGTAATATTGTTGCAGTTTCACTTTACTATACATATCCACACAAACATGGGTGGCCCAACTATCCCGGCACCAGATCAGCTTGTCGTCCCGGCAGAATGTTCTTTCTTGATGACCAAAGTTGGGTTCCCACTTATTGACCAATTAATTAAGGGAGGCTTTTGGGCTCTAAACTATTTGGAGCCGTCTGGGAACCACTGGATTTGCAGTGCGTTTAACAAGACTAATTAAAGAATAATACAATGGCAGAATTTGACGACGAAGAAGGATCCTCGGGATCCCCAGAGAGAGTTTCAGGAACTCCAACCAACCCCACATCACCAGATCAAGTAAAGTCCGATGAGTCGACTCCCGAGCCGTCTAGTCAAACGGCACCGGATCCAGAGAGTCCAACTCCGGAAATCGCCGGCACTTCTGAATCTAGCGCCGCGGCAGACGATGCCACTGTTGAAGATATTGCTAGACTGCAAGCCGAAGAAACCGAATGCGGCCCTCTAAGTTTACAAGAAGAGCCAGAACCGTGTCCTCCGTGTGATCCAAACGATGACTTTATAGCTCCAGACTGGACAAAGCTTGGCGAAGATGAACCCTTTCTTCATGAAAAGGTGTGTCAATATTGGATTACAATTACATGCGATGAGAAGGGTACGTCAGAAGGTACGTCAGAGGGAACACTAGAAGCACTTATTGAAAAATATAGAGAGCACGCTGTTCGTATGCTTTTCCGCGTTTATGACAAAAAAGAAACCGATGACGCTGTTGAGGCCATAAAAATGATATGCGAAGGTGCCCCAGTTTTGCACGGCCCTCCGGACACAAACCCGCTTCTTGGCGCCGGCGGCAGGGTCACCAGTGCCGGCAAAAGTGATCGTGGCTGGTACCTTCCGTCCAAAGAGCTTGGCCGCATTAGAATTCTTTATGTCGTAACAGCTTACAATTTTGATCAGATCCCCGATTCTGTAAGGCCAGAAGAAGAAGAACCCGGCAAGAAAGTCATATTTTTACTTAGTGACTCCAACGCCATGTTCGGCCGCTTGCATAAATCACTAGATGTTTTCGCGGGCCACCAAGCATATTGGCACCAACAATATAAATCCGGATCCGGCGGTGGACAAGTTTACAAAAAAGACAGCGCTGAAAAGTTGTATTTAGGTAAACTCGCAACCCGAGTAAGAAAATTTAGGAAAGCACTGGCCGAGTTTGCAGACGACAATGATTGGTCGTGGTATGGTACGGGTATATTCACAGGAGAGAAAAATCCTTATAAAATTAAGATAGGGTTTGAAGACGATTTTACCATTAAATATGTCAAGTGTAAGCAGGCTGGTTGTGGATGGAGGACTCTAAGAAAACGAAAAGCTAAATTTTTAAGATCTAAAGGAGTTAGCGATAAAATGGTATGTGCCATGGTCGCAAACATTCATGAAATAGACAGGGCAGTAACTGCTCGCTCTATGATGCCATGGCTAGAATTTGTACAAAAGTTTATTTATCCACAGCCAGACATTAATTACGGCACCGATCCTAATGCTAGCAACTCTAAAGAATCATCTTATGACGAGTCGTGTACTGAGCCGGGAATTTTTGATGATTTAGCAAACCTTCCTGACGCCATCATGGATGAAGTATGTAGTCTACCGGATATGATTGCGGATAGGTTTAATCAGCAATTGTGCATGGCCGTCGAGGGTATTGAAGATCGCAATGAGGCATTGGGCTGGGGCGATGTTGTCCCTGACGATTTATATCAATCTGCAGTTGAGGCCGCTTTTGATGAATATTTGACAGACGACTGGCTCATGTCACATATTGCCGAAATATTAGAAGAGATTCTGTTAACAGGAAACGCCGACGAAGCTATGGAAGTGCTTTGGGAAGAGTTGCTTGAAAAGATGACCGTCTGCGGATTGATAGCACTTCTTATGCGTGCTTTAAGATGTCTGATGGCAGGTATACCCCTTGAAGACGCAATGATGACAATGGTTGAAGCAGCACTCAATGCTATGGGAATAGATAATCTAGAAGAACTGTTTATAGGTCTGCCACCAGACAAACAACAAGAAATTAAAGCCTATATTAATCAAAGATTTGCTGGCATGCCCATGCCATGGGAAGCCCAATATCAGCCCGGAAATTCTGGATATCCAGACAACGCAGCAATTGCCGCCGGTAAGAAATACGAAGAAGAGGAAGGCAAGCCACCACCAGAATCCACAGATGATAATAACCAACGCCGCGGCCAATTAGATGATGGTGAAGCACAAGGCACAATTGGTGCCGCCATGGGTGACGTGCAAGCTGTGATCATGGAAGCATATCTTTCAGCCTTGCTGGATGTTGTCGGCGCTGAAGCATTGTTAGCGGAGTTAAACAAGTTCCCCGGCGCAGAGATTATTGCTGGAATTATTGAAATGTTCGACTGCCCTTATCCGCCACTGTTTGAACCCGGGCTATTTGACTTCATGAAAACTCTAGAGCTTGATTTTTGTAATGGAAATTATAGACTAGCTCTTCCAAGATTATCAAGTTTCCCGTTTCCAGATATTTGGGCAATCTTAGTAGCAGTTATTAAGAGAATTCTTAAAGAGTTGATTGTTAGAATCCTTGTGATGATATTGGTAACGATTATTCGAATTATTCTCGATGCGCTTTGCAAGTTGCTCGAATTGACAGGAAGATATGCGGCGGAGCTTGGAAAGGCAATGGTTGGTGCGGAAAGCGATTTTGCCGGCGTTTGGGGCGATACATTTTGCGGTTCAGACTTGCCAAAAGAACAGCTGGATGACGCGATTACACAAGCATTCGGAGCTTTTGGAATCCTGCCTTCACCTGTCGCTGGCCAACAGGGCTCACCCAGTGGGGCTCAAGGCACTCCACGCGAAGGTCGAACAGCCATTGATATTGATACAGCACGTTCAATGAATACTGATGAGGCGACCAAGCAACTTATTGAAACTTTGGGTCTTACTTTGACCCGCGGAGAAACAATAGCCTTACTAAACGGCGATGCTACCGACGCAACTGCTAGTATGGTTCACGAAGCTATTAGATATGAAAATCCAGAATTTGCAGCAGTGTTTGACCATCCCGAGCGCGTGCATGATCTGTTCTCTGCCATGGGTGCTATGATTCCCCCTCAAATTAGAGCAAAACTTAACGCAGAAGTGAGACCTGATTTGGATTTCTTAGATTTGCCATTAAACTCTTCCATGTGTGCGACTCCCGCTGCACTAGAAGAATTTGCCGATGCGCGCAAACAAATTATGGCTGGCAGAGCAACTCCCGAAGAAATTGATGAGCAGTTTAGAGGTATGCAAAATAGAGCAATTGATGATCTGGGAGACTTGGCAAAAATTCAACAATTAGGCCCAAATGAATTGCTTCGAAGAGCTGTGCAAAAAGAATTAGAAGGGACTGACTGTAAACCCGGCTTGTTAGATCAATTTAGAAACTCGGCACCCGCACAAGCTATTATGTCATCTGCAGACGGTACTATTTTTGAAAGTATTGAGCAGGCATTTGTGCTCGATCTGGTAGGACCATCAGGATATCTAAGTATGGTCTTGTCGGATACGCACGGCGCTCCATGGTATCGACATCACCAAACCGCCAACTCAATTTGGCCTACTGGTTGGGCTCACGGCCCAAGAGAATCTTGGACGGCATGGTTTGGATTCCCAGACGAAAGCCAAGGCCATTTTCCCAAGACAGTTGCTAAGCATATGCAAAATGAATTGAAGAACCTGAGAGTTAAGTTTAAATCAACGACTGCCGGCGATCCCAAGAAACCAGATGCCATATTTGAATATAAAGACAATAACGGTGGAAACGGCGGATGGAAGATTGGAATGGAAATAGAATATTTGCATTTTAGAAAATATGATGGTGAGATTTCTAGAGAAAATGAATATAGAATAAGATTTTTACGCCTTAACAACCTCGGCGCCAAGCAACGTCCGCCTCCACGCCACCCTGAAGATTGGGAACCCGGAGAAGGCGGCAGCGGTGTACGCCGTTCAGAAGTGCTGGACGTTACGGGAATTACAAGAACCCCGCGAGATGTACAAGATGTAATTGATAACAATGGTTATCTACCACCGTTAGGTACTAGTTTGACAGTTTCTCCGCAGGCACATGTCTTTGGCGAACATATGAGAAGCGTGTTGAGCAAGGCCATGCCGGGAATGTCCGAAGAAGATCTACGTACAAATGTAGAAAAGTTTAGAACAGATATATTTGATAATATTAATGAAAGAATTGCGATGCTCGTTGGAGAAGCCGCTGCCGGCGATACAGACTCTAGTGCCTTTGATTTCGGATATCGCTATAATACAAAGAAAATTAAGTCTCATCATTTGGATCCTGACCACAAACCAAAACATCCGCGCGTGCATTTTCTAGATCCGGAAATATATGGAGGCACAGAAGAACGACCACCAGTCTATGTCGAGCCTCGTACTCGCCCGGGCTGGCTTGGAATTACAGACTCTTTGATTCCAGAATTAGATGGTTGCGATCCAAAAAGAGAAATGCTAGTACGCCTAGGTGATATTAAAGATCATGTTAGTGAAGTACGAAGCAGAATCAAAGAGGATCCTCGACTTAATTTTGATCCGCAATGTGTTAAAGAAATTCCATTTCACAGAATTCTTAACAAAGGTAGCCATGCACAACTAGAGGGAATTGTGATGGCCACAATTAGAGTTGTCATTGCAAAAATCATGCTGGAATCGCTACCGTTCTTTACCAAATTTGAAGCTAAATTTCCAGAAGTATACGATGATTCTCTTTTGGCGTATTTAATTCAACAAGTCGTACAGAAAATCACTAGATACGATGAAGATGGAGAAAGTGACTATGAGTTTAGGTGGCTATTTCTGGAACAGTGCGTACAGATATATAGTCGCCGCGTCAAATTGGGTGATATCGAAGAAGTTCCAGCAGATGCTGAAGCGGCAATGAGTAGAATCCGCGAAGCACAAAAAGCATATAAATACCCATTTGATGAGGACGATCCACAATTAAGCTGGCCGTTTACAAGCGGCAAAAAACGCCGTCATAATCCTCCGAAACCTTTGAGCCCGGGCTTCGCTGTTGGCAGCGATGGCCATATTAACTGGTTTGAGAACCTGTTTTATGGTGACGGAAAGTATCAATTCGACAAAAAGCTCAAATTTATTGCTAAGCATGAACGTGACGCAAAACTCATCGCTAGATATGTCATTGAGAGCGAGTTGGAAACAATGGGTCAAATAATAGCTGATACGTTAAAACCGCGACCACAAGTTAGCAACCTAAAGAAATACTTCTTAGGTACCAGCGGTTGGTGTCAAGGCAGTACCCTTAAGGTAGACTTGCCTACGGTTGAAGGTGAGAAGCTTCCTTTCCCGGGAGACACGCTTAGTGTGGCCGCTACTGCTGATGATAATCCGCTTGATGATTTTAAAGAAATGTTGGTAGAGGACGATTTTATTAATGTTGCGCTACCCGGTCTCGATTGGGCTAAAACATCAAAATTTGAAAAAGGTCAATTTATTTTAGAGAAATATATATTAATTAAAGAAAAGCCTCAAGATCCGCTTACCACTTCACCATTGCGACAGTCAGTTGTGGAAAGGGATGGTCACTTATATGGTGTTGTGAGTTTAGATGAATGGTCGCGCTATATAAGAAGATTAATTCAGACAGATCCAAGTCTCGGTTCCAAATATATATCTGAACTTTGGGGCACACAATCTGTTGAGCGCGATGAAGAAGGTGATCAATCATTAACTGGCGATGCCGGCTGGAAGTATGGTTTGCGCCTGTCTTATGTACCTCCAGAGGATTTTGTATTAGAAGGTGATGAAGATGTGCTTGCTGAAGCAGCTGAGCACTTCAAGGCTTTTGGACTAGCTGCGCCAAAGGGAGCAACCATGCACACTGTGCCAACACCACCACCAGATGAAAATAATCGCCCATATGGTCATGAATATTATACTACTCCGAATATGTACTCACCCCAAACAGAGACATTTCTTACACATGAAGTTGAACATAAACACGAAAATGCAAGATACATAATCCCTCTTGCAACAACTGAAGATGTTATTGTAGATCATAGGCTCGATGAATTTGATATAAACGATGAGGAATACGGATACGATATGTACTGCATGGTGGACAAATTGATTGAAGAGACCGACTTTAAACTGGTGTTCGACTATTGTATACCAATCCCCAGAATGCTGTCGCTCTTAACAATGTATTGTTCTTATAACTGGATGGCGTCAATTGGTGAAGATGATGGCTGGAAAGAACCTAAAGATCGAGTCAGAGATCAGTTCTTTTGGGGTGATAAATCTTTTGAAGAATGG
>CENL01030362.1_pt1 | contig 10412 bp, 7 predicted proteins | sample 530221 | NCBI WGS metagenome assembly CENL01 (sample SAMEA2619791, study PRJEB7988) | marine metagenome | isolation source: saline water (ENVO:00002010), including
AGCGCCGTGCGTGCGGACAACCCGGAAGTTGTGGCCGCGCGCGGCGCACGCGTACCGGTGGTGCCGCGCGCCGAGATGCTCGCGGAGCTTATGCGTTATCGCCACGGCATCGCGGTGGCGGGCACGCACGGTAAAACTACCACCACCAGCCTGATCGCTGCGGTATTTGCCGAAGCGGGGCTGGACCCCACCTTCGTTATCGGCGGCCTGGTGAACTCCGCCGGTAGCAACGCCCAGCTCGGCGCCAGCCGTTTCCTGGTGGCAGAGGCTGACGAAAGCGATGCCTCGTTCCTGCACCTGCAGCCCATGGTCACTGTGGTGACCAATATTGAAGCCGACCACATGGAAACCTATGGCGGTGATTTTGCGACCCTGCGCGGTACCTTCCTGGAGTTCCTGCACAACCTGCCTTTCTACGGCCTGGCAGTCATGTGCATCGACGACCCCGTGGTTGCCGGGATGCTGCCGGATCTGTCGCGCCAGTTCCTGACCTATGGTTTTGACGACGCGGCAGACTACCGCATTACCAACGTGCGCAAGCTGGGCCTGACGACTGAGTTTACCGTGTTGCGTCCCGGTGATTTGCCGCCGCTGCCAGTGCAGCTGAATATGCCCGGCGAGCACAATGTGCAGAACGCAACCGCAGCGATCGCTGTGGCCTGTGATGAAGGCGTGGATGATGCGGCCATCCAGCGCGGGCTGGCAGGCTTTGCCGGCGTTGGGCGCCGCTTCAGTGTGCTCGGCGATCTGCAGATTGCGCAGGGCAGCGTGCTGCTGGTGGATGATTATGGCCATCACCCCACGGAAGTGCGCGCCACGCTGGAGTCCGCGCGCCAGGCCTGGCCAGAGCGTCGCGTGGTCATGGTTTACCAGCCGCACCGCTATTCGCGTACGCGCGACCTGTATGAGGATTTTGTCGCGGTGCTCTCGCGCTGTGATGCGCTGTTGTTGCTGGACGTCTACCCGGCGGGCGAAGAGCCCATCTCCGGCGCAGACAGCCGCAGCCTGACCCGCAGTATCCGCCAGCGCGGGCAGGTAGAACCGGTGTTTGTGGAAAGTATTGAGGAAGTGGCGCAGGTGCTCGGCGGTATTCTTCGCGACGGTGACGTTGTGCTCACCCAGGGCGCTGGCAACATCGCGCGGCTGGCTCAGGACCTGCTGGCCCTGGGTAACCTGGCGGAGGTGCGCGCATGAGCTGGCAGCAAGCGAGTGCTGGCACCGTGGCGGTGCTGCTGGGTGGGCGCTCTGCCGAGCGCGACGTATCGCTGCAGAGCGGTGCGACGATTGTCACTGCCCTGCGTGCACTGGGCTGTGAGGTGCGCGAGGTGGACCCTGCAGTGCCCGGATGGGTGACACAGCTGGACAACGTGACCTTTGCCTTCAATGCCCTGCACGGGCCGGGTGGTGAGGACGGTGTGATCCAGGGTGCGCTGGAAACCCTGCAGATTCCCTATTCCGGCTCCGGCGTCCTGGGCTCTGCGCTGGCCATGGACAAACAGCGCAGCAAGCTGCTCTGGCAGGGTGTTGGCGTCAGCACCGGCGGCTTTGTGATGCTCGACGCACACAGCGATTGGGAGGCGGTGATAGCGCGCTTCGGCAAGGTATTTGTCAAGCCGGCCTGTGAAGGTTCCAGCGTTGGCATGGCGCCGGCCGCGTCTGCGGAGGCGCTAGCCCGGGCATGGCAGAAGGCCTCCGCGTTTGGCGGCACCGTGCTGGCGGAGCAGTTTATCCAGGGCCCCGAATACACCGTGGCGGTGCTCGGTGAGAGCACGCTGCCGTCGATCCGCATGGAAACCGATCGCGAGTTCTACGACTACGAGGCGAAGTATCTGTCGGACGAAACGCGCTATCACTGTCCCAGTGGCCTGAGCGCCGCGGATGAAGCAGAAGCGGGCGCTCTGGCGCTGGCGGCGTTCCGCAGCCTCGGCTGCTCTGTGTGGGGCCGCGTGGATCTGATGCGCGACAGCGATGGGCGGTTCTATGTGTTGGAAGTCAACACCATTCCCGGCATGACCTCGCACAGCCTGGTGCCGATGGCCGCGCGCGCGGTGGGCATGTCCATCGAAGCGCTGGTACAGCGCATTGTCGAATTGAGCTGGGAGGGCCGTGCGCATGGGTGAGCCGCGCAAGGCAGCGACCACACGGCGCCGCAGTTCAGCAGGGGCGACACGCCGGCGGCCCGCGCGTGCGCCGCGTCCGCGCGTGCGGCCCGGCCTGCGCCTGCTCGACGGCTGGGTCAACCGCCTGCTGGTCCTGCTCGCCACCGGTGTGGTGTGTGTGGTCGGCCTGCGTGGATGGATTGCCCTGCAGGAGATACCGGTGCAGCGCATCGCGGTAACCGGTTCGCTGCACCGCACCCAGACCGAGGTGGTGCAGGACATGGTCCAGCCCGCTCTGGTGGGCGGGTTCCTGAGCGCGAACCTGGACGAGGTGCGCGCCCGGCTGCAGGACCTGCCCTGGATCTATCGGGTCAGTGTGCGCCGGCGCTGGCCCAGCACCCTGGAGATCAGTGTGCAGGAGCAGTTGCCCATCGCCCGTTGGGGGCAGGGGGGCTTTTTGAATCACGAGGGTGAGGTATTCCAGTCTGCCAGCGTGACAGGTGAAGACTCGCTGCCGCGACTCGAGGGCCCGCCGGGCTCAGCGCGCGAGCTGATCGTCAACTACCAGCAGCTGGGTGACCTGCTGCAACCGATGGGGCTGGTGCTGCACGCCCTGTCACTCGACGATCGCGGGCATCTGAGCGCCGAGCTTGATAGCGGCACACGACTGGCTCTGGGTAACGTGGATTTTGCCGATCGCCTCGAGCGGTTTGCAACGGTCTACCACCGCGAGCTGGCGGCGCGCTGGAGCGAAGTGGAGCGGGTGGACCTGCGCTACGAGAGCGGACTGGCGGTGGCGTTCCGCGAGCCGGAAGCAGAAGCCGCGCAACTGGCCAGTGTGGTCGATAAATAATTCAGTGGGGAGTGTCACTGCCATGGGCAGCGTTCAGGACAAAAGGATGATCGTAGGGCTGGATATCGGCACATCCAAGGTGGTGGCCCTGGTAGGGGAGATCGGCGCTGAAGGTGGGCTGGAAGTCGTGGGCATCGGCTCTCATCCGTCCAAGGGCATGAAGAAGGGCGTGATCGTCAATATCGAGTCAACCGTGCAGTCCATTCAGCGCGCCGTGGAAGAGGCGGAGCTGATGGCGGGTTGCCAGATTCACTCGGTGTACGTGGGCATCGCCGGCAGTCACATCCGCAGCCTGAACTCGCACGGCATTGTGGCAATTCGCGATCGTGAGGTGCAGCCGCCCGACCTCGAGCGGGTGCTGGACGCGGCGCAAGCAGTAGCCATTCCCGCCGACCAGAAGGTGCTGCACATCCTGCCCCAGGAATACGTGATCGATAACCAGGAGGGCGTCAAGGAACCCCTGGGCATGTCCGGCGTGCGCCTCGAGGCCAAGGTGCACCTTGTGACCTGTGCGGTGAATGCGGCACAGAACATCGAAAAATGCATTCGGCGCTGTGGCCTGGAAGTGGAAGAGGTGATTCTCGAGCAGCTGGCTTCCAGCTACTCCGTGCTGACGGAAGACGAGCGCGAGCTGGGCGTGTGCCTGGTGGACATAGGCGGCGGCACCACAGACATCGCCATCTTCACAGAAGGGTCCATTCGCCACACCGGCGTAATCCCCATTGCCGGTGACCAGGTCACCAACGATATCGCCACCGCGCTGCGCACGCCCACGCAGCACGCTGAAGAGATCAAGATCAAGTATGCCTGCGCCCTGACGCAGCTCGCCGGCCCGGACGAAACCATCAAGGTGCCGAGTGTGGGCGACCGCCCGCCGCGGGACCTATCCCGGCAGTCGCTGGCCGAGGTGGTGGAGCCACGTTACGACGAGCTGTTCACGCTGATCCAGGGCGAACTGCGCCGCAGTGGCTACGAAGAAGCCATTAGGGCCGGTGTTGTGCTCACCGGTGGCACCTCGAAGATGGAAGGTGTGGTTGAACTGGCCGAAGAGATTTTTCATATGCCGGTGCGGGTGGGTTACCCGCAGTCGGTGAAGGGATTGAACGACATTGTGCGCAACCCGATCTACTCCACCGGGGTAGGCCTGTTGCAGTACGGGCAGAAGCAGGCGGGAGAGCGCGCCGGCAGTGCCCAGCGCAGCGCGGCCAGCGGCGAGGGCCTGGTGGCCCGTCTGCGCAACTGGATCCAGAGCAATTTCTAGAATTTTTTGCGGTAAACCGTCACGCCACGGCGTGGCAACATAAAGGAAAGGGGAGAAACGCTATGTTTGAACTTATCGACAACGTACCACAGAACGCGGTCATCAAGGTCATTGGTGTTGGCGGTGGCGGCGGCAACGCGGTCAAGCACATGATCGAGAATTCCGTGGAAGGTGTGGATTTCATCTGTGCCAATACCGACGCGCAGGCGCTGTCGGACATCCGTTCGAAGACCGTGCTGCAGTTGGGCGGTGCCATCACCAAGGGGCTGGGTGCCGGCGCCAACCCGGAAATCGGGCGCGCTGCAGCGCTTGAGGACCGCGAGCGCATTGCCGATGCCCTGCGCGGAGCCGACATGGTGTTTATCACCGCCGGCATGGGCGGCGGTACCGGCACGGGCGGCGCACCGATTGTGGCCGAAGTGGCGCGTGAGATGGGCATTCTCACGGTTGCTGTGGTCACCCGGCCGTTCCCGTTCGAGGGCAAGAAGCGTTTGGCGATTGCGCTGGACGGGGTGCAGGAATTGCAGCAACACGTCGATTCGCTGATCACCATTCCCAACGAAAAGTTGCTGGAAGTGCTCGGAAAAAGTACCAGTTTATTGGATGCCTTCAAAGAAGCGAATGATGTATTGTTGGGCGCAGTTCAGGGTATCGCTGACCTGATTATCCGCCCCGGCATGATCAACGTGGATTTTGCCGACGTGCGCACGGTCATGTCCGAGATGGGTATGGCGATGATGGGTACCGGTTCTGCCCGTGGTGAAAACCGGGCCCGGGAAGCAGCGGAACGCGCCATCAACAGCCCGCTGCTGGACGATATCGATCTGCGCGGGGCGCGCGGTATCCTGGTGAATATTACGGCAGGCCTGGATTTGTCGCTCGGTGAGTTTTCCGAAGTTGGCGACACAATCGAGGAATTTGCGTCGGATGACGCCACAGTAGTGGTCGGCACCGTGATTGACCCGAACATGACCGACGAGCTTAAAGTGACGGTTGTGGCGACGGGTCTGGGCAGCGAGGTGGCGCGAGCGGCACCGCTGCAGGTGGTGAATTCGGCTCCACGCGCGGCGGTTGCAGCGGCGGATGAAGAGCCCGATTACCGCGATCTGGAGCGGCCGACCAAGATGCGTCGCGCCATGTCTGCCGGTGGCGAGGCCGCGGCGATGGCGAGCGACGATTATTTTGACATCCCCGCATTTTTGCGGCGCCAGGCGGACTAGCGAGGCAGGATCGACACACCGATCGGCTGCCTCGGCGGGTTCGGGGCAGAGGAGATGGGTGAAGGCATGATTCGACAGCGCACATTACGCAACGCCATCAAGGCAACAGGTGTTGGCTTGCACACGGGCGAAAAGGTGTATCTCACCCTCTCGCCCGCGCCAGTGGACGCCGGGATTGTATTCCGCCGGGTGGATCTCGACCCGGTGGTGGAAATTCCGGCTCGGGCGGAAAATGTGCGGGAAACCACGCTCTCCACCACGCTGATCGCCAATGGCGAGAAGGTGTCGACGGTCGAGCACCTGATGTCAGCCATGGCGGGGCTGGGTATCGATAATGCGTTCGTCGATGTCAGTGCGTCGGAAGTGCCTATCATGGATGGCAGTGCGGGCCCGTTTGTATTCCTCATCCAGTCCGCGGGGATTGAGGAGCAACCGGCGGCGAAGAAATTCATCCGCATCAAGCGTCCGGTCACGGTGGAAGACGGGGACAAGACAGCCAGCTTTCTCCCCTTTGATGGCTTCAAGGTCTCGTTTTCCATCGAGTTTGATCATCCCGTGTTCCGCGAGCGCTCGCCGCATGCGGAAATCGATTTTTCCAGCACCTCGTTCGTCAAGGAAGTGAGCCGCGCGCGCACGTTCGGGTTCATGCACGAAATCGAGTATCTGCGCTCTCAGGGCCTGGCCCGTGGTGGCAGCGTGGACAACGCGATCGTGGTGGATGAATACCGCATCCTGAACCAGGATGGTTTGCGCTACGACGATGAATTTGTGAAGCACAAGATTCTAGACGCCATCGGTGACGTCTACCTGCTCGGCTACAGTGTCATCGGCGAGTATCGGGCGCACAAGTCCGGCCACGCACTCAACAATGCCTCCCTGCGCGCCCTGATCGCCCAGCCGGATGCCTGGGAAATGGTGACCTTCGAAGACGAAGCGACGGCCCCCATCTCCTTCTCCCTGAGTCCTGCTGCGGCCTGATAGTCTGCCAGCCCGCAGGGACCTTGCTGCGGGGCGCTGTCACTGCCTCCCCCAAGTGTCGGACACGCAAATTGTGATTGGTAATATTCCCGTGACTATGGCACACTCGCGCGTCAGTTCATTGCAACCGGTTGCCAATGAAAGTCATTCTGATAAGCCGCAAGCACGGCGGGTCCCGCTCCCTGGAGTTGGGTCGCTGGTCCCGTGCCCTGCTGTCCCTGTGCTGTCTGGGGCTGCCGCTGGGTATGGTTGCGCTCGGGTACTTTGTGGGCCAGGAGACGCAGGCGCGCGATGTACGCGATAACTCCCTGGACAGCCTGCAGGACGAACTCGCCACCCAGTCCACTGAACTCGAAGGGCTTCGGTTAGAGGCCGAGCGCAAGCTGCAGGCCATGACCCTGAGCCTTGCCGAGCTGCAGGCGCGCATGACGCGCCTCGACGCGCTGGGCGAGCACCTCACCGTCATGGCCGACCTGCAGGACGGTGAGTTCGATTTCAGCCAGCCGCCCGCCGTGGGTGGCCCTCTGGCCGCAGACTTCAGCGTGGAGTATCTAGCGCCCGATCTGACGGGCGAGCTGCAACATTTTGCCGAGCGTCTCACAGAGCGCGAACAGCAGTTGGAGATACTCGAGTCGCTGCTGACCCATCGCAAGCTGGACGACGAAGCCTGGGTTTCCGGTCGGCCAGTGGAGAAAGGCTGGGTGTCTTCCGGCTTTGGCGTGCGCACAGACCCCTTTTCCGGCAAGCGCTCCGCGCATTACGGTATCGACTATGCGGGCAAGGCCGGCTCTAATGTGATCGCCGTGGCCGGTGGCGTCGTGACCTTTGCCGGCAACGACAGCAACGGCTACGGGATGCTGGTCGAAGTCTCTCACGGCGACGGTCTGCTAACGCGCTACGCACACAATCAATCCAACCTGGTTGAGCCTGGCGATCTTGTGCGCAAGGGGCAGGCTGTCGCCCTCATGGGTTCCAGTGGCCGCGCCACGGGGCCGCATGTGCACTTCGAGGTCTACAAACACGGCCGCCCGGTCGACCCTTCCAGCTACGTGCATCGCACCCGACGCTGAATCTCCACCACCGCTGAATTTGTTCCCCGCCGGGTGTTGAGCCGGGCGGGTGATGCCCTGATGTCTAACGCAGTGATTTCCTAATGATTACGACTACGATGAAGAAGATCTTCGGCACCCGCAATGACCGGGAGCTGAAGCGCATGGGCAAGATCGTCCGCCAGATCAATGCACTGGAAGAAAGCATGCAGGCACTGGACGATGCGGCGCTCGCGGCAAAGACGGCCGAATTCCGCCAGCGGCTGGCGGACGGTGCCACCCTGGACAAGATCCTGCCGGAGGCGTTTGCCGTGGCCCGCGAGGCCAGCCAGCGCACCTTGGGCATGCGGCACTTTGATGTCCAGCTCATCGGGGGCATGGCATTGCACGAAGGCAAGATTGCGGAAATGGGCACGGGCGAGGGCAAGACGCTCGTGGCGACGCTGCCCGCCTATCTCAACGCGCTGTCCGGCAACAGCGTGCACCTGATTACCGTGAACGACTATCTTGCTGGGCGCGATGCGGCATGGATGGCGCCGTTGTACCGTTTCCTCGGTGTGTCTGTCGGCGTGGTGCGTTCGGGCCAGAGTCAGGAGCAGAAACGCGAGGCCTATCGTGCGGACATCATCCACGGTACCAACAACGAATTCGGCTTCGACTATCTGCGCGACAACATGGCCTTTCGCCTCGAGGACAAACTCCAGGGTGACTTGAGCTTTGCCATTGTCGACGAAGTTGACTCCATCCTGATTGACGAGGCGCGGACGCCGCTGGTGATCTCCGGCGCCTCCGAAGACAGCTCGGTGCTCTATCAGCGCATCAACAAGCTCATTCCCCTGCTCAAGCGAGATACCGAAGGAGAGGAAGGCCATTTCACGGTCGATGAGAAACAGCGCCAGATCGAGCTGACCGAGGGGGGGCACGAGTACGTGGAGGAGCTGCTGACCGGCGAGGGCCTGTTGCAGGAGGGCGACAGCCTGTATGCCGCCACCAACCTCAACCTGTTGCACCACGTGTATTCGGGGCTGCGCGCGCATGCCTTGTTCCACCGCGATGTTGAGTACATTGTGCAGGGCGATCAGGTGGTGCTGATCGACGAGCATACCGGGCGTACCATGGCCGGTCGCAGGCTGTCCGAAGGTCTGCACCAGGCCATCGAGGCCAAGGAAGGGGTGCGCATCCAGAACGAGAGCCAGACGTTGGCCTCAACCACCTTCCAGAATTACTTCCGTCTATACAAGAAGCTGGCGGGCATGACCGGCACAGCGGATACCGAGGCGTTTGAATTCCGCCAGATCTACGGTCTGGACGTGTTGGTGATTCCCACCAACAAGCCGCGTCAGCGCAAGGACCTGAACGACCTTGTGTACCTCACGCGCGCGGAAAAATTCGACGCCATTGTCACCGACGTCAAGGATTGCATCGAGCAGGGCGCGCCGGTGCTGGTGGGTACCGCATCGGTGGAAACCTCAGAGGAGCTGTCCCAGCGCTTTCGCACCGCGAAGATCCCGCACAAGGTGTTGAACGCCAAATATCACGAGCAGGAAGCGGAGATCATCGCTCAGGCGGGCCGGCCCGGCGTGGTGACGATCGCCACCAACATGGCGGGTCGCGGTACCGATATCGTGCTGGGTGGCAGCCTTGAGGCTGAGCTCGAAGCGCTGGACGAGGTGTCAGAGGCGCAGCGCGCCGAGTTGACGGCGGCCTGGCGTGAGCGGCATGAGGCCGTGTTGGCGGCGGGTGGCCTACACATTCTGGGCACCGAGCGGCACGAATCGCGGCGTATCGACAACCAGCTGCGTGGCCGTGCCGGCCGCCAGGGTGACCCCGGGCTGTCGCGATTCTACCTGTCGCTGGAAGACAACCTCATGCGCATTTTCGCCTCCGACCGGGTGAAAGGCTTCATGCAGAAACTGGGTATGGAGAAAGGCGAGGCGATCGAGCATCGCATGGTCACCAACGCCATCGAGAAAGCGCAGCGCAAGGTGGAAGGCCGCAACTTCGACATCCGCAAGCAACTGCTGGAATATGACGATGTCGCCAACGACCAGCGTCAGATCATCTACCAGCAGCGTAATGAGTTGCTCAGCGAAGCCGATATCGCCGAGACCATCACCGCCATCCGCGAGGATGTAGTGAACGAGGCGATCTCCAGCTATATTCCGCCGATGAGTGTAGAGGAGCAGTGGGACGTGCCCGGGCTCGAGCGGCAGCTGGAGGCGGAGTTTGCCGTGACCCTGCCGGTGCAGGCCTGGCTGGACGAGGATGACAGTCTCCACGAAGAGGCGCTGCGTGAAAAGATCGTCGCTGCGGTGCAGGCCGCCTACGACGCCAAGAGTGCGGACGTGGGCCCGCCCATGCGCAAGATCGAGAAGCAGATCATGCTGCAGGTGCTCGACACCCTGTGGAAGGACCACCTCGCGACCATGGATCACCTGCGCCAGGGTATTCACCTGCGCGCGTACGCGCAGAAAAACCCCAAGCAGGAGTACAAGCGGGAATCTTTCGCTCTGTTCGAGCAGCTGCTGCAGAACCTCAAGTATGAGGTGGTGAAGTTCCTGAGCCACGTGCAAATCCAGCACCAGGATGAATCGGCGTTGATTGAGGCGCGGCGGCGCGAAGCGGCGGAGCGCGAGAAGCTGGCGTTTCAGCACGCTGCGGCCTCCGCCATGGCGGAGGAAGCGCTGGCCAGTGCATCAGCCGAGCCGGCAGCCGCTGAAACGCCGCAAACCTTTACCCGTGAGCAGCCCAAGGTGGGACGCAACGAACCCTGCCCCTGCGGCAGCGGGAAAAAGTTCAAGCAATGCCATGGGCGCATTGATTAACGCAGGCAGCGTAGCGGGAGAAAACGCGTATGGCGGTGGGTGAAGCAAACCTCGGTGAATTGCTGCCGGTCGCGGGCTTGCGCCTGGCCACGGTGTCGGCCGGCATCAAGAAACCCGGGCGCAGGGA
>CENL01042191.1_pt1 | contig 10412 bp, 9 predicted proteins | sample 530221 | NCBI WGS metagenome assembly CENL01 (sample SAMEA2619791, study PRJEB7988) | marine metagenome | isolation source: saline water (ENVO:00002010), including
ATTTGGTCCCGGCGCGGTTATCGAGTCTCAAGCTCCGATCGCAACTCGTCCGATAAGGGGAGTTGAACGGGTCGTGCACGGCCGCGGGCGGAGTCTCGCACGCACGACGCCTGGTGTCCACCACCACGCCCAACGGATGAACGGGCAACGGACACCCAGATACGGTTCGATCGGGCGGAGCCCGCCGACCACGGACGATCACCCCGCGGGTATGGGTCGGGGAGCAGCGCCGGATTTGATCCGGCGTGCGTCAGCGGAGTGCCGTCATGCGCCACGCATCAAATACATCAGGGAAAACTATGAACACCAAGAACCGCCGCTCGTTGCTGTGTCCTGTTCTCATGATCGCGTGCGCCGGGTCGCTCGCGGCATTGCCCGCGTGTGGCGCCAAGCGCACCGGATTCTGGAACAAGAGCAAGCAGTCCCAGATCCAGAACGAACAAGCACGCACCAGCAGCTATTTCGTCGCACACAATGAAGATGCGAAGGCAGAGCCCAAGCTCGGAGGTTCCCTCAAGAGCAACTCCAGCGCGAGCATCGACGCGATGAGCGCGGAGGACACGAACAGCACACCCAAGACCTACCCGACACCGGAACCGCTGGAGAACACGGCACAACGCACCGAGGTTGCATCTGGCAACACCGTGAACACGGGCAGCAAGGACAACAACCTTGGCGGAAACGCTGAGCAGCAGAACCTGCGACTGGGAACCGCCGACGCGGAAACCCCTGTCGAGCGTGAGCCGTATTTCACAAACTCCACCGAATCACCCGCGGCACTCCGCTCTGGCGACATCAGCGCCTTCGTGTACGCCAATGCGATGGGCGTTGAGTTGCCGAGCGAATCGAACTCAGAAGCTGTCCGCGCCACTGTCAATGTTCGCCAAGTGACCAGCTCGTACGCGGGATCGGACTTTGACCCAACCGTCACGCCTGACGGGCAGTACCTCGTCTTCGCGAGCACCCAGCACCGTCCGACCGCGGATATCTATGTCAAGACCAACTCCGGTTCTGTGGTGACCCGGCTCACGGATGACCCCTCACAGGATGTCATGCCCGCAGTATCACCCGATGGAAACTACATCGCGTTCTCGTCAGATCGCACCGGTTCGTGGGATCTGTTCATCATGCCGTTTGAAGGCGGCAAGGTTGTCCAGCTCACCTCCGAGAGTGCTCACGACCTGCACCCGACCTGGTCACCCGATGGGCGTCAGGTGGCGTTCTGTCGCTTGGGTCAGCAGTCTGGCCGCTGGGAAATCTGGGTGAAAGATGTGATGAGCGATGCGGGGCCGCAGTTTGTTGGTTTCGGGCTCTTCCCTGAGTGGTGCCCAGTCTCGGGAACGGGTATCGCGGGTGCCGACCAGATCCTGTTCCAGCGTTCTCGTGAGCGTGGCGATCGGGCATTCTCAGTCTGGACCCTCGATTACAACCCCGTTCCAGGGACCGCTGGTCGCGAAACCGAGATCGCCGCAGGCCCGAACCAGGCGCTGATCAACCCGTCCTGGTCGCCCGATGGCAAGTTCATCACCTTTGCCGCGGTCCCCAACTCCGAATCCTGGTCACAGGGCGGAACCGCTCGCCCGGAATCATCCACGATCTGGATGGTCTCAACCGAAGGTACCGGCAAAATCAAGCTCACCGACGGTGACACGATCGACCTGATGCCGGTTTGGGGGCGCAACAACGATATCTTCTTCGTGTCGAATATGGATGGCCAAGACCACCTTTGGTCGATGGAACTATCACCAGCCATCCGCGCGGCGAGCGTCACCATGCCTGATATCGCAAACTCATTCGCCACGGTTCCGACCGAGGGCAACGAATAAACCCACCCACCCGCTCGGCGTGATGAAAATCACGCCCGGCGTTTCCCGGGGCTCGATGCCCCACGACGATACTCGGACGGGAACGGACGCCCGTCTCAGACTTTGGCAGGACGCCATGACAAGTGCACAGACCATGCTCAACCGGGTGATCACGATCGCAATGCTCGCGTCGATGCTCGTGGTTCATACCGCGTGCTCGATGACAAAGGAACGGGATCCCCTGACTCCTCCCGGCGTGATCGTCTCACCATACGATGCGACGCAGGGTGATGTCCTCTGGGCGGTGATCCCACCGCTCAACGAATCCGGGACCTCGATCGCGGATCCCAATGAGGTCGGGGACGCGATCGTCGCTGCCGTTCAGCAGATCCGCGGCGTTCGCTGCCTCCCACTCAACCGAACCATCGACGCGATGCGTTCACTCGGTTTCCTGGGCGGGATTGAGACATCGAGCGATGCGCACCAGATCGCGGAATACCTTGGTGCGGATGGGGTCCTTGTTGGTTCGATTACCGCCTACGACCCATATGACCCACCAACACTGGGGCTCGCACTGGCGCTGTACGCCAAGCCAGGTGCGATGGCACAGACCACAAGCGCTTCGCTTGATACCCGAGCACTCACCAGCGCATTCAGCGACTTTGGAACCACCGCCAGGCACAACTTTGCGGGCCAGCCCGTATCTGTTGTCAGCGAGCACCTCGACGGACGAAACCATGAGGTGCAGTACGCGGCCCGAGCGTACGCAGAGGGTCGCAGTGAACGACAAAGCGCGATGCAATGGCGTATCTACCTTGCGAGCATGGATCTGTACACACAGTTCGCCGCCCACCACACGGTTGGTCGGTTGATCGACGAGGAATGGCTCCGGCTCGCGCGGCAACCCGCGAGCGAAGGGGCGTACGACTGAACGGGGCCTGTGCTCCGGGAAACGGAGCATGATGTGAACCCGGATCAGCACTCTCCAAATACCACCCACACGGATCGGAGCGATCGTGCTCACGACGATGTCGTGTGTGTGACACTCCAACGCCCCCCTCATTTCTGGCGATTCGTATGCTCATCCGATGGTGCGGGCGAGTTGCTTGAGCAACTGGCGGACCTTGCGGACAACCCCAACACGACCCTGACATGGGACGATGCTGAACGCATCGCGTCCGAAATTGTTGTGCATCATCATCTCGATCCGCCTTCAGAGGGGTCCTCGAAAGCCCGATAGCACAACCAGACAGATCACACAGCCACTTTTATCAACGCCTACGGGCGGATCGCCGGAGCATACGCATGACCACGCTGCCGATTACTGACGAGTTCGCGAGTTACCTCACCGACGAGCGTCACTTCTCCCCCTACACCGCTCGTTGCTATGGCGCGGATCTGCGTCAGTACATCGAGTACATCGTGAATGACACAGGCATTCGTATCGATCAGGACGCGGAGCAGCACGCGCTGAACTCCCGCAAGTCTCCCGGCGGCGATGTTGCCGGCACAATCGACCGCCCTACTGTATCCAACATCATCTGCGACGCGGACGCGGACCTGATTCGTGCCTACCTGGGATTCCTGGGTGAGCAGAGTTATTCCCCCGCAACGATGGCGAGGAAGATCGCGACCCTGCGTTCCTTCTACAAGTGGGGTCACCGTCACGGGTACACCAAAACCAACCCGATGACCCTGATCCGAACTCCCCGCCAGTCCAAGCGACTGCCCAAAGCGATCACTATCGAGCAGATCGAGCGTCTCCTCGCGGCCCCCAACGAGCACGATGTCCTCGGGCGTCGGGATCGCGCGATGCTTGAGACCCTGTACTCAACAGGCATCCGTGTCTCCGAACTCGTCGGGCTGAATCATGATGATCTCGACTTTGAGAACGAGGCGATGCATGTCCGAGGCAAGGGACGCAAAGAACGCATCGTCCCACTCGGTTCGCACGCTCTGAACGCGATCCGTCGGTATATCGAGCTTATGAGCAACGACTCCAAGTTTGGACCTATCTGGTCGAACCGACACAGCGCGGATGATGTGCTCCCACTGTTCCTCAACAAGCATGGCAAGCGTCTCTCCTCGAGGAGTGTCCGCCGGAAGCTCGATAAGTATCTGCGTGCGGTTGGTCTCGATCCAACGATTTCCCCACACACGCTCCGTCACTCATTCGCGACACATCTGCTCGACAACGGCGCAGATCTGCGGAGTGTCCAAGAGCTGCTCGGGCATCAGTCACTCTCGACCACACAGGTTTACACACATCTGTCTACCTCGCGTGTCGAAGACGCATACAAAGACGCACATCCGCGAGCGGAAGCGGGTTGATCAACGACGAACCGGTTACGAACCAACCAACGCCTCGAGCATCGCTCGGGGCGTTTTTTGATGGACGGGCACATGCACCTCAGGCGCAACCTCGACGAGCGGGATGAGCACAAAGTCCCGTTCGTGCAAACGCGGGTGCGGGACGCATAGGCCGGGTTCGTTGATGATTTGATCTGCGTAGATCAGCAGATCCAGATCGAGCGTGCGGGGGCCCCATCGTTTCTCACGCGTTCGGTCGCGTCCGAAATCCTGCTCGATCGAGAGCAGGTCTTCAAGCAGCTCGCGTGGAGATCGTCTTGTTCGCACATGGGCAGCGGCGTTGAGATATGGCCCCTGCCCCTCCGGGCCAACGGGTTCCGTCTCGATGATCGAGGAGGACTTGACGAGATGAGTCCCCTCGATCGTATCGATCGCCTCGAGTGCTCCGCGGATGTTGGATGGGCGGTCTCCCAGGTTCGAGCCGAGTGCGATGTACGCGTCGAGTAGCATCACCCAGTGAATGCGTTCGACGGTATGAGTTCAAGCGTGACGGCCCAAAGAAAAACCGGCCTAACGAAGGGCCGGTCGAGAGAGAGTCTGAAATGACACTTCGATTAGTGCGAACGCATTGGCTCAAGCTCCCGCATACGGTGCTGCATTTGAGCCTTGAGCCGTGCGAGGATTGATGAGTGCATCTGCGATACGCGTGATTCGGATAGATCGAGCGTGGTACCGATTTCCTTCATCGTCATGCCTTCATAGTAATAGAGCACGATGATGAGGCGCTCGGCACGGGTAAGGCCCTTGGTCATCAGTTCCTTGAGGTCCTGACGCTGGATGAGCTTGACGGGGCTTTCCTGGGCCTCGTCCTTGATGACATCGATTTCGCGGAGTTCGCGAGAGCCCTCGGACTGGTAGCATTTGCGGGTGATGCTCGTCACAGCGACGGCAGACGAGTCCCGCTTGTACTTCACGAACTCGTTCTTGTCGATTTCGAGGCGATTGGCGATTTCTTTATCCGTCGCCTTTCGACCGATCTCCATCTGGATCTGCTGCTTCGCGGCTTCGACCTTGGATGTGCGGTGGCGTACAAGACGCGGAACCCAGTCCATCGAACGCAGCTCGTCGAGAATCGCGCCGCGGATACGCGGAGCGCAGTAGGTCTCAAACTTGACACCGCGATCGAGATCGTATGCATCGATCGCGTCCATCAAACCGAATAGCCCTGCGGACATCAGGTCCTCAAGATCCACTTCATCGGGGAGGCGCTGATAGATACGCTCTGCGTTGTAACGCACGAGGTGGAGGAATCGTTCGATGATGAAGTTGCGAAGCTCCTCGTCTGGATTCGATTGGTACATCGTCCAGACTTCGGGCATCTCGATATCATCGAAACGAGAAGGAAGATTGCTGGATGTCGCGTGTTGCGCGCTTTGGCGCGATGAGAACTTTGATCTCATGGCTGTCATCGGTCGGCTCCTTGACCATTGACACACACGATTGAGCGTGTGATCTGTCCCCCGGCCGCGACACTGACCTGTGTCCGATATCAAGAACTGAAATCGACCGGGAAGTACTGAAACTATGCAGGGCGATCCTTGCCCATAACTGTTACGAGTATATCTATTACACGATATGGTTGTGCCCGTCAACGATCACTTTTATCCGCTTTTTTTCATGTGTTCAACAGCGCGCTCATGCTCCCGCTGTCTTTCTTCGAGTTCGATCAACTGCTGTGGCCGTTGGGGCCTTGGACGATTCGATTTGTACTTCACGGCGAACTCGTGGATGCAGATTTCGCCGACCGTGCCCAGCACGCGTCCGATGATTGTGCAAATGAGCATCGCGATCATGGCTCGTATCAGGATGACATGGCCGGGATTCTGTGCAAGCAAGCCGATTATGCATGAAAGCATGAATGCGACGAGCCCGAGCACCCCCGAGATGAGGGATGCGGGTATATCCGCCAGATACTCTCGCGGATCCGCAAGCGGGTTTTCCTCGGAGAGGAAATCGTAATCGCTCTTTGATTCTGGCATCGTTGCTCTCTTCCATCGACTCGATTCCCTACACAGTTGAACCCTGAGTAGGTATCAGCGCAGATCATGCGCATGTCAGTGCATTGAGCGATGTCGCAAATATCGCGCCAGTCTGCGGATGTGCAGCAAATGGGGATAAGCGAGCGAGCGTTGTGGATCAACGGCCGAAGAATCGTCGCTTCGGCGCCGCGGTGGCTCGGCCTTCGATCCCAAGCCAATCGATGAGGGATGCCGCGAGTTCTGCCATGTCGCGCGAGGCACTGCTCTTGGGCGACTCGATCATGTAGGGTGTACGCGCCTTGATCGCCTTCACAACTTTCTTGTCCTTACGGACATAGCCAATCATGGGGAGCCCATACCCGAGGAAGCGATCACAGACTCCGGAGATCCGGGCGTGAACTGTGTTCGCTTCCTTCTCGTTCACCGCTTGGTTCACGATCAACGCAAGGGTCGGGACACGCGCGTCGGGGTCTTCGTGCTGACGAGTGACGAGGACCTTGATGAGTGCGTACGCATCGGCGATGCTCGTGGGCTCTGGCGTTGCCACGATCAGGCACGCGTCCGCGGCATCAATGAACGCGGTCACGCTCGGGCCAAGCCCGGCGCTGGTATCGATCATGATGACATCATTGGATTCGTGAAGATCATTGAGGCGGTTGAGCAGCACGCGCCGCTCGGCGTCGTCCAGTTCTCCAACGCGTCCGATGCCAACGGAACCCGGGATAAGGCGGAACCCGCCCGGGGCATCGATCGCGAGATCTTCGAGTGAGAAATCCTCCCCCACCGCTGATTCAAGACGGGCTTTGGGCATCAGCCCGCAGAGCACATCCGCGTTGGCGAGCCCGAGATCCGCGTCGAGAAGAATGGCTCGGCGGTTGTGCTTGGCGAGCGCGATGGACAGGTTGACAGAGGTCGTTGTTTTACCGACGCCGCCTTTCCCCGATGCGATCGCGACAACCGGGATCCGCCGAGCGGGCGGGGTGAATCGACGATCGTTTGGATCGATCTGATTCTGGTTCTGACTTTGTTGTTGATCACTCTGTTCGAGCGAGCTGACAAGATCACGCAGGCGCGAGGCTTGATCCTCGGAACCGGTGTTCTGGTGGGTAGGGTTATTTGAGTCCTGTGCCGACACAACCTGGCTCATCCGTTTTCCTCGTCTCTGCTGAGCACGGCGTCCGGGCCGTCGAGTACGCATCGTGCCAATCGGTCGGCGCGGGCGGGCTCTAGATCGTCGGGGACTTCCTGTCCCACGGTCACAAAGCTCAACGGGAGACCGATGCGATCACACAGACCCGCGATCGGGCCGGTGGTGACTGCCTCATCGAGCTTGGTAAGGATACACCTGTCAGGGCCCAGAGCACGGAATCGCTCCGCGGTCTTTCTCATGACATTTTCCCCAACCGTCGTGGAGAGCACCAGATGGGTCTCATCGGGCGACGCAACGGTGGCAAACTGGGCAAGTTCTTCGATCCGTGACAGGTTGTTCTGCGAACGCCCGGCGGTATCGATAATGATGATGTCGCGATGGTGGAGTTCATCGATCGCGTCCTTCATTTCCTCAGGGGTGTTCGCCACCCGGAGCGGGAGTCCGATGATCCCGGCGTAGGTCTTGAGTTGGTCTACGGCGGCGATGCGGTAGGTGTCCGAGGTGATGAGCCCAACCTTTTTATGATGACGGAGTTTGTATGTGGCCGCGAGCTTCGCGACGGTCGTCGTCTTTCCCACGCCCGTAGGTCCGACCAGTGCGATGATCCGTGGACGCGAGGTTGTGGCGTGGTGATCGATGTTCAGGAGTGACTCGGATCGAGTACGGATTGTCTGCTCAATCTCTCTCAGCAGGGCCTGGCGCACCACGATCGGGTCGTGCAGCTCGGACTTGTCGAGCCGATCGCGGACAGTACCCACGAGATGGTCCGCCATCTCCGCGCTGACATCATTGTCCATCATCTTTTTGTAGAGCGCGAACAAGGGGGCGGGCATCTCGCCCGTTGGGAGCGCATTTGAACCGGTGCCGGTGTTCACCGCTACAGCGGTCTTTCGGGTCGACTCGAGCACCTGTCCCATCATCTTCTGCATGGACTCGAGCTGGGCTCGGAGCTGCGCGTTCTCGTCTGTTTGCTCTTGTTGCGGCTCCGGTGCTTGAACCGGTTTGGTAGGCGCGGCCGGTGTTTCGGGCCGATCTCGAAGGGGTTTGAGTGGTTTGGGCATCCTTGATTCTGGTGCGGGACGCTTGGGCGGACGCGGGGTGTCTGCTCCGAACAATGCATCACGACCATTGAGTCCGCGCTCGTCCTCTTGCTGCTCAACTGCGGTAGAGGATGTAGCTGGTGCCGTCCCCCCTGTTTCTGAGTTTGCTTCTGAGGCGATGCGCTGACGCGTCACGGTGCGGCCACGGCGAACGACAATCTCTGCCTCGTGTTCTTGGGGCACACTTCGGGGCTTCGTCTCGACCTGCGGCATGGGTCTCGTTTGTCGAGGCCTGGCGTTCTGGGCAGGAGATGAAGCGGTGATCTCGACCATGTTCTTGCCGCCGAGACCGAGCCACGACCCGACGCGATAGCTCCTGGTGTGCAGGATCATGGCATCTTTGCCGAGTTCTTTGCGGACCTGCGCAAGCGCTTGGGCCATTGTTTCCGCGGTATAGGTTTTGAGTTTCATAAGCCGTCCTGGCAATCGCTGGTATGGGACAGAGCATGGGCCGAATCACCCAAATCCGGACACCGAAAGGGGTATGGTATTACTGTACCCGCTGTCTGTGTGGGATACCACCACACCTTGTGTTGTGCATAAGGTGTGCATTGCAGATGTCGTGTCAGGACGCGACGGGGGTTGCCACCTGCTGAGATTGATTCTGCTGGCCGAGCGGCTCGATCAGTGCGAGTGATTCGACATCGATCCCTGGGACGATCTCGTTGTACCCAAGTACTGCAACTGCAGGAACATGCGGCTCGATGACCTGCCATACTGCCTGCCGGACCTGAGGCGATGCGATCACCACGGGCATCCCCCCCGCCATCGTGACTTGCTGGAGCCCTGTGCTGATCTGAGTCGCGATCTCTCGTGCGACCCGAGCTGGCATATTCATGGTTGTTCCCTGCGCACCACGGTCAATATACGCGTTGATCTGGTCCTCAAGGTTCGGATCGAGGGTGACACAAAGCAGTCGCTGCCCACCATTTTCGTCTGTTGATGCGTACATCGCGCAGATTGTCCTGCGGAGACCGTTGCGAACATACTCAACAAGAACATCCAGATCCTTCGTCTTTGTGCCCCAATCCGCGAGTGTTTCAAGCACGCATTCCATATCGCGTATGGGCACACGCTCACGCAAGAGCGATTGAAGGATCTTCTGGAGTTCCCCAGTTTTGATGACCGCGGGGATGGTCTCCTCAACGAGCTTCCCGGCTTTCTCTTTGAGCCCCTCGAGGAGATTATTCACTTCCTCACGCGTGAGAAGTTCATCTGCGTAAGTCTTCACGAGTTCTGTGATGTGCGTTGCGAGCACACTCGTCGGGTCCACGACGGTGTAGTTGAGCGCCTCGGCACGCTGACGCTGCTGCCCATCGATCCACATCGCATCGAGCCCGAACGCCGGTTCCTTCGTGGGGATGCCATCGATCTGCTGTGATACAAGCCCGGAATCCATCGCGAGAAGTTTTCCAGGTTCGACAGAACCATTCGCAACGGTATTGCCTCGGATTTTGACATTGTACTCACCGGGTGAAAGCTGCATGTTGTCGCGGATACGCACCGGCGGCATCACAAGCCCCAGCTCGACCGCGAGTTGGCGTCGAACCGCACTGATTCGATCGAGCAGATCCCCGCCCTGGCTTGTATCGATCAGCGGGACAAGCCCGTATCCAACTTCAAGCTCGAGCACATCAACTTTGAGCAGGTCTTCGATAGGAGGCGGTTCCGGAGCGCTGGATGGAGCGTGTGCGATCTCTTCTTCGAGCGCCTGCTGGGCTTTGGATCTGGTCGTCCGCATCATCCCGTACCCGATCGCACCAATCCCAATACCCGTGACAAGCAAGGGGAGCGTGGGCAATGGAGTGAATGCGAGTACGCCGAGGAATCCGGAGGTGATCAGCAACCCCATCGGCTGGGCGGTGAGTTGGGATGTGAGCTCGGTCCCAAGGTTGTTCTTATCACCCGATCTGGTCACGATGAGCGCTGCGGCCATCGAGATGATGAAGCTCGGAACCTGGGATGTGAGCCCATCGCCAATGGTGAGGCGGGTAAACACCTCCGCGGT
>CENL01049376.1_pt1 | contig 10357 bp, 10 predicted proteins | sample 530221 | NCBI WGS metagenome assembly CENL01 (sample SAMEA2619791, study PRJEB7988) | marine metagenome | isolation source: saline water (ENVO:00002010), including
CGAGCTTTCGGCGTGGTGGAGGGGATGCGCCATGTCAGAGCCCCTCGTGTTCGGTGGTGTCGGTCTCGATATAGCGGTTCGAGTGGCTGACATCGATCTTGTCCGCCTCGAGCGACCAGGTCAGTTCGCCGTAGCCGCCCTCGTTGTTCTCGAAGCCTGGGCTCAGCGCATAGGCAAAATCCCAACCGAAGTCTTCGACCCGGCGCCGCAACTCGTCCGTCAGGGTGACCGTGTCAGGGGCCACGACGACATCCTCAACATTGCCGGAATCGCCGTAGCCTTCGTATTGCACCTCGATGTTCATTATGCCGAGGGCGCGCAGTTCGATAAGAAGTGCCGCGCGGGTCTCAACCCGATGTTCGGCAGCACGTCTCTGGGAGTCGAGCATCTGCGCGTAGAAATCACTCACTTGTGTCATGTCTTTGGTCCTTTGGAACTGAGGGAAGGGGAGGGCGACCGTTGCACAAGGCCGCCCCAAAGGTTTCCGAAGGGGGCCTCAGGCCGCAGCATCGCCGCGGTTTTCAGCGGTCCGGTCAACCAGGTTGAAATAGAGGTTCTCCGTCGCGCGCTTGAAACCCGGTGGTTTGCGCGGGGCGAGGCAGCGCACCGAAGCGCTGCAACTCTCGCCATGCTCCATCGCGAACTGCGTTACCTTTTCGATCAGGTCATCCATGCCAGCGGCCTGGATACGCTTTTCGGGGTAGCTCCCCAGCATCTGGAACTGGGTGACAACGAAGGCGCCGTCACGATGCGCCGGATAGAGGGTGATCTGGTAGTCGAGTGTCTTGGCCATCTCTGGTCTCCTGCAGCAGGCCGAACGCGATCATCGCGCCCCTTGGAACCCGCCAGCCCGAAAGGACCGCCCTTTGTGCAAGGGCGATCCGTGGCGATGTCGGTGAAACGGAGTCGTCAGTATTCCGACGGCAGAAGCAGGGTCAGGACCCGGCGCGTTTGCAAAGGGTCAGAAGGCTCGGGCGAGCCATATTGGTAGTCGACGTCGTACAAATCGACCTTGAACCAGACGGTTGTACCATCGAGGTCGATGACGCCCATCTCGTGCCAGCCCTGCGGATCAATGTCGGCATTGAACCCCTCGAAGACGGCGACACGGAGGGTCAATTCCAGTTGCGCGTCGAGCCCAAGCGCCGCGACGCCGCGTGTCATCACGAACTGGCCCTGCGGGGCATCGGCGACGGGAGGATTGCCGAGGATGGAGTGGCGAAACGCATCGTTTTGCGCGGCGATCAGTACGGCTTCCTGAACGGAATCGAGATCGAGTGTGGCGGTCATGGGGTGTCTCCGGGACAGGCCAGCCGATCCGATATCGGCTGTAGGCAACCCGTCAGGCGGAAAGGGCCGCCCTCAAGGTGAGGACGGCCCAAGGCTCATGTGGTAATCAGATCGTTGTTCGCTTCGTCAGGTCGCATCCCCGCTGAGGAAGGCGGGCAAGGACGATGGTTCATCGCTCTCTGCCTCGACCAGAGCGTCTGCGGCGGGCACGTCGCCCTTCTCGGCATCGGGCGCATCGCCAATCATTTTGGTGTCGGCCTCCAACGCACCGGCAAACACCATCCCGTCGGGCAGCCAACGCGTCGTCCTTGCGACCGTGGCGGCGTCGAACCCTTCCGTCTGACCGGCCGTTTCCGCAAAGGCCCGCTCCACGGCCGCGGCGAGATCACCCTTACGCTCGCGATTTCGATCTTCGGCGTAATCCTCGCCGATCAGCTTGCGCGCCGTGGCCACAGCATGCCCCTTGTTGACCCGACCCCAGTAGTTTTCCGCGGTCGGGCGCCAGCAGGCCGCCACATCGACGTCGAGCCGCGCGCCGATCTCCTCGATGATCGGGGAGGGGCGATTGTCGGAGGAGAGCTGCGGCTTGACCGCCAGACCCGCCGCCCAGGCGAATAGCGCCTGCTTGTCGGCAATGGGCAGCGCCGACATGGCCTGGAAGTCCTCGGGTTTCTCCAGCTTCATCCAGTCCGTGGCGAGGTCCTGCTCCAGCGCCTCAAGCATCTTCTGAGCGACCGTATCCTCATGCAACACCTCGCAGTTCTGCGCCTGGAAGGCCCGGATCGAGATGTCGAGCGCCTCGTTGTTGTAAGACCGCCCCAAAGCCTGCTCGCAGAGCGCGTAGAGCATCGCATCGAACGCCACCTCGAAATCCGCCGCCAGATGCGCCCGAAGGATATGCTGACGCGTCGCGCGCAGATCGTCGGCGAGGCTTGCCGAAATCCCGTCCGCCTTGCGCAACGTCGCGGCCGGGTCGGAGGTCGGTGCCGGCGTCGAAGAGGTCGGCGGCGTCACGTGTGGCCGGGCAGGGGAGGGGGCGCCATCCACATCTGCGGTGGTCTCGTCAGGCTCGGGTGCCGCAGGAATATCCTCGGGCCGCACCAGGCCTTTCTCGACCCGCAGCGCTCCGTCATGGCCGATGGTCAGAACGACACCGGCGATGGCGCGATCTTCGTCTGCGTAAGGTTGCCGTTCGCGCTGCAGAGTCTCGATCTCGCGCAGACGCGGCTCGATGGCGTAATATTCTTCGGTTTCAGCGTCGGTCCAGTCCTCGCCGCCATTCTGCGCCGCCAGTTCTTCCTCGCGCACGATGAGGCGTTCCTCCTCGGCAAACAGGTCCGGATCGGGTTCAATGTCTTGCGGATAAACCCGCCCGAAACTGCGAAACGCGCCGTAGTCCACCGAGAGATGCACCTCGACCCATTTCCACACTGCCTCGAAGGGTTTGGCCGCAGCCTGCAGTTTCTCGATGGCGAGGCGCTCGAGGAGCTCGGGGTTTTCCATATGGGCGCTGGCACGGTCGTCGAAGAGGTCGCGCAGCAGAACACCGCCCGCTGCCTCATAGGCCTCGATGCCGACAAAACGCCCGAGGGCTGAGTTCGCCGAATGCGCGGTCTCGGTGAGCTGGCGTTTGATGCTTTGAGGATGGATGTGATAGCCGCCCTTCACCGCGTTCCAGACTGCCAGTTGGCGATCATGGTCATCCGTCAGCGTGAAGGCCATCACGCATTCGAGGGTCAGATCGCCATCACGAAACTGCTCGATGATTTCGGGTGCGACACGGGCGAGTTTGAGGCGGCGGCGCACGAGGTCGACGGAGACGCCGAATTTCAGCGCAATCTCGTCCTCGCTGCGGCCCTCACCGATCATCTTCTCGAAGGCCTCGAATTGGTCGGCCGGGTGCATCGCAGCACGCTGGAGATTTTCCGTGGCAGAGGTGAGAATGGCGTTGCGCTCATCCTCGATGAGGCAGGGCACGGGAAGATCGGCGGGGATCACACCGTCATCGGCGAGTTGCTTCAGCGCCTTGAGGCGGCGACCGCCGGCATCAACCGCAAAACGTGTCTCAGACAGCGCATGAACCACCAGGTTCTGCTTGATGCCGGTCTCGCGGATGCTGGCGAGGAGTTCTGCGTCATCGATGGCGCTTGCGGCCACCTTGCGGACGTTGAGCGGGCTAGGCTCCAGCTGGTCGAGCGGGATCATCCGGATTTCGGCGGTGCCGTCAGGCGCGGCCGATCCGACGGATTCGGTCTTCTTTGAGGTGGTGGGTTTCGGGCGAGTTGCGGTCTTGGCCATGATCAGAATCCTTGTCACGCCGGACCCGGAAGAGGCTCTCTCTATCCTTTCAAGCCCGGCACCCGGGCTTCCCTTCCTCTGGCTCTTGCTGGAACGAGCACAATGGTCGCTACCGCTCATTCGGCACAGAGTATGTGCCAGACAGGCCCGCAGGCAGACCGCGCTCGGGGGAAGCCCTCGTGCTTCTCGGCTGGGCAGAGCAGGGGACGGCGATAGCCCGTCCTTCGGCCGGACGGCGAAACGACACAGGGGGCCAGAGCGGTGAAATCGGGAAGGAGCCGCGCGCGGGAGGAACCGGATTTATACGCGGAGGCTGACGCGGCACGCGACACCAGAGCCCCTGTTCGGGGCGCCGGCCGGATGGCAGATGGTATTCAGGATTGGAAACCTGCCAGCCGGGTTAGGGCGGAGCGGAGACCCGGCTGACCGCTGCTTCAAGCGATCGCGGTTTCGCCCGCGGTCTCAGCTCTAACATGCACGAAGGATCGTCTCCAGAATGGGCGGAAATGCCTCTTAGCGGTTCCGAGCGCAGCCAAGAGCCTGGTCAGCACAGGGCGCTGACGTACAAACCAGTTCATTTGGCAAGTTCCACGAATCCTCAAAGAAGGCTCCACCGACCAAGCCGGTGGAGCCAAACCACGTTCAATCACTCAAGGTCATTGCCACGAACAATGACCCCATGTTCTGCGTATGCGTCCAAAAGATGCCCAAGATACTCGCTGGTGCTGGTAGTAACATGTCCCAAACCCGGCCAAGCGAACGGAAACGTCATACAGGTTATCTCAAGCTCGAGTTCGATGCCAAGTTTGTCGGCAACCGCAATGGCCGCATCCGGGTCCTTGTCATCAGGCCACAGGTCTTCGTCGAAGGTAATCCAAGCATCGTTATCATCATCGACATTGATCTCAGCCAACAAAGCACCGAGCCGCTCTCCCGGGTTGGTGGCATCTTCAAGAAGCGCGATCCGTAGAAGCAAGGAAATACTCTCCTCATCCAGCCTCAGAGTTGGCCTGGAATCCACCACTTGGATTTTGGGTTCTGGACGCTTCCGATCATTGGTACATTCAACAACTTTGGGTTCCCCATCGCCGCCTTCCAACCACCACGGCGATGTGAAGATATCCAAAGGAGAGGCACCGCAACTCGGACAATGCCAAAGGTTTTCAGCGATCTGGGTGCCCGATATTTTGCCATCGCAGTGAAGACAAAACCATTCCGCTGCCCGGTCACCGTGAAGCGGGTGGACGACTTCGCCTTTGGCGTTTGGCTTGGTCGAACGCCGAGGCCAATCGGACGCAATGGCTGCACGGGTTTTCACAGCTTGGGCTTCCGCAATAGCAAGCGCCTTCTCAACGAAGCCGCTATCATTGGCAGGACTCGTCTCTTTGTGTGTGGTTTCGATCTCGACCCTAGGCTGCGAGAAATCCGCCTCTCCAATGAGGATGCGCCACCCATTGCCTTCCATGCGAATGTCACCGAAGGATTCGAATAGTTGGTAGGCATGCCCGTCAATCGCACCTGCTTTGATTGGTTCGTCGACGGGATGCGACATGCTTTGCTCAATGAATTTTGGCTCGCCTCCGAGTGAAGGGAAGAATTCACGAACAAAGGTCTCGGCCTTGGCAAGCTCCTCCTCGCTCGGCATCCAACCTTGCTTGGCCTTGACCGTGAGCGCCTTCCAATGTGGAAAGCCCAGCTCAGAGGCAACCGCATCGAGCGCTTCATGTTGATTTGCGCGCGTGGCATGTGCGTAGCGCTTTGCCAAGAGTTTCAGGTGATCGATTTTCGTTTTTGTCGTCATTGTTCAGGTCCCAAAATAGGGATCCGACTAGGTGCCCGCTACTAACCAGATCCCGAAATTGGTCTGGGTTGTTCATTTAAGAATGAAGTGCTGCGTAGCTTTGCGTGACGGGCACACTGGCATGCACTAGAGGCCGAGTGAAATGTGCCGGATATCCCTAATATCGTCAAGGCGCCAATCCAATTGGACCGCACAAAAATTGTGACCGATAGGTCATCTATTGATTTCAACCTCGAAGGCTTTGATCGAGTCTAGGATGTCATCAAAACGCGGCCCATCCCCGATGATCATCTCCTGCATCCCGGAATAATCCCGGCGCAGAGCAGCGGTGAGAGCCTCATTGGGCATCAATCTCAGCGTTCCGGGGCGTGCCGCATCGTAGTTTGCCCAGGCGGCTTTAAAGAAGACAGACTTGTGATGAGCCACCTGCTCCAAAAGATCCAAGCGACCGAGTGCGCGGGCCTTGGCCTCATGACCGATGAGCTGGGCCATATCGTAGTAGTGGCGTGACATTCGGTCGGCGAGAGGTTTGGCAGGATCCTGATGGTAGAGCATATGCAGGATCGTGGCCTTTTCCCAGAAGGTCCGCTCGACGCCCAACACGTTCACATCCACCCCGGCTGATCCCAGAAGACCAGGAAAGGCTTGATGAACATATGGCGAAATCTCGCGAACCTCGGCCGGCAAGTGAACCCCACGCGCTCCGAACTCGAAACGCACGATCGGTTTGACATAGCCATCGGAGGTCTCCGTCAAAGACGGATAGGCAAAGAGAAGAGTTTGGGCGTCGTTCGGATCAACGGTCAAAGAGAAGTCTTGATCCAGGCTGGCACCGAAAGCTGCATCAATCGCAGCCAAGAGCGGCCCAGAGACTTCAGCCTCTGCCGTCTCCTGGAGTTCTTGGAGCAAGGACTTTCGCTTTCCTCCGGTCAGATCGGGGTTTTCCGGATCGCGATCCCCTTCGAACCCCAACTGAGCGCGATCAAGGGACAAGTCCACGTCTTCTGAGAAGCGGTGGATCATATTGTAGGCTTTGGAGAGGGATGTCCCTCCCTTGAAAATCATATGCTCGCCAAAGGCGGGCAGAGCGAAAAGATGCTTCAGGGACCAACAAACCCAGAAGTCTTTCTCAACGATCGCCTTGGACATTCCAAGCTGTGCCGCGGCTTCTTGAAAGGCCTCGTCTCGTTGTTCGGGGGTGTCGTTGGCAAACTGATCCATACTCAGGCGTGCGCCACGATTTGCTGCACAACCGGGTGCATCCAGGCAGGCACATGTTTGCTTTGTTTGGAAAGCAGCACCCGATCCTTGTCATTCAGCGCACGGGCCAGCTGCCCGATCACCTGATCATCAATCCGGTCCTTACCAATATAACGCAGCGCCTGAAACACGGCACCGGTCCTTTGGCCCGCGCCAACGAGCGTCTTTGAGGACGCCTTGCGAAACTGGATCACCTGCCGACCAACTGTTTTTGTCCGGGTCGGGCCATCGGTCATATAGATCGGCTTGGACGGCACCTGAGTAGACAGCCCCAACTGATTGGCCGCCATAGCAGGGGAGGGTTGCAGCACCTGGTTGTCCTTGCGCGCCACCGCCTTCGCGATGTCATCCGCAGACGGCGACAGATAGCCGAAGCGCGGGCTTTTCTTGGGATAATCGTAGAGCCCACGGGTCAAGCGCCGGATCATGCCCTGATCGGCAAGGCGCGACAACGCCTGATCCACACTCGCGCGCGTCCCGATATCCAGAAAGTCCGAGGGCGCAAAGATGGCGCCTCGACCCTTTCCGATGATGCGTTGTTTGATCTTCGACATAATCATGGCTCATCTCCTTGTCAGAAAATATGGTATGTTTTCCTGAAAGTCAATGTTGTGAATATCGACCAGTCTCCCAGGCTGAACACAGATAGCGCCATCCTCAAAGAAAATGACTTGGTCTGGGCTAAAAAGCCTTGAAACCTGTTCGAAATAGCGATCAAGAAGCATGCCTTCGATTTTGCTGACGTCGCCGCACCCGGCCAGATCATGCCAAGATCAGAGACCATGGGCACCACGCCCGTGTTTCAGCATGACCCCGCAAATCAGCGTGAACAGCTCCACCGGGGCCCAGACCGTCAGATAGGCCGAGACAACGAGGACGCTGATCCGCTTGCCAAGTGTGGATTCGGGGCGGAACCCGTTCATCGTCGGCACTTCAGCCGCTTTTGCCACCGCCAGCTAGGCCACCACAAGGGCCGTGACCAGACCGCCAACCAGCGTCAGGACATTCTTGTAGCCCGACTCGAAGGCCTTGGCCAAAGCCTCAGAACAGACATCGGCCCCAAGGGGAACAGCTGCGTTCCCCACCGGCACGCTATCTTGATTTCCAGAATCATCAGACCAGCGGCCAAGCGTAGAGGCCCAGCAACACAATGGCCAAGGCCGAGCCGAATATGGCAGAAAACGACATCTTCAAAAGACTATCCGCCAGTAATGCCATCGAAGATGGCACAACCCCGGGTGGCTTCAAGATTGAAATTAAACCAGTTTTCGCATACGATAAGTCCCTGATTTGTGTGGGCTGCTCCCCATCCCTGCGAATGGGGAGCAGGGAGTTGACCGCATGCCCACATGCGCTAGACTGCACGACAGATGACGCCCGGTTCACGGGTACTGAAGAGAGATGAAACGTCAGACGACAAAGACGCATTGTGTCGCGTGACTGGCAACGGCGTGTGCCCCTTCAAATGGACAAAGGCCGAAGATGTATTCTGGGTAAGGATGAAGCTGGAATGAGTGTACACGGAGCTTTTACCTTCGATACCGACAACGTTGACCCGGCGGCCCAGTTCCACATGCCCAGCCTGGTCGAAGAACCCGAACTGCAACGCATCGCCGTCCGGGTTGCGCACAATCACCCCGACGTCGTCACCGTGGCCGATTACCGGCGCTTGCCGTTTGAGAAACTGCGCATGATCCTGTCGAACTTGAAACTACCCCCCAGGAAGGTGCAGCGCTTTACCGCCGCCGTCTCGGTTTACACGGAAGCCGTCGACTAAGGCGTGGCGCCGTGACCTGCCCGTACGGCAAGAAACTCTCAAGACCCGCCAGGCCCAACCGAAACCCTTCATAGTCCCTATCCTGATCATCATGCTTGCCGCCAAACCGTTTCTGGCGCAGCTGGAAACCGCTAGGATGGCAGCCAAACGGACCGCCATTGACCAAGCGGTCGAGGAGTTGAGAGGCAAGGCCCGAGATTTAAAGCACTGCCACCTCTTCCCAGCTTTTTGAGCGGTTACCCCGTCCAAGGGCACTGTGCCTCCGTCAGGGGCCCAAGGTCGGGATCGTGCCGAAGACAGTCTCGCGGCCGCAATAGGGCACACTTTCCTTTTCCACGGCAGCACGCCGTGGCGATTGCTTGTGACAGTAACACCAGCTAACCGGCGGCTCGTCCGGTAGGGTATCTCGCAACCATTTGGTAATATGCCAAGCGGTCAACAGACTGACCAGTTTTCCCTTCTTCAACCCCTCGAACATCTTCGCCACTTGTGCCAGAGGTTGGTTCGTTGTCCGTTTATACGACAACAGAAGCGCAGGATCGTCGGCAATTCGGGTCCACAGCTCGGGCCGGGGCAGCGCGGTTTCGAAAACTGACAGGTGCAGGCTCAGCCCATGGGTCAGGGTCTGGTTGTGCTCGATATCCAGCTCGCGCAACTTTGCCTCGATCTGGTCCATCGACTGCTGATCGAGGCCTTCGACCTCATGTTCAGCGGACAGGGTCAGGCCCGAAACCTTGCCTGCCTTGATGAACACGGCAATCTGCAAACAGGTCAGCAACAGAAAGGCGTTGGAAAACAGTGTGCGTTCGTTGCGCCAGATGCGACGGATCTGCGGCTCGGGCAGCATGGTCCAATCCGCCGGGTTGTTCGGCGCGACCTGGCTCTTGACCTCATCCGGCACCAGACGCGCAGCCAGATCGACCAGCGGCTTGATCATGTCTATGAACAGCGCGCAGTTGATAGCGGTAAAGCACCCGGCAACCTCTTCACGCACCCCGGGCAGATAGCAATGCCGCCAGCGGCCATAGTCGTCCTGCCAATCGGGCGGGATAAAATGCGCGGGGGCCAGGTGCTGGGGATGCAGATAATCGTCAGGGTCATCCGAAAGCCATTTCGGTGACTGTTTCAAAATTTATACCCTCTTATCACCCCAGACACCCTTGTGCGTCCTATGAGGGCAAGTTCTCGCCCAAGTCGAGGTGTTCCGTCAAGAATTAACCTTAGCGCGGGGCGGTTTGGTGCAGTTCGGGACGGTTAGGGAAGAGCCACCGGGTGGCGCCTGTGCGCGACTTTGCCTGCCGGTCTGGCCCCTTATTTGCCGTCGCATACCCCTGTTCGCCGCCATTCATGTGCATGCGGCGGTGTGGGACGTGGTTCACACGCCCGTACAGGCATGGGTGGCGTTTTCTATGAACAGAGGGATCAACGCAAGCAGAAAAGAAGAGGCCCGATGAACAAACCCCTCAATCTTGGCGGAAATGCCACCCTTGCACGCCTGGCCAGGCTGCAGCCCAGCCTGCCCGCCGATGTGCCGTCCCGCTGGCCCGGCTTCCGTTTCCTGCGGATATTTCACCACGCCCCGGTCGTCACCTGCGACGATGCCGCGCGCGCGCGTGGCGTGCTCTTGGGTAACGAGCTGAAGACCATTGTACTCAGCACCCCGGACGGGCTGGTCGGGGTGCATCTGCCCGGCGACCGGCGGTTGCATTCGCGCAACGTCAAGGCCGCCCTGGGCACCCGGCGCCTGCGCTTTGCTGATGCGGATGAGCTGGGCGCAAACGGCTTGGCACCCGGCCTGGTCAACCCGCATAGCGCCGGGTTCGTGCGCCGTCACCTGATCTGCGCCAGCCTGATGGGCAAGGCTTTTGTCACCACCAATGCCGGAGTGTTCACCCACGGCGTGGCCTTCGCTCCCCTCGACCTCACCTCCC
>CENL01012556.1_pt1 | contig 10340 bp, 8 predicted proteins | sample 530221 | NCBI WGS metagenome assembly CENL01 (sample SAMEA2619791, study PRJEB7988) | marine metagenome | isolation source: saline water (ENVO:00002010), including
ACCGGATCTTCGACCCAGAGCGGGTCGATAGCTTCCAGGGCGCGGCTAATCTTGATCGCTGTTGGCCGATCCCACATGGAATGCAACTCGGCCATGATATCCATGCGATCGCCATGCGCTTCGCGGATCTTCTCGAACGGTGCCATGGCGGTGGCCAGGTCACGCGGGTTGATATGGTGTCCCCGGCTGGCTTCGGCGGCATAGTCGAACGGCCAGATCTTCATCGCCGTAATACCCATTTCCAGCAGGCTGGCGGCAAGCTCGTCGGCGTGGTTCAGGAAGGCGTCGAGATCCTCATAGCCGCCGCGGTTGGCGTCGAGGCCGAAATTATCCGTGCCCTGGGTCGGCCGGTTCTGCACATAGCGGGTGCCGGCGCAGGTATTATAGACCCGGATGCTGTCCCGTACCGCACCGCCGAGCGCCTGGTGCAGCGGCATATCCTTTGACTTGGCGAACAGATCCCAGAGTGCGATATCGACGGCGGAGCGCCCCCGCATTTCCGCGCCAGCTCCGCTGAAGCCGACATAGCCGGTCAGGTCGCGTTGGTGCTGTTCGATCCGGTGCGGGTCCTTGCCGAGCAGATAGGGAGCGATGATATCGTGAATATGGGCCTCGGCGGCGCCGGGGCCATAAAAGGTTTCGCCAAGGCCGTCCGCGCCATCATCGGCAATAACGCGGACCCAGAGCAGGTTTGGAAATTCCTCGATCCGGATGGTTTCGATTGCCGAGACTTTCGCGCCCATTCTTTTCCTCCACCGTCGTCACCGGTCTTTGCCGTTTTTTCGATTGTGGAGCGAAGCAGAAGAGAGCACCAGCCGATGGTCGGAAAAAGGAGCGCCTTCTTAAAGCACCAATCCGATCCCTTTCTTGATCAATCCGATGACCGAATTGATCGCATCTACGCGCATGCTCTGTGCCGCCGTTGCGTCTTTTGCCGCTTTGATCTTCGCGTCCATGTCCGCAATCGTTGGCGTGCTGATGGTCGCCATCTTGTCTGCGATCTTGGAAAGAGACATCCCGTCGATCTGGTTTTTCAGATTATTGATCTCAACATTGGTCAGGGTGCGGTCCGGTTCTTCAAGGGTGCTTGCGGCGCTTTCCAGCGCGGCAATCTTTTGGTTCAGTTCATCGCGGGTCATACGGAAAATCCTTCCGGAACAATGTTCGAGGGCGAGGGGGCAGGCTCGTTAGCCATCCAGACCGGATAGGAGGACCTTCAGGTCGTTCGCGGCACCTGTCACATGTGGGATGGTCTTTTGGACCTTGGCTATCAGGTGTGAGACAGAGGGCTGCTGAAGCACACTGTTGACGATTTTCTCGCCTGCTTTTTCCGACTGGATATAAGCATCCAGGGCGATCTGGACGTCTTTCATCGTGCTGATGTATTGCCCGAGCTCATCCGATTTTGCCTTAATGGCGTCGAGATCCTGCTGCAGCTTGGCACGGGCCGCAGACGCGGATTTAGCCGATGATTCAGACGCCTTCAGGACTTTTTCCGCCAAAGTCTTACGTTCAGCCTCGCTGTCGCCTTTGTTGTTATTTGACAGGAGAGTGACCAGTTGCGCCTTGCTGTCTGCCTCCCGCTTGGCAATCCGCTCTTCCGCCTGTTCCTGAATTTTTGTGGAGGCGAGGATGAGGGCCTCGGACTGGGTGGCGACAGCTTGGATTGCTGTATCGAAATATTGGATTTGCGCCGTTGAAAGTTGTTTGACCTCGGGCGGTGTCGCGCAGGCGGAAAGTGCGATCAGCATCGCGCCGGCCATAATGTTTCGCAGAGTGCGCATACAACCTCCATGGAGCGTCATTGCGCTCAATTGTTATGAATTTTCTCCTAAAAAGTGTATTTTGTGTTGCGTGTGATGGCAACTAGAAAAAATATCAATTTACTCAGAATGAAAGTATGGCGCGTGATTACGGTCGCGTTCGTTCAATCGTAGCTGCGTGCGTCTTCGATTACCTTGCCGTCATTTGCAAGGCTGCCTTCGGTGACGAGAGAGACCGTGCCTCGAAGTTTCGTGACGGATTGCAGGCTGGACGCAATAGCGTCGGAAAGAGCCTCTCCGGATGCTGCTGTCTCGCAATGCAGTGTCATTACGTCCTCGCCGGTTCGTCCGGTGACGATAAGGCGTGCTTTCGAGATTTCCGGATGGCGTTTCACCACCTCGGCAACCTGTCCCGGGTGAACGAACATGCCTTTGATCTTGGTGGTTTGGTCGGCTCGGCCCATCCAGCCCTTTATCCGCTGGTTGGTGCGCCCGCACGGGCTGGCGCCGGTCAGGACCGCCGACATGTCGCCGGTGCCGAAGCGGATGAGCGGATAGCTCTGATTGAGGCTGGTGACGACAATCTCGCCAACCTCACCTTCAGCGACCGGATCGCCGGTGCCGGGGCGGACGATCTCCACGATGACACCTTCGTCCAGGATCATGCCCTCCAGAGCGGGGCTCTCATAGGCGACAAGCCCAAGATCGGCGGTGCCATAGCATTGCAGGACATCGCAGCCGAGATCGGAGAGTTCCTTACGTAGGCTCGGGGGCAGGGCTTCGCCGCCGACGAGGCCCTTCTTCATGCTGGAGATATCGACACCGAGTTCACGGGCTTTTTCCAGGATGATTTTCAGGAAGCTTGGCGTTCCGCCATAGCCAGCAGGCTTGAGGTCGGCCGCAGCCTGGACCTGCATTTCGGTATTGCCGACGCCGCCCGGAAAGACGGCGCAACCGATGGCGCGGGCCGCGCTGTCGACCATCATGCCGGCTGGGGTCAGATGATAGGAGAAGCAGTTGTGCAGGATCTCGCCCTTACGGAACCCGGCGGCGTAAAGCGTGCGTGCGAACCGCCAGGGGTCGGGCTCTGGGCCTTCCGCATCGTAAATCGGGCCGGGCGACATATAGAGCCTGGCAAGGCCGTTCGGCGCGACAGTCGTCATGCCGCCAAAGGGAGGCGTGCTTTTTTGCAGGTCGAGCAAGTCTCCCTTGCGGGTGATAGGCAGCTCGGCGAGGGCGGAGCGGCTGGTGATCGCACCCGGGTCAACAGCCGCCAGCAGTTTGCCGAAATAAGCAGTCTTACCCTTGGCCAGGGCGACCTGCGCAGACAAGGCCGCCATCTGGGCGGCCTCGCGCTCGTCGGTACTGCGGGTTTCAAGGCTGTCGTAAAAATCGCCGCTCATGTCTGTCGGGTCCCCAATTTCTGAATGCGTGGCGATGGATCAGCCGAGCCAACGCTTGCGACGGCGATAATGCTTCACGTCGCGGAAGCTCTTCCGGCCGCCGGTGCTGATACCGAGATAGAACTCTTTCACATCCTCGTTCGAGCGCAGGCTTTCCGCATCGCCTTCCATCACGACCCGGCCGCTTTCCAGAATGTAGCCGTACTTTGCGTAACGCAGCGCGACGTTGGTGTTCTGCTCGGCCAGCAGGATTGAGACGCCTTCCTGCTCGTTGATCTTCTTCACGATCTCGAAGATCTGTTCGACCAGCTGCGGGGCGAGCCCCATGGACGGCTCGTCCAGCAGGATGGTTTTCGGCCGGCTCATCAGCGCCCGGCCGATCGCAACCATCTGCTGCTCACCGCCGGAAGTGTAGCCAGCCTGGCTGGTGCGCCGATCACGCAGGCGCGGGAAATAATTGTAGACCATCTCCAGATCCCGGGCGATGCCGGCCCTGTCCCCGCCGCGCGTGAACGCACCGGTCATCAGGTTTTCCTCGACGGTCAGATGCTCGAAGCAATGGCGGCCTTCCATGACCTGGATGACGCCCCGCTCGACCAGATGGTGCGGGTTCATCGACTGGATCGGCTGGCCTTCGAATTCGATCGTGCCTTTCGTTACCTCGCCGCGTTCGGACTTAAGCAGGTTCGAAATGGCTTTCAGAGTTGTGGTCTTGCCGGCGCCGTTGCCGCCGAGAAGGGCGACAATGCCGCCGCGCGGCACTTCGAGCGAGACGCCTTTCAAGACCAGAATGACGTGGTCGTAAATGACCTCGATATTATTGACGCGCAGTATCGGCTGCTCTGCCCCGGTGTCTTGTTCGACCGCTGTCACTTTCTGTCCCTCCGCATGGCTGGATGCGGCGCCGGTGTCCAGCGCCGCATCCGCGTCATGTCATCAGCTGCACTTGCGCGGCGTGATGTTGTTTTCCTTGGCATAAGCCGCAGCATCTTCCTTCACGAGGCCACGCACGATGTCGTGCATCGGCTCGATCCACTCGGAGACGATGTTCCATTTGCCGGCGGCCGCGTCCCATTGCTGGATCGCGATCGGGCCATCACCTTCATGATTTTCGCAGGTGATCTTGATCGGTTTCATGAAGTCCTTCAGGCCGAGGCGTTCGAAATCGGCCTCCTTGAGATCGATGGCCTCGAAACCGTCCCGCATCTGCTCGCCGCGAATGTCCTTCGTGCCGTGGATTTTGACGGCATTCCGGATCGCTTCCGCGGTGAACATGGCTTCCAGCAGACCACGGTTGTAAAGGACTTCACCGATGCGGCTTTCTTCACCCGCGCCGTTGCCCTTCGCATAGACATGCTTCTTGATGCTTTCGAGGGCTTCGAAGTCCGAACCCGGAGCATGCATGGTACCCGCGAGATAGCCGTTCGCGGCCGGACCGGCCGGTGCGACGTCATTCTCGGAACCGGACCACCAGACGCCGATGAACTTTTCCATCGGGAAGCGGATAGCGGCGGCTTCCTTGATGGCAACCTGGTTCATCACGCCCCAGCCCCACATGAAGATCCAGTCGGGCTTGCCGCGACGGACCTGCAGCCATGTGGCCTTCTGTTCCTGGCCAGGATGGTCGACCGGGAGAAGCATCAGCTCGAAGCCATATTTGGCACCAAGAGTTTCGAGCGTCTTGATCGGCTCTTTACCATAAGCGGAATTATGGAAGACGAGGGCGATCTTCTTGCCCTTCAGCTTGTCCATGCCGCCTTCTTTTTCGCCGATATATTTGACGAAGGCGCTGGCCTGGGACCAGTAGGTGGCCGGGAAGTTGAAGATGTACGGGAAGACGGTACCGTCAGCGGCGGATGTCCGGCCGTATCCCATGGAGAGGATCGGAATTTTGTCCTCGCTCGCCTTTGGGATCAGCGCGTAGGTCACACCGGTGGAGTGCGGGTTGAAGACAAGAGCGCCCGACTCGCCTTCATTCTTTAGGTTCTCGTAGCACTCGACGGAGACCTTGGTGTTGTAGCCGGTCTCGCACTCGACGACATCGACCTTGATACCTTCGACGCCGCCGTCACGCTCGTTGAGCATGTTGAAATAGTCGATGAAGCCGTTCGCCAGCGGAATGCCGTTCGGGGCATAGGCGCCCGTCCGGTAGACCAGGTTCGGAACGGTGTAGGAATCATAGTCCGCCCGGGCCGTTTCCGCCCAGGTCGCGCCGGCGATAACGCCCGCCGCCGCGATGGCAATGCTTGCCTTCGATAGTCTCATTAGTTGCCTCCCGTAAAATGGCCGCATGTTTCGCGGTCCGTTCAGGTTTGTGCGTGAAGTGCCACGCGGAGCCTGTTCCCGTGCCCAAACGAGGGTCAGTAGGGGAATGGCCAAAGTCGGAGCTTCTCCTTGGTGATCTGCCACATGCGCGCCAGACCGTGTGGCTCCTTGATGAGGAAGAAGATGATCAGCGAGCCGACGAGCATGAACTCGATATGTTTCGCCGTCACCGGAACCATCCCGATCCAGTCGACCAGGACAACCTTCAGCCCGACCGGCATCAGCGCCATGAAGGCGGCACCGAGGAACGATCCGAGCACGCTGCCGAGACCACCGATGATGATGGCGAACAGCACGAAGAAGGATTGCAGGATGTCAAAGGCTTCCGTGGCTTCGACGGTGCCGAGCCAGATGTGGAAGATGATCGCGCCGCCCATGCCGATATAGAAAGACGAGACGGCGAAGGCGAGCAGCTTGGTCTGCAGCGGGCGGATACCCAACAGCTCTGCCGCGATGTCCATATCCCGGATCGACATCCAGCTGCGTCCGACACGGCCGCGTACCAGATTCAGGGCAATCCAGGTGAAGACAATGATGAAACCGAGCACGAAGAGATACTGTGCGGCAGGTTCGGCCTGCGGTCCGGAGACGAGGAACCCGAACACTTCGCGCGGAGGAGCGGTGATCTGGCTCATTTCGTAATTGTAGAACCACGGCACCTTGTTGAACATCCAGATCAGGAAGAACTGGGCGGCCAGTGTTGCCACAGCGAGATAGAACCCCTTGATCCGCAAGCTCGGTAGGCCGAACAGCACGCCAACCGCCGCTGTGAAACCGCCGGAGAATATGATCACGAAGATCAGGTTCATTTCCGGAAAGGCCGTGCAGAGCTTGTAGGAACTATAGGCGCCGACCGCCATGAAGCCGCCGGTACCGAGGGAGATCTGGCCGCAATAGCCAACGAGGATGTTCAGGCCGAGTGCGACCAGCGCATAGACCATGAACGGCAGCAGGATAGCTTTCGACCAGTAGTCGTTGATGATGAATGGAATGATGGCAAGCGCCACCACCAGGATGGCAGCCAGCAGAATCTTGTCCTGAAAGATCGGAAAGAGCTGCTGATCGGCGGCATAGTTCCGTTTGAACTGGCCTGTTTCGCGGTACAGCATGGACTTAAACCCTTTCGATGATCTTGTCGCCGAACAGTCCTTGCGGCCTGAACATCAGGAAGGCGAGAGCCAGCATGAAGGCGAACCAGTTTTCCACGGCACCGCCATGGACGCTGTACCAGAAGACTTCGACGACTTTTTCCCCGAGCCCGATGATCAGGCCGCCGATGATGGCGCCGGGGATCGAAGTGAAACCGCCAAGGATGAGAACGGGCAGGGCCTTGAGCGCGATCAGCGACAGGCTGAACTGCACCCCGGACTTACTGCCCCACATGATTCCGGCAACCAGCGCGACGATGCCGGCGACGGACCAGACGATGACCCAGATCTGCTGCAGAGAGATGCCGACGGAGAGGGCCGCCTGGTGATCGTCGGCCACGGCACGCAAGGCGCGGCCGATCCGGGTCTTGGTGAAGAATATCGCCAGCACGGCGACGAGTGAGCCGGCGGCGATGGCTGCGGTCACATCGAGTTGCTCGACATAAACCCCGCCGATATCCCAGATGTCGGTCGGCAGACCGATATCCAGAACCTTCACGTCACTGCCCCACATCAGGTCGCCGGCGCCCTCCAGCACATAGGAGAGGCCCAGCGTGGCCATGAAGAGGATGATCAGCTCCTGGTTCACCAAGGGTCTGAGCACGACCCTTTCGATGATCACGGCGAGAAGGATCATGATCACCACCGTGGCCCCCAGTGCGACGATGACGGTGAGCCATTTGGGCAGGCCGTCCGGCATATATTCCATGATGCCTGTGAGGGTCAGCGCGGCAAACAAGGCCATCACGCCCTGGGCAAAATTAAAGACGCCGGATGCCTTGAAGATCAGCACAAAGCCGAGGGCGACAAGGGAGTAAAGCACTCCGGCCATCAGGCCCTTGATAACGGTTTCGATGAAGATGAGAGGGTCGAGGTACATGTCCACGAAGGGCTGCACCAGCAATGCATAGATAAATTCCACGTTCGGACTCCCTTGGCGCGCCGTGTCAGTCGTGGCTCACGCCAAGATAGGCGTCGATGACATTTTGATTGGCGCGCACCTCATCGGGCGTGCCGTCTGCGATCTTGCTGCCGTAATCCAGCACGACGACACGGTCGGACAGGTCCATGACCACGCCCATATCGTGTTCGATCAGGATCACGGTGGTGCCGAATTCCTCGTTCACGTCCATGATGAAGCGGGACATGTCCTCTTTTTCCTCGACATTCATGCCGGCCATTGGCTCGTCGAGCAGGAGAATGTCCGGATCCATCGCCAGCGCGCGGCCGAGCTCGACCCGCTTCTGCAAGCCGTAGGGCAGGCGGCCGACAGGCGTACGCCGGATAGGCTGGATCTCGAGGAAATCGATCACCCGTTCCACATGTGCCCGGTTTTCCAGCTCTTCTTTCTGGGCCGGACCGAAATAGAGGCATTGCCAGAAGAAATTGCTCTTCATCTTCAGCAACCGGCCGGTCATCAGGTTGTCCAGCGTGCTCATGCCGCGGAACAGCGCAATGTTCTGGAAGGTTCGGGCGATGCCGTTCGAGGCCGCGTAATACGGGTCCATCGACGGGAAGGTCTTGCCGGCGAATTTGATCTGGCCGGAGCGCGGTTTGTAGAAACCGTTCAGGACATTCAGCATCGAGGACTTGCCCGCCCCGTTCGGGCCGATGATGGCCCGGATTTCACCTTTTCGGACGTCGAAACTGACATCGTTGATGGCTGTTACCCCGCCGAACTTCACGACGATGTTCTCGACGGCGAGGACCGGACCACCGATGGTCCGTGTGTCGACGGCCCCGGAGGTTTCGGCCGTTCCGCCGGACTCAATTACCTGTGCTTCTGCCACGGCTCAGCCTGCCTTTTTCATTGCGGGCGCCGCAGCGCTGCCGACTTGCGCGATATGCATCGACGCCTGGATATTGCCCTTGCGGCCATCCTCGAACGTCACCTCGGAATTCATCTCTGCCCGGTCGCCATCGCCGTAGAGAGCATCGATGATCGGACTGTACCGTTCGGAAACCACGCTGCGGCGGACCTTGCGGGTCCGGGTCAGCTCGCCGTCATCCGCATCCAGTTCCTTGTAGAGAAGCAGGAACTTCCGGATTTTCTGGGTGTCCGGCAGGCTCTCGTTCACATGCGCGATCTCGCTGCGGATCAGCTCGTAGATTTCCGGACGGTCCGAGAGATTGGTGTAGGAGGTGAAGGGGATGCGGGCTTTCTCTGCCCATTTCGAGACGATCGAGAAACGGACGCAGATGATTGCCGTCAGATAATCCCGATCAGCCCCGAGGATCACGGCCTCGCCGATATAGGGCGAGAACTTCAGCTTGTTCTCGATATATTGCGGAGAGAACTTCGTGCCGGTCCGGGTCTGGGCAATATCTTTCACCCGGTCGATCACCGTCAGACGGCCCTTGGTATCGAAGAAGCCGGCATCGCCGGTATGCATCCAGCCGTCCTTCATGTCCTCCTTGGTGGCTTCCTCGTTCTTGTGAAAGCCGCGGAACATATTCGGGTGCCGGGTGATGATCTCGCCGACCCCGTCCGTGTCGGCATCGATGATCTTGACCTCACATCCCTCGAAAGGCACGCCGACCGTGTCGACGTCGATTTCCTTGCCGTCCTGCAGGGTGTAGGCGCCTAGCAGTTCTGTCTGGCCGTAGAGCTGTTTCAGCGGCACGCCCATGGCAAGGAACAGTTTGAAAGTATCCGGCCCCATGGCGGCGCCACCGGTGGCGGCGGAGCGCACATTGGCAAAACCGAGCCGGTCGCGCAGGGCGCTGAACAAGGCAACATCCGCGAGCCAGGACTTGCCGCCTTTTTCAAGTGCATCGCGTCCCAGCTCGACACCCTTGTCGAAGATCCACTGGGTCAGCGGTCCCGCATCCATCACCCGGGCGCGCATGTCGGCGGCGATCTGCTCCAGTACCCGGGGGGCGAGCAGCAGGAAGGTCGGGCCGATCTCGCGCATGTCGTTCATGGCGGTTTCCTCGTTCTCGGGGAAACTCACCTTCATGCGGGAATTCAGGCCGAAGCCGACGGTGTAAACCTGTTCCATGATCCAGGGCATCGGCAGCACGGAGACATATTCGTCCGTCGAGTCCTTGGGGTCGTGCTTCAGATAGAGTTGGGTGTGCCGGACGAAATTACCGTGCGGTAGCTCGGCCAGCTTCGGGTTCGACGTGGTGCCCGAGGTGGTGCAGAGAATGGCAACATCCTCGCCGGTCACATTGTCGATCATCTGGTCGAACAGTTCCGGTGAGGCGGCATGGATCTCTGCGCCGCGAGCAACCAGATCGTCGAAGCTGATGATACGTGGGTCGTCGAACTTCCGCATGCCACGGGTGTTGGAGTAGATGATCTTTTCGATCGTCCCGGCGCGGTCGCCGAGATTGAGGAACTTGTCGACCTGTTCCTGATCCTCGGCATAGGCCATCCGGGCCGCGCTGTAGCCGGTGAGATAGGCGATTTCGTCTTCCAGCACGTCGCGGTAGAAACCGATGGTCATCGCGCCGACGGATTGGGCTGCAAGCTCGGCGCAGATCCAGTCCACATTGTTGTCGCCGATGATCGAGAAGACATCGCCCTTGACCAGCCCGGCTTCGTTCAGGGCCAGCGCAAGATTACGAACCCGTTCCAGATAGTCGGCCCAGGTGAATTCGGTCCAGACACCGAAATCCTTCTCGCGCAGCGCAACGTCATTGGGAAACCGTTCCGCATTGAAGCGGAGGAGCTTCGGCAACGTGTCGTAAACCGA
>CENL01005611.1_pt1 | contig 10311 bp, 17 predicted proteins | sample 530221 | NCBI WGS metagenome assembly CENL01 (sample SAMEA2619791, study PRJEB7988) | marine metagenome | isolation source: saline water (ENVO:00002010), including
AGACAAATGCTGCACAAAGGAAGGGCATGTTCTGCAAGCAATTTCAAGCGGTGGTGCAAAACAACTACCGGATGATCTTATTGAGATCGCAGAATATGCCGGAATATCAAGCCTCGAAGGACTGGTCTCCGCCTGGCGTCTGCGCTGACGGACGGCTTTCCCCTACTGTTGCCGAATTTGTAAAAGACACCGGAACAATCTCCTACCTTCCACGTTTGTCTACTGAATCAGCCGACCACCCCCAAATTTTGGTCGCGTTTAGGAAGCGCTGTTCTTTTTGATCGAACGCGCAGACAACAGACTAGGAGACGTTATGAAACGCAATCTACTTATGACCGTGAGCGCCCTTGCAATTGCAGCTCCATTGAGCGCAGCCGGTGCAGCTGAGGATAACGGCAACTATCTCATTCTGGCTTCGAACACAGACAGCAGCCTCGGACAAGCGATCGAAAGCGCAGCCGATGCAACAGCTGGTGCGGCCGTGGACAGTTATGAAGCGGTTAGCAGCATGTTCGAATCTTCCTCCGCAACGCTGCGTGTCGACAATTATGTGCTGGCGCCTAATGCCGTGACCGCGTCTTACGTCATCGGCGCAGATGTTCGCAATCCGACAAACGAAACAATCGCAAGTATCGCAGACATTGTGATTGAGCAAGACGGGGACGCGGAACTTCTCATTCTTTCAGATGGTGGCTTCCTTGGTTTCGCAGACAAAAAGGTCGCGATTCCCTTTGAAAGTGCAAATCTTACGTTTGACGAAGATGGCACGCGCATCGTCGCTGTCGCGCTGACCCAAGCTCACCTTGACCAGGCAAAACCCTTCTACTACGAGGCGCCCGAAGGCACGATAGAAAACGGAGCTCACCTTATGGCTTCTGACCACATGAGCGTTGACGCCATCGTAGGTTCAGATGTGAAGCTTTCCAACAAGGACGAGAGCGTTACGGTTGCTGATGTCCTAATGGACAAAGACGGTGAATCAGAGCGAGCCGTTCTTGAAGTTGGTGGCTTCCTGGGCCTCGGCGAGCGACTTGTAACTGTTCCCTTCTCCGCTCTCACGATCGGTGAGAACAAAGACGGATACACAATCGTCGCGACACGGGCAGACATTGAGGCGGCCCCTACCTTTGCCTACACGCGGGCATCTGCAGGCAGCTCTACGCAGTAAATCTCAACATAATTCAGCCACCGCCTATAAGGCGGTGGCATCCTCCCCCCCCCAACCCAACTAGAATTGGAGATAACTATGAGTGGCGACAAAATTGCCGGTGAATGGAAACAGCTTCGCGGCAAAGTAAAACAAAAATGGGGCGATCTGACTGACAATGATCTGGATCGCACAGAAGGCAAAATGGAAGAGCTGCAAGGTCTCATTCAAGAGAAGTATGGCTCTACTAAAGACGAAATCCGCAAACAACTCGACTCTCTGAAGAGCTAACCCGCTCCATCAGAAAGGAAAGGAAAGACGAATGTTGTATTGGGCCTTGATATTTCTGGTCGTGGCGGTCTTTGCCGGTTTCATGGGATTTGGCGGGATTGCCGGAACGGCGGCCGGCCTGGCGCAGATCTTGTTCTTTGTTTTCATCGTCTTGCTGGTTGCCAGCCTTCTTATGCATCTGGTGCGCGGCGGTCGACGATAGCGCCGCTTCCGTTTGCCTATTGAAGATGCAGCGTCCTGAAAATCAATGGAGAAAATTATGGAACAATTGAAAAAGACCATCCTAGTCGCGGCGTTTTCGCTGCCCCTTATGTTCGTCGCAGCATGCGATCAGGATGGACCAATGGAAGAAGCAGGTGAAAGCCTGGACGAAGCGACTGAAGATCTGGACGATTCATTCCAATAAGATAACCAGAGCTACAATCGGTCAAAACATAGGGCAGACCTACGGTCTGCCCCTTTTTATATCGACACTCTCGTTAATGGCTGACCTTACATAGAAGCGCTCAAATCTCCTCACCTCAGCGTGTCGTCCCAAAATGATGCACCCTCCGGATCAGTTGAAGGGTGCTGACGGGGCCAGATAACTCTCCAGTATCACGCCCGCTTGGGCCCAAACTTTCTCACGAGAAGCACATTTTGCCGCTCGTAGGCCATAAGCTCTGCCATACGATCCGGATCCTCTTCCAGAAGTTCAAGCAGAGCCTGTCGGTCGTTAAAGTTCAATTCGCCATCAACGTAGCGATGAATGTCGGCTGGCGTAAAAATTTCAACGACTGCCCCACTCATGTTGACGTTCTCATCTGATCTGAAGAGGTTGCTTTCGTTACAGCCCCGGCCTCGATCTCCCACTCACGCAGTCTTTTGCGCGCTCTGGAAAGGCGACTTTTGACAGTTCCAATGGCGATATCGAGATGTTCCGCGATGTCGTCATAGGACTGACCATTAACGGCAATCCTGAGCAAAATGTCTTTTTCATCTGCACGCAGTCGATCAAAGCTCTGACCGAATTCACGAAGTTCGACTGTCCATTCCTGGCTTGGTGCCACAGCGGCGTCGCCCGTCCAGTCCTCCAGCGGGATCATTGGACCCCGACGCTGGTTCTTCCGGCACTCGTCAATGTGACCATTGCGAAGAATGGTAAAAAGCCATGAGCGAAGATTTGTCCCCACCTGAAACTGCTTACACCGGCTGATTGCCCGTTCCAGACAATCCTGAACCAAGTCATCCGCCTGGGTCGTCTCACGTGTGAGACTGCGTGCGTACCGGCGAAGATGAGGGATTTCAGCCTCCAATGCGTCAAAGTCGAACTGTGACATAAGTTGATATCCTTTGTGCTTGCGTCGATGAGCCGACCATACGTGCACGTGTGATTTTCGCAACCCATTTTTCGTTGTAAAACTCAATAAAAACAATGGCTTACGCATTATATGGCATTTGAATAGGCGGTGCTTTTACGGCCTCTTTAGTGGTCTATGCGAGTGATACAGAGGAGGGAACCCACCCTGTTATCGTCTGCCATGTCTTCTGAGATTTTTGGTCTATCTGAGTGAGTGATTAAATTTGATGGCAATGACCAATCAGCGTATTATGAGTAAGTAAAGCACTGCATCTACGATAGTGTGCTGCCCCAAAAATCACTTAAATTCCGGCATCTGGAGACACATTATCGTGCCTGAGAAGAAGCTCTATCGCACTGAACGCTTACAGGTCATGCTTGATGAGAATGAGCTAGAACTCATCGACGAATGGCGATTTGACAAGCGCATTCCTTCTCGAGCGGCTGCCATTCGCGAATTGATCGCTCGTGGCCTTGCCACAAATGAGCTGCCGGACCCCGAGCGGATGGCAAAGTCTACCGACTACACGGTAACAGATGAAGTTGACACGGATTCCTCGAAGACGGAGTAGACACCCCTCTTCTCGCGAACGCCTTAGAACCAACAGTTCATCATTTCTCTTTGAGGGTTGGTTGATTCCCAAACCAGATCTAGTGCTTTTCAATGTGTTTATTCGCTCTTAGTGTTCGGGAACGCTTCTGAAGAAAATTCGTTCTTACAGCAGTACAAACGAGAGAGCGCACTAGTAGGAATGACCCGATCGAAGTTGATAGATGATCTGTGGGACTATCTGGACGGCCAACTTGACGATGAGCGCACGGCTGAAATAGAGACCGCTCTTCAGGGCGACGCTGATCTTCGTGAAACCCTGGAAGAAATCCGCGCGCATCACAAAATCCTGTCTCGTACTGGAGAAGAGGTTTTGAAAGAAGAGGTACCTGCCAGACTCAAACGCATCGTCGAAAACGGCCGCCTCAGTAGAAAAAAGAAAATGCACTAGCTTACATGCTGCATTCAATATGATTGGCGATGCTCCGGCACCCAATTACCTCCTCCCGCTCATATTTCTGGAACCTTTGACTTTCTTGTCCGTTCATTAAGTGAGTTCAAGAAACACAGGAGATCAAGGAACCATGAGTACCGCTCTTAGCGCTTCGCCAACAGCTGACAATGTTCAAACTGGTCTGAACAAAGCAGACACAGTTACCATCGCAAATGCACTTAAAGACGCCCTGGCGGACAGTTTCACACTCTATGTAAAAACACTCGGCGTGCACTGGAATGTTGTCGGCCCCAACTTCTTTAGCCTCCACAAACTCACTGAAGAGCAATATCAGGATTTGGCAGGAGCGATTGACAATATTGCAGAACGGATACGCGCGCTTGGACAAATCGCTCCGGCAAGCTTTGGCGACTTTCGCGTTGCCAGCGCCATCGAATGCGAAACAACCATTCAAAATGCGGAAGAGATGCTTACCGGTCTGATCAATGACAATGAGGCTCTGGCCAAACGGTTTCGCGCCTTCACAGCCGTGGCTGAGGAAGCAGAAGATGTGTTTACCGCTGATTTGCTAACCGCTCGTATCGGACAGCATGAACAGAACGCCTGGATGCTCCGAGCATTAGTGGCCTGATCTCCTACTGCGTCAATTCTTCACTACACCACCGCTCTCCAGAAAAGTTCACGGAGTTATGTATGCCCTTCACGCTTCCCCTTCTCCCATTCGCAAAAAATGCCCTCGCCCCCCACATCTCAGAAAGAACGATGGGCTTTCACTACGACAAGCATCACGCTGGATATGTGAAAAAGCTGAACAATCAGATCGAGGGAACTGACTATGCGAACATGGCTCTTGAAGACATCATCCGGAAAGCTGACGCCTCCGGCGATACCGGCGTCTTCAACAACGCGGCTCAGATCTGGAACCACACTTTCTTCTGGGACTCTCTAAGTCCAAATGGTGGGACTGAACCGGATGCGCCCCTGTCCGAGGCAATCAAAACCAGCTTTGGCAGCTTTGATGAGTTCAAAAAAGCCTTTGTCGAAGCAGGCAAAGGTCAGTTTGGCAGCGGCTGGGTTTGGCTGGTCAGCAACGCAGGCAAGCTGTCCATCACGACCACCAAGGATGCCCTGACACCTGTAATGGATGATTCCATCCCGCTTCTGACTTGCGATGTTTGGGAACATGCATACTACCTGGATTACCAGAACCGACGCGGTGACTTCCTGCAGGCGTTTGTCGATGAACTTGCAAATTGGACGTTTGCTGAACAGCAATTCCAATTGAACGGCCAGAAAGACTACTGGAGTCTCGTCGAAGAAAGATCCGCGTAAGCCTGGCCCCCGACATGCTATACGACAGGACCTATATGTTCGGCTCTGCCGGTGTTGCAGCGTTTTCCATTATCACACTCGGGATTGGCGCGACGGCGATCCGTGCCGACGGCATATCAAAAGTCGATGTCGGGCGGGTCGTACAAGATATTATCGGTGGCATTGGCTGTCTGGGAGCGGGCACGATTGTCCAATCCGGCAGCGGCGTTTGAGGGACCGGCACCGGCGCGGCGATCTGGTGCGTGGGTTCGGGCGGGCTTGCTTGCGGCTTTGGCCTTTACGCTTTTGCGGGGGGTTCTGTCCCTCATCTCTCTGGTTATTCTCGTCGGCATCGGCCTGCTGAGACAACGGTTCTCCTGTCCCAAGGATGACGAATAGGCGACACCTTTCACTCAAGTCGGGAACAAAAGCCTCAAGAGCGCGTTCCTTTAGCAGACCTCTACAAGGGCGGGTGTTTTTAACAAGACCGCCGCCCATGCAGACTTAATGAAAGGACGCACTATGGCTGAAAAGAACTACGAGAACGAACTGGAGTCCGTTAAGGCAGATCTCGGCGCCTTACGTTTGGATATGGAAAAGCTCGTCAGCGCTATGACAAGTGCCGCGTCAGAAAAAAGCCAGGAAGCGCTGAGTGCAACAAAAGAAGGCCTCTCTGATATTGCTGATACAGCTCAAAAACGCGGTGCCGATGGTGTTGCTTACGCTGAATCCCAGATAGAACAAAACCCTCTAATGAGTGTCGCCGCTGCATTTGGCGTCGGTCTTGTTGTTGGCAAACTGCTCGACAAGTAATCATGCCCAGCCCGCTAGGACCGTTATCAGAAATCCTGGAATCGACGCTCGCTGCCCCGGTCAAAGGGGCAGTGCTATCCGTGCTCCCTGGAACAGTCGCCATCGGTGTCGCTTTGGCATTCACAATAATTTCCACGACATGTATCGTAGTGACGAGTTACCTCTATCTCGTTTTATACATGCCCGCACATCAAGCGGCTGCCGTCCTCTCGCTGGTAACTGTTTCAGCAGCAACGCTTTGCTTCGTGCTCGCGAAGCGCAAGCTAAGGGCAAGTGCGACCACTCCCAAAGCACCAGCTGATCATTCGACTGCATATGTCGCGCTGGGAAACCAGGCCGGTCAATATATAGGCCAAAACCCTAAGCAGGCGGCCGCGCTCGCCCTTGTTGCCGGCATCGCCGTCGGCGCCCATCCTGGACTGCGCAAAGCATTGCTGGATTTGGCACAGGCCCAACAATGAGAGCTACGTACAAGCCAGTTGCGCTCGCGCCTCTCAGAACCCTTGGTGTGCGAAAAGAGGAAGCAAGATGCAAGCCGACGAAGCGGAGCTTATGACCCTAGATAGTGCGGCGAACATTTTGCTGGTTCGTTTGACCGAAATGGCTGAAGCCTTTATTCAGCTGCTGCCACAGCTTGCTGTCGCCGGCGTCGTGCTTGTTCTGACCTGGCTTGTTGCCAAGCTTACAAACCGTGTCGTTAGCTGGCTCTTTTCACGGACCTCGATCAGGAGGTCACTGATTGACCTTTTTGAGACCCTGGCAAGCATAGCTGTCTGGCTTGTTGGCATATTGGTCTCAATCACGATTGTTTTTCCGTCCATTACGCCTGCCAACCTTTTGGCCGCGCTGGGCCTTGGGTCCATAGCGATCGGTCTTGCCTTTAAGGACATATTTGAAAATTTCCTCGCCGGCATGATGATCTTGTCGCGTAGGCCTATGCGGATAGGAGATTTTATTGAGTGTGACGGCGTCGAAGGAACTGTGGAGCGCATCACAATGCGCGACACCTATCTCAGACGAACGGATCAGCAGCTCGTTATGGTTCCCAACTCGATGATCTACAAAAACCCTGTTTATGTTCTAACCGATAGAGAAAAGCGGCGCTTTGAGATTGTGTGCGGTGTCGCATATGGCGAAAATATTGGTGAAGCTCGTGATGTCATTAAGGATGCCCTGCAAGAGCTTGAACATGTCGATTACAACAGAGCACCGGAAGTCTTCGCTCGTGAGTTTGGGTCCTCAAGCGTGGATTTCACAATATGGTGGTGGTCTGGCTCTCGACCGATCGACATGCACCGGTCACGTGATCAGGTCGTTGAGGCCATCAAGCGTGCCTTGGACAAGGCTGGGATCGAAATACCGTTCCCCTATCGCACCCTTACTTTCAAGGAGCCACTGCCGGTCAACATGAAAGGTGTATCTGACGATACGTCCGATGAGCGCGACCCATCTTCCGCTCACTGATCCACATTCAGGCGTTGTGAGCCCGTGTCTTTTCGCAATTGGTGCTGACGATCTGCCTATGCTTCATCATCAGTGATGGCTTTTAGGACAAACTTTCCATGCGATGGGGAATTGGTTCGACGAGTATTGCGTCATACAGCTTGTGAAGAGCGGCTTCATTTTTCAGATTCGCGTTGAGTTGTTCGATCACCTCAGGGTGTTGTTCAATCAGATCGATAAACCGATGGTGCGTGACGGGATCTAGTTTTTCCGCCAAGTACGCGTTGAGGATCAGTGGCGGCATGAGAACGCACCCCTTATCAGAACCCTCGGCCCTCGGAGGAACTAAATACAACACTGCTCGTTGTCCTTTTAGTGGCACTTCGCCACCCACATTGCACGGCTAACAGGCTCACCATATTTCAGCCGCCGCAAACGTGTCATTGATAAAACTATACGGAGACTGTTATGGGCATTGAAGTAGGCGGACTGCTTGGATTGATCATCTTGATTGCAGATATCTGGGCTATTGTAAACGTCGTCTCGAGCGGGGTACCTGCAATCAATAAAGTTCTATGGATTCTGATTATTCTGCTCCTGCCAGTAATCGGGTTGATTATCTGGCTGTTGGCGGGGCCAAAGAGCGCAAGAGTTTAGCGCCCAAATTGATGGCGGGAGGAAAAAAGACCACCCGTCGTCAACTCACCCGGTTCGACCACCTAAACTTTGGCGGGCTTCCTATATTGAACAACTTTTTTTCAGATAGGCGGAACCTGACCTCACGCCGCCACGTTTGTTCTTTGGACAGGCGCAGCGGTTCAAATTGCAACATGAGCTGACCCCACAGCGAAGCGCTGCGCCTATCCACCCTCTTCATATTTCGACATCAAGCTTGTCCTCTAAGCGGAACAAAAGCGTTCAGCCCGCGTTTATGAGTTGACGAAACAGGTTCTCATGAGGGCGGACATATGCACAAAGGTCTTTTTACATTTACCGTGGCCAGTTCCTTGCTGGTATCAACATCTGTCTTCGCCTCTTGCCAAAACGCGCTTGGAGATTTGAACCAAAAAATCTCTATGAATGAGAACCACTACCAGGAACTCATGATCGGTGACCTCGGCAAAGATGTAAAAATGCTGCGCAACGCAGCCCGTGTCTTCTCTGATAACGGCATGCCTGATGCGTGTGTTGAAACCATCAATCACACCAACTCTCTGCTTGAGCAACATGCCAAAGCGCTGACGGGTCGTTATGATGCAGAAGGTAATGGCAACTGGTTCACGACCGAGGTTGAGAGGATCCGCACGGCCGTGCCGGTCAGCGACATCGACAAGCCGCTGCGTGCAGCTGAAGTCGTCGGAGCCGACATTCGGAACATGGAAAATACGATTCTCGGCGAAATTGAAGATGTTGTCGTGGAACCACAGAACGGCAACATCACTTATGTGATCGTTGCCCATGGTGGGTTTTTGGGTTGGGGAGAGAGCCAGGTCGCTGTTCCCTGGCAGCAACTTAGAATCACACCAAACACACAGAACCCCGTCTTCATTTTGAACATTTCACCTGACGTCTTAGCGGAGGCACCGAGCTTTAAGAGAGACTCTTGGGCGGAAGTGGACAATGCGGACTGGCGCATGCTCAACGAGCTCTATTTTTCACAGAATCAATAGTTTCTTATCCGCTCGTCAAATCCAAACTTTGCCCAGGGACTGCGCGCTGCCTCACTGGGGAGATTAGCTGTGGAAATCTGCTAGTGCTTGTTTGTCTTGAGCTAATTCAAGTCGTAAGAGACCGAAATCCATTGCGCGCTCACTTTCAATGGATAACGCGTCGGCATAATCGGCATGGGCAATTTCGGACAACCGCAGGAGCATCCGTATGATCGCCTCGATCACTTCATACGTGCTTGCGCCATCGCGGACAACCGGACGGACGGCACTTATTAGAAAGGCCCTGAAATCCGGTCGCTTGAACTTAATGCGACCGTCTGCTGAAAACCCACTCGGATACCGGTGCGATGGCACAACCGCCGCGCACGCCAGCAGGGCGCCAATATGATCGATACAAGCCAATGCTGTCCGGGGGTCGTTTATACCGGACGAGAGGGACCGACAGGCGATTTCCGCCAATAATTCGAACCCGAGAAGTGGATCATTCTCAGAGCTGCGTTCGGACCCTGTTACAATGCAAGACCGAACTTTAGCAATCAGAGCTTGTTCTTCTTCGTTGAGCATTGATGTCGGGCTGGCCAACCTCATCAATGGCACGTGAGGATGAACAAAAGTGCCTTCACGAACCAGCATTTCCACTTTCAGGTCAGCGCAGTCAGCAATGTCAATGAGGGCCTTCTCATCGACGAGCTGAACAAAACCTGTGGCATCGGCCTGAACTGTGATGCCGTCATCGAAATCAATCCCTGACACAGGCGGGTGCGAGTCCGACTCGCCCTGTACATAATTGTCCAAAACAGCGGCAGCCTGACAATGAACACTACTAACGATTTGGTTGAGCTTCATCGCATCTGCGACATGGTGTATCCACTGAACCAGGTAACGCACAGAGGAGGCAACCAACACCAGAGTGGCAATGAAAGTAAGCGTCACGCCGGCCTGGCTGATTGTGTTCAAGCTCAGCAGAAGCAGTGATGACAGGGAAAAGACAAAACTTCCCAGAAACGTTCCAAGTGCATTCTGCGTGACTTTGTCTGCTAGCAGCTCTGGTACGGCTCTTGGAGACGCCTGGCCACTGACCAGACTGAGAACGAGCATCAGCACTGAAAGCATTACTGTGGAAACAGTTAACATGCTACCCGCGACAAGGCGTAAAAGTTCTCGCAGAGTGTCGCGGTCGATTTCAGGCAATAATGAGAACAATTTCGTCAGCAGGTATTCATCCCCCACTGCCACACCGAGTGCTGCAAAAACAGCTACAAGACAAAACGATGTCGGCCGAAACCACAGCGC